>Ga0302319_10013253_pt1 | contig 15469 bp, 17 predicted proteins | sample Bog_T0_2_FD_203319 | JGI IMG/M metagenome (GOLD analysis project Ga0302319, IMG submission 203319) | Peat permafrost microbial communities from Stordalen Mire near Abisko, Sweden - Bog_T0_2 | ecosystem: Environmental > Terrestrial > Soil > Wetlands > Peat | place: Sweden: Abisko, Stordalen Mire... | reverse complement strand
TTCCCGGAGCCGGGAGGCTTCCGGAATACGGCTCGTTTTTCTCCTTGGCCTCGGTGATGCTAAGCCTGCCCATGACCCACCCTGGCCTCGCCCCTTGGACCCGAGCCGCCGCCCTGGCCATGGCGCTGGCGGCCACCCTTCCCCTGGCGGCAGCCGTCGACCCCGCTCCCGTGCCCGTCCGCTTCGAGCCCCACCACCACCTCGTCCTGGAGAACGCCTATATCCGGCTTTACGATGTGCAGATTCCGCCTGGCTCCCCCACCCTCTATCACCGCCACGCGGCCCCGACGGTCTTCGTCCAGCTCAACGAGTCGCGGGGCGCCGCCCAGGATCTGGGCGAGGCCCCCACGGCGGGCCAGCTGGTCCCGGCGGGCTTCGCCCGCTTCGCCGCTTACGACGCCAAGCCAATCACCCACCGGGCCTTCGCCCTCGGCCCGAAAGTTTCCCACACCCTGGCGATCGAGCTTCTGCGGCCCCCGGCCCAACTCGACCGCACGCCCCCGCCGGTGCGTTCTGGACTCAAGTTGGACTGGGAGCACCGGCAAGTGCGGCTTTACCGCCTCCATTTGCGCCCGAACCAAACCTGCCCGGTGCCGGCCGACCGCTGCGCCCATCTGCTGATCGCCATCACCGGCCCGATCATCGCCGATCCCAGCCCCGCGCCGCGCCGGCGGGAATTGCAGGCCGAAGACTACGCTTTCTTCGATCCGGGCACCACCCTCTGGGTGCAAAACCGCGGCAGCGCGATCGGCGACTGCGTGCTTCTCGAGCTGCCCTAGCGTTTGGGCGGCACCGGAATCCAGGGCTGCGCCGGCGGGGTGTTCTTCAGCAGCAGGACGTACTGGAAATACTCCGTGGTCACTCCGCCCTCGGCGCGGGCGGGCACGACCAGCCGGCGGGAGAAAGGCGAACCCGGCCCCACCAATTGGAAGAGGGTGAGGTCGGTCGGAGCGGCGGCGACAAACGGCCCGGTCGGGCCGAGCTCATCCTCGCAGTCCGCGATTTGGTAATGGCCGTTGAGCAGGGCGAGCCGGCGGGAATGGGCATACAGCGGCCAGATGCCGACGACCCGGCCGGCCCAGGGCGACGGCCGCCGATTCAAGTAGTAGCTAAGCCAGTGGCCGCCGTCGTAGGCGTGTTGCGTGACATGGGCGAAGCCGACCCGGCCATAGATCGAGCCCGGGGTCAGGCGGCCGGAAATCGCCAGGAAATTGCCGAAGATCGCCCGATCGCGAAATTCATCGAAGGCCGGCCCTTGGAAGCTGCCGGCCCGGGTCCGGTCGCGCAGATTGCGCAGGGCCTCTTCGACGCCAAAAAGCCGGTCGGGGCCGAGGGCGGCCAGAAATCTCGGCCGGCTCGCCGCCACCTCGCGGGCGACTTTCTCCACCGCGCCGGATTCTCCCAGGGGCCCCAATTCCTGACGCAGAAAGGCCAGACTGATGCCGGGAAACCGCTCAAGATCAACCCCCGCGATCGTCACCCGCTCCGCCGCGGGGAGGGCCTGGTTCCAGCGGCGCATATTCTCCCAAAAGGCGCGCTTTTCCCGGGAGCCGTCGACCGTCCGGCCGCGCATTTGCGTGAAGATCAGGTCGAGGAGACTCTCGTCGCCCTTCTCTAGGAACCGGTTCAGGTACCAGCTGTGGGCGTAGCTCACCTCGCAGAGATAGGTCCGGACCCCCGCCGTCCGCTGGAGCGTCTTGAGGAGCGTGAGATCAGCGTCGTTGTTGGTGGCGGCCCCGTGAACCTCGCCCAGGAGGTAGAGGCGCGGTCCGCTCGCGGCCAGGAAGCCCGCGGGCAGCTCCGCCGGCAGCCCGCCGGCTGGCAGCGCCGCCGCGTGGCTGGCCAGATATTCGGCCAGACTCAGTCCGCCTGCCCCACCGGCCCGGAGGCCGGCGCCGAGCAGCGCCCCCAGGACCAGGCCGCCGACAAGCCGTTTCATCTGCTCGAGCCCGCGGGCCGATCAGGGCTGGTCGGGCACCGGCGCGGTCAGGATCCGCCACGCCGCGCACACCCGATCGTTGGTGTTGGGAGCCTCCAGCTGGCGGCCGAGCCTCGGAAGTTCGTCAGCCCGGGTATAGGGCAAAAGCGCCTGGGCCGCCTCCCAGCGGGCATCATCGGTTGCGGTGGCGGGCAGGAGGCGCAGCTGCTCCTCCCACGCCTTCATGTGCGCCGGATCGGCCCGCAGCATCACGGCGGCGCTGACCAGGAAGGGATAGGCGACCGTCGTGGACGGCTCGTGATTGGCCGCCCGGGCCACGGCGCGGACCACCGCGGCATCGGGATTTTGCAGCCAGCGCAGGGCATAGGCGGCCAATTGCCGCGCCTCCGGCGAGGTCGAAACCAGCAGGTGGGCCAAAGACTCCAAAGCCCCCGGCTCATGCGCCAGGGCGAGGGACCAGAGGGGCATGGCGGTTTGGGCCGGCGGATTGTCCCGGGCCAGCTGCCGCATCATCGCCAGAGTCGAGCCGGCGACGACGACGCGGAGCTTGCACAGGCTTTCGACCGAGCGCAGCCGGTCGGTGTCGCCGACCACATGGGTCACCTGCTCGATCTTGGCCACCCACTTCGCCCGCTCTTCCGGGGTCGGCGCCGTTTCCGCCAGAATCCGCCAGACGCCCACGCGGATGACCGAGGATTCGCTCGCGGGCAACTCGCTCGCGAACTGCCGGCGCATCGCCTCCCCTTCGCCGAAGGTGATCAGCACCTCGGCGGCGTGGATCCGCATGAAGGTCGTGTCGGTCTTGACGACCTGCTGGAGGGTGCCACGGGCGGCGGCCGCCAGGGCGGGGTCCACGGCGGCGGGACCAGCCCGCAGCCCTCCCCCAAGGAGGACAGCCAGGGCGGAGAGGAGGCGAAGGGAGCGGGGCATGCTCCGAAATAACCGGGGAGATCCGGCCATGGCAAGCGGCGGCTCTTGACCTGCGCCCAAGCCCGCCTATCAAACTCGGTCAATGCCTACGCCCTTGCCCCGCAGCGGCGCCTCCGAAAGCGCCCGCCGCAAGGCGGGGCTGCTGATCGCCGCGCCGCTGCTTTTCGGGGCGGCCGAACTGTTCCTGGTCCACCACGGCTGGCTGCCCCGGCGGGCCGCACTGGCCGGCTACGTCGCCGTGGAACTGGGGGCGGTCGCCTATGCCGCGGCCCTGATGGTTCACGCCATTGACGACCGGGTGCGGGCCCGGGCGGACACCCAGGGCCGCCGCAGCGCGATCGACAATCTGCAAAGCCAGGCTGCCGCACTGCTCGAGGAGATTTCGGTCACCTCGCGCGAACTGGATGCGGCCAACTCCCATCTCCGCGCCGCCACCAAGGTGAACGCCCTCCTCGCCCTGGCCGCCCAGCACATGCCCAACGCCGTCATCATCGCCGACGCCAAGGGCACGGTGCTCTGGACCAACGTCGCCTGGGAAAAGCTCAGCGGGATGAGCCAGGGCGACTCCGCCCGGCGTCCGGTCGACCAGCTCCTGCAACAGGTGATGAACGGCTTCTCCGCCGCCGATGGCCGGCGGCTGATCGAGGGTGGCCAGGCGGCCGCGATCGAGTCGCGGGACACCGACCGCGAGGGCCGCATCCGCTGGTTTTCCGTCGCGTTTCAACCCGTGCGCACCGAGGCCCAGGACGTGGTCAATTTCATCGTCCTGATCGACGATTTCACCGCCTTTCGCGAAGCCCATCTGCGCCAGCGCCACAGCGAGGAGATCTCGATCCAGGTCAGCCACCTCGCCCAGATCGGCGCCTGGGAATACATTCTCGGCGACGAGCAGGTGCATTGGGAGCCGGAGCTCTATCGCATTTGCCAGGTCGAACTTGGCTACGAGCCGACCCTGGACAAGATGGCCGACTTTTTTCCCGACGACGAGAAGGAGGCCTTTCTTCGCACCGTCCGGATCGCGATCCGCGACAGCCGGTCCTTCGACCTGGAATGCCCGCTCGTCACCGCCCTGGGCCAAAAACGCTGGGTCGAGGTCTTCGGCCGGCCGGAATTCAAGGACGGCAAGGCCGTCCGGCTCTTCGGCACCGTCCAGGACATCACCGCCCGGCACGAGGCGGAAGCGGCCCAGCGCTCGCTGGAAAGCCAGCTGTTCCAGCTCCAGAAGATGGAGACTCTCGGCACCCTAGCGGGCGGCATCGCCCATGACTTCAACAACCTCCTGACCGGGATCATCGGCAACCAAGATCTGGCGATGGAGGACCTGGGCCCGGACCATCCCGCCCGCTTCCGGCTGGAGGAATCCCGCACCGCGACACTCCTCGCCTGCGAATTGGTCGAGCAGATCCTGACCTTCAGCCGCCAGACCGGGGGCGAACGGGTCTCCACCGACATGGCGGCGGTGATCGAAGAGGCGCGACGCTTCCTCCGCTCGACCGTGCCCGCTTCGATCCAGATCGAAGTCAAGATCGAGCCGCGCTGCGGCCGGGTGATGGCGGATGTCACCCAGCTCAATCAAGTGCTTCTCAATCTCGGGACCAACGCCGCCCACGCCATGCAGGCGAGCGGAGGCACGATTGTCTTTGCCCTGGCTCCGGTCGAATTCGGCGCCAACCAGGCCGCCGCCCACGGCAGCCTCCGCTCCGGGCCCTACCTGCGCCTGAGTGTCCGGGACACCGGCCACGGCATGGATGTGGAGACGAGGCGGCGGATCTTCGAGCCGTTCTTCACGACCAAAGCGGCCAACGAGGGCACCGGGCTCGGGCTCGCCATCGTCCATGGCATCGTCCGCTCCCACGGCGGAGCGATCGAAGTGAACAGCGCCCCGGGCAAGGGCACCGCGGTCGAGGTCTATCTCCCCATGGAGGAATCGGCCGACCACGTCGATGCCACGCCCAATCCGGTGGCTCCTCCGGAGGGCCGAGGCCAATTAATTTGCATCGTCGACGACGAGCAGATCGTCGCCCAGACGGCCAAGCTGACGCTGGAGCGGCTGAAGTACACCACCATGGTCTTCCACACGCCGCTGGAATGCCTGGCCGCACTCAAGAACACATCCGACCGCTGTGGCCTGCTCCTGACCGATCAGACCATGCCGGAGATGGACGGGATCGAGCTGTCTGCCCAGGTGCGCGCCTTCGCGCCCCGGCTGCCGATCATCATCATGTCGGGGTATTTTTCCAAGATCTCCCCCGACGCCCTCGAGGAGATCGGCGGGGTCAGCCTCCTGGCCAAGCCCTTCCGCGTGGGCGAACTCGCCAAGCAGGTCCACGCCGCCCTGGAGTCCGCCAAGAGCGAACTCAGCTCTCCGCCAGTAGGTTGAGGACGTTGCCGGCGCTAAGATTGGCCTGAGCCGCAGTCGCGACCGAGGGCGAGGTGCCCAGGATCGAGCTGGCGGCGTTGGTCGCCGTCAGGGCGGACGAAGGGTCGGCCAGGGCGGAGAAGCGGTTTTGCAGCGCGACATCCCGAGCGGTGATTTGCATCTGGGTTTCGCCGGAAGCGCCGGAGAGCTGGAGCGTGTCCGAGGTCGCATCGGAGGCCGCCGGGCTGGCGGTCGGGTCCGAATCGGCGAAGGAGGCGATGCTGCTGTCGCTGGCCGACTGGGTCTGGGCCGCGAGACTGGCCAGCGTGCTGGCAAGGGAGGGAAGCTGTTGGGAGATCGAGTTCATGAGGAGATGGTGGTGACGGGGAGGGAGGAGGTTTTGACAGAGCCGGGGGAGCGGTCGAGCCGCGGGAGGGTGAGGCCGCCCAGCCCTTGGCCGGGCTGCGCGACCGCCGACGCACGATTGGCGGCGGCGATATCGACGTGCACTTCCTTGCGGAAGATCGGAATCTCACGCGGGGCGTGGACGCCGATCTTCACGACGTCGCCATCGATGCGGTTGATCCGAATCTCAATCGAGTCGCCGATGATGATGGCTTCGTTGACTTTACGGGAAAGGACAAGCATGGGAGGTCGTTCAGGCGGTGGCGACGGCGAGTTCGGCGGCCTGCGGTTCAACCAGGGCATGCCGGGCGCTGTAGCGGGAATAGTTGGCGATGACCACCTGCCGGCCCACGCGGGTCCGGCGGTTGACCACGATCGGGCCCACAAGATTGATGGTGGCGTGGAGCGGGGTTTGCCGCTGCACCGTGACGATGTTGAGAATCATGGCTTCCGTCGGATCGCTGATGTCGAGGGCCTCGGCGTCGTTGTCGAAGATTTCGAGTTCGTAGCCGGGGATGATCCCGCCCGGCTCGATCACGACGAAATTCACCGAGCCGACCGGCCCGGAGAGCTTGAGCCAGAGAAAGGGCAGATGGTCGGGCAGATAGAGCAGTTCGGCCCGGGAATAGTCGGCGAAGCCGATCAGGCCCTGGGGCAGGGAAAAAGCATTCGCCGCGATCGTGTCGAGCGGGCTGATAGAGAGTTCGGGCAGTACTTTCATGCGCGGAAGGATCAGGGTTTAGTTGAGTTGAATATAGTTGAGGATGGAAAGGTGCATGACGGAAGAGGCGGTCTGGAGGGCGGCCTGGTAGGCCAATTGCGCCTGGTTGAGCTTGACCATGGTGGCGGACAAATCGGCGCTGGTGGCGTTGGAGATCATGGTCGAATTCTGGGTCGAAGCCGCCTGCTGTTCGGTCTGATCCGACTGGATGCGGGCTTGGACCGCTCCGTTGTCGGCCACCGCCGAGGTGATGACGTTCTCCGACGAAGTCAGCGTCGTATTCGCCGTGTTGATCGCGGTCGAATCGCCCGAATTTAGCGCGTCGCGCAGCGCGATCATATTGTTGATGAAATCGGCGATGCCGGAATTAGTCGCCCCGGATGTGCCGGGCACCACCGTCGCGTTCTGGGAAATCGGAATCGGGGTGGTGCTGTCATTGCCGGCGTAACTGACGGAGGTGATCGAGCCTGAGCTGTCGGTCGTAGCCACAAAGGGCGGAGTCGCCGTGGCCGTGCCGCCATAAATGTAGCTGCCGTCCAACTGGCTGTTGGCCACCTGCACCGTCTGCTGAATCAGCTGATCGAGTTCCGTCGCGTAAGAGGCGCCGGAATTGGTCACATCCGAACCGGAGCCGAGAGCGCCGAGTTGGTTGGCCCGGTCGTAGAGCTGCTGGAGCGAGCTCAGCCCGGAATACGAGGCGGTGGCGACGTTGAGGGCCTGCGTCTGGTTGTTGGCGAATTGCTGCAGCTGGCGGTTTTGGCTTTCGAGCTGGACGACTTGCGAGAAGGCCTGGGGATCATCCGACGGCTGGCTAACGGCCAGGCCGCTGGACACTTCGTTCTGCAGGCTAGCCTGGGAGGTTTCCAGCCCCTGAAGCTCCGAAAGAATGGAGCTGGTGACCATATTGTTGGTAATACGCATGTCGGGAAGATCAGGTGATGGAGCCGAGGTCAGTCATCAAGTCGCTCAGCATGCTGTCCACAACCTGGAAGACCTCGGAGGAGGCCTGGTAAGCCCGCTGGTAGGTGACGAGGTTGGACATTTCTTCATCGATCGAGACGCCGCTTTCGCTCGAGCGCTCGTTGTTGACGATGGTCTGGACATTCGCCTGGTCGGTCGCCTGGGTCGTGACCGTGGCCAGCGCCTGGCCGACACCGGCGACCGTGTTGCCATAGGACTGACTGATGGTGCCGTCGATCAGATCGCCGCCGGCGGTGGAAAAGGTCTGGTTGGCCACCGCCGCCACCGCCAGGGCGATGGAATTGTCTCCTGGAGCGCCGGTTCCGGCCTGAAGGGTCGACGCGGTCAGACTGGGATCGACCGCGATCGTGGCCGCCGTCGTGCCGGAGGCAGCGAAGAAGTTGGCCCCGCCGCCGCCGGGATTATAGGCGGAATTGACCGCGGTGACGATTTGGCCGGCCAGCGTGTCGAGACTGGTGCGCAGATCCTGGACCGAAGTACCGGCCGCCAGGGTACCCGCCATCGTTCCGGAAGAGAGCCCCAAGGCTGTCGTCCCGGCCGAGATGACGCCGCCGGAAAAAGACAGGGAATTCGTCACGGTGCCATTGCTGATCAGAGAAACGGGCTGGCCGGAGGTATCCGTGGTCGTGACCTGGTCCTCGCCGTTGGTGCTCTCCGTCACGCTGATCGGCATCAGACCGGCCAGGGTTTCGAGATCGCCTTCGCGCTGGTCGCGGAGCTGAACGGCCGAGCCGGGCGAGTTCGTCTCCAGGCTGCCGATCTGGCCGTTGAGCTGGGCCACCTGCTGCAAAAGGCCATTGGCCGTCGTGATGTTGCCCGCCACGCTGCTCGTGGCGGCGTCTTGCACCTGGGCCAGATTCTGGTCCACCTGGGAGAAGCGGTCGGTCAAGACGCCCGCCTGCTGCACCACGGAGGCCGCTTGGGTGGGGTCGCTCGGGCTGGCCGCCAGGCTCTCAAAAGAGTTGAAGAAATCGTCGATCGCGGCGCTCAAGCCGGTCACGGTGGTGGTGTCGGTGCCGCTGGTGGCCGCCGAGGTTGAGCTGTTCGTGATGCTCTCGTTCAACGAGGCCTGAGCTTGCTGCAAGACATTCTGCTGCGCATTGAATCCGGCGGTGAGGGAGTCCTCCTGGCGCACCATCGCGTCCAGGATCGAGTCCCGTGTTTGGGTGACGCTGACGGTCATCCCGGTGCTTTGCAGCCCATCCGCCGTCTGCACCGAGGTCAAAGGCTCGAAGTCGACCGTCTCCCGCGAATAGTTGGGGTTATTGACGTTGGCGATGTTGTTACCCGTGACGTTAATCGCCTCGCTCTGCGCATTCAGCGCGGAGGATGTGGAACTGAGGAGCGAAAAAAGTCCGGACATGGCAAAGTTAGCCGACGCTCAGAATGGCGGGAGCCGAGCGCACGGCGGAAAGTGAAACCCGGCCGCTGCGGCCATAGGTCTTGGTGAAGGCGTCCGGCCGCAGGCGGCGGAGGATTTCCTGGTGGCATTCGACGACGCACTGCAGCAGGCGGTGATTGCGGGCCGAGGTGCGGCGGACGCGGTGGATCAGCAAATTTATCTCGGTGATCAGGGCCTGGATCAGCGGGCGCGCTTCGGCGGGGAAGAACGGCAGCAGCGAGCGCAGCGTGGCGGCGGCGGGCTGGCCGTGGGCCTGAGCGAAGGCCGCGACTGCTTCCTCCCGCAGCCGGCGCTGCTGGCCCAGGATCTGAACCTGGCCCTCGATGCCATGGCTGGCCTCCAGGACACTCTCCGGCGCATTGCGCAGGATCAGGCGTTGCTGCTCATCGAACAGGCTGAGCAATTGCCCGTATTCCGAAATTTCCTGGCGGAGGCGATCCGCCAGCTGTTGCCATCCTTCGTTCATAAAGTGTCTTTCTGTTCCGCCATCGGCTCGATTCCGGGCCGGGGCGCCAATTGAGAGGAAATGACCTTGGACAGGCCCATGCCGCCGCCCGCCGCCAATTTGGAGGCAAATACGTCGGTCAGCATGTAGCCGTAAATGCCGCCGGCGGCGGTGTCCTCGCCGCCCATCATCGAGCTCATGCTGTCGCCCAAGAGCTGGCGCAGCATGATGGCCTCAAATTGGCCGGCCACCGCCGCGCGCTGCTGCGCCGGGGTCTGGCTGGCATTGACACCGGCCGCCGCCGCCATGGTGCTAGAGGTCATGCCGGCGGCGCTGATGGGGGAAAGATCCATGGGGCGCGGGGAAAAATCAGTTGATGATCAGATCCGCCTGGAGGGCGCCGGAGCGCTTCAGGGTCTGGAAGATCGCCATCATGTCGCGGGTGGAGACGCCGAAGGCGTTGAGGGCCGCGGCCAGCCGCTCGATCGTCGGCGGTTCGTTCAGGACAGTGAAGCCGCCCTTGGTCTCGTTGACATTGGTCTGGGTGCTGGGGACGACGACCGTCTGACCCCCGCCGCCGAAACCGCCGCCGCCGCCGCCGCCGCCGGGAAAGCCCCCGAAGCCGCCATTGCTGCCGGCGTTGGGCTGGCTCACCCCCAGGGTCTGCGAGACCGTGATGGTCAGCGAACCATGCGCGATCGCGACTTCGGAGATATGGACAGTCGCCGTGGCGACGATCGTGCCGGTCCGCTCGTTGATCACGATCCGGGCCTGGGTGTCGGGGCTCGCCTCCACCATTCCGAGCTCGGCCACGAAGGCGACGTCGTGATGGTGGTAGGCAACCGGCAGGCGCACCGCCACGGTGGCGGCGTCGACCGGATCGGCCGCGTCCGGCCAGCGGGCGTTGATGGCCTCCGCCATGCGCTCGGCGGTGTTAAAGTCGGGATTTTGGAGCAGGAGGCGCAACTGGTTGTCATGGACGAACTGGGCCGGGATCGGCCGTTCCACGATGGCGCCGTTGCTGATCGCCCCGACCGTGGGATGGTTCTTCTGGACAGTAGCCCCGCCCGGGCCGCCGGCGCCGCCGATAAAGCCGCCGACCGCGATGGGGCCCTGGGCCACGGCATAGGCGCGGCCGTCGGCGCCCAGCAAGGGGGTTTGCAGGAGCACGCCGCCCTGCAGGCTCTTGGCATCGCCCATGGAGGAAACGACGACGTCGATCCGCGCGCCGGATTTGAGAAAGGCGGCGATGTCGGCCGTGACCATGACGGCGGCCACGTTCTTGGACTTGAGATCCTGGATGTTGACCGAAATGCCGTAGCGTTGCAGGATGTTAGCGACGATGTGGAGGGTGCCGTTGGAGTTGCTGTCACCGTCGCCGGCCAGTCCGACGACCATGCCGTAGCCGACCAATTGATTGTCCCGGCCGCCTTCGACCAGAGTGATGTCCTTCAGCCGAGCGGCCGAAAGCAGGCCCGGCGCGAGGACGAGGGCGAGGAGGGCGAGAGCCCGGAGGCGGAAAGTAGAGAAAGCGGACATAGGCGGCTCTTTAGAAGGGGCGGAGCATCTCGTAGATCTTGCTGAACCAGCCCTGCTTCTGCGCATCGGACAAAGCGCCCTGCCCCACCACTTCGATGCGGGCGTCGGCGATGTTGGTCGAATTCACCGTGTCGGTGCTGCTGATGTCATCCGGCCGGACCAGCCCGTGCAGGACCATGTACTGGGTTTCGCCGGAGAAGGAGATGAGGCGGATGCCCTCGATGACAAAGTTGCCGTTGGGGAGGACGTCGGTCACCACCACCGCGGCCGTGCTGGTGACGCTGTTGGAATTGGTCACCTGCCCGCCTCCGGTGTAGTCCGACTTGCCGGAAAGCGAAATCGCCGGCGTCTGCCCGCCGTGGGTGCCCAGGCCGCTGACGGCGGGAGAGAAGACGAACTGGCCGACCGCGTCGTTCAGCGTCGAACTGCGGGTCGACTCCTTGTTCTGGGTGCTCTGGGCCGCCGCGGCTTCCGAGACCACCACGGTGACGATGTCCCCGACATGGCAGGCCTTGTGATCGGCGTAAATGCTGAGAGGATCGCCGCCCGGAGTCTTCCAGAGGGAATCGGCCCGGACGGAGAAGCCGGCGCCAAGGCCCAGGGCCAGAATCAAACAGGAACGGAAAGAATGCATGGGCATCAGAAACGGATCTCGACGTGACCGTCATCCACCACTTGGGCGGAGATTTCCTTGTGGGATTCGGGGTTGCGCAAATTGATGATGTCGCCGCGGGCGCCGTTTTCCAGGGCGAGGGCCTTCATGGTGACGGAGAGCAAGCCCTCGCGGGCCGTGGCCTCAACCAGGTCGCCCTTCCGCACCAGGGGGCGGCGGACCAGATCGTGCCAGGTCAGCATGCGGTCGGGGGGGATGTCGCGGGCGAAATTGTAGGAGCGGTCGCCGGCCGAGGCGGGGAGGGCGTCATGGACCCGAAAGCAGTCGATGCGCTGGGTATCGAGGGAGGCAGGGCTGAAGGTCGTTCCGGCCGTCACCGGCTGGCGGGCAAACCAGACGTCGCGCCAGAGCGACGCCCGGATAGTCAGGTTGGGCTGGTCCGCCACCACGCCATCGGCCACGAGCCGGCAGCGCACCGCCATCATCGGGGTAGCGAAGGCGGGGAACTCCAGGACTTCGAGCTGCCAGATCGCGGCCGAACGTGCGGGCGGCGCCCAGGTGTGGAGCAACTCGATTTCGAGCTCGCCTTCGAGATTGAAATGGTTGGCCAGGAGGCGGCCGAGCTCGTTGCGCATGCGCTCGGTCGTAAACGCAACCGGGGCGGCCGCGGGGGCCGGGGCGACCGCATCGAGCGCGGCCGCAGGGCGGACGAGCGGCGCGGCGGCCGAAAGGAGGGAAAGCAGCAAGGCGATCCGGCGCTTCATGATTGTTTCATATTGGCCACGTTTTGGAGCATCTGGTCAGAGGCTTGAACCGACTTGGAATTGATCTCATAGGCCCGCTGGGCGGTGATGAGATTCACCATCTCCTCGACGATGTTGACGTTGGAGCCCTCGAGGTAGCCTTGAAGCGTCGTGCCGTAGCCGTTCTGGTCCGGCTGGCCGGTGGTGGCGGCCCCGCTCGCGGCAGTCTCGGCGTAAAGATTGCCGCCTAGGCTCTGCAAGCCCGCGGGATTGGCGAAGCGCGCGAGCGTGAGCTGGAAGCTGGAGACGCCGCTGGACGAGGTGATCGCGACGTTGCCGGTTTGGGAAATGTCGATGCCGGTCGTGCCGACTGGAATGGCTTGGAAGCCGCTCAAGACCGGCAGGCCGTCGGCATTCACGACCTGGCCCTGGGCATTGAGCTTGAACGAGCCGTCGCGGGTGTAGGCGATCGTGCCGTCGGCCTTCTGCACTTCAAAGAAGCCGTCGCCCTGGATCGCGAGATCGAGCTGCTGGCCAGTCTGCGTCACCTGGCCCTGGGTAAAGACCTTGGAGGTGGCGGCGACGCGCGAACCGTTGCCGACTTCCACCCCGGTGGGGAGAAGATTGCCGCCGCCGGTGTCGGCGCCGGAGGTGCGGGGCTGGGTGTAGAGGAGATCCTGGAACTCGATCTTGCTTTTCTTGAAGCCCGGGGTGTTCACGTTCGCCAGGTTATTGGCGATGGTGTTGAGGTTGAGTTCCTGGGACTCCATGCCGGTGGCGGCGGAGTAGAGCGAGAGGTTCATAGGCGGGAGGAAACGCGAGCCAGGGCAGCCGAGACGGCGGGGGAAAGTGGGGCCGGCGCGCCCCCATCGCGCGCGCGGCCATGCAGTCGTGATTGCGGTTGTCTGCCTGGGGAAGTCATGGGCGCGGGCATGGTCAGCCGAGGGCGTCGAGGGTTTTTTGCATCTGCTCGTCGGCGCTCTTGATCAGGCGCTGGTTGGCGTCGTAGGAGCGCGAGATCAGCACCATGTCGACCATTTCGCGCATGGGCGTGACGTTGGAGGCTTCGGAGTAGCCCTGCAGCAGCATGGGCTTTTCCACCGGGACCGCCTCCTGGTCCTTGCCGGGCACGAAGAGACCGCCGGCCACCGGCGTCAGCTGACGCGGATCGGTGAAGTCTTGGACGCCGATGCGGGCAACAGTCGAGTTGCCCTGCATGACGGTGCCGTCGCGGTTGATCACGACCTTGGCGCCGTTGGGCAAAAGCGTGATGGCGCTGCCGGAAGTGCTCATGACCTCGGCCCCGGAGCTGTCCACCAGGGTGCGATCGGACCGGACCGTGAACGCGCCATCGCGGCTGTAGGCCTTGGTCCCGTCCGCCTGCTCAACTTCAAAGAAACCTTTGCCCTCGATGGCCACGTCGAGGTCCCGCCCGGTGGGCTGGGGCTCGCCCGCCTGAAAATTGATGCCGGCCGTGGTCTTCGGGAAGACCGCCGTCTGGGTGGTGTCCCCTGTCGTCGACACGCTAGGATCGAGGTGCCATTCGCCCCCGGACTGGGTGGAAAATTCCACCGTGCGCTTGCGGTAGCCCGACACCTGGCTCGAGGTGATATTCTGCGCGACCGCATCCTGCCACCGTTCCAGGGAGGCGAGAGATGCTGCGCTTTGGTAGAGCCCGATATCCATAACTTGGTACCGCTCTTACAGCAAAGCCGATGCCAACCGCTATTTTGACTATTTTAAGCGTTTATTATTAACGACTTAAAATATCCTTTTCCCACTCGCGCTAACCGGGCCGCGGGCCCCGGCAGAAATTACCTAGACCACCCCCCTCTCGCCCTCGCCCACCCCGGAACGGGAAGCCTCAGGACCCCGCCGGATACAGGCACTCCACTTCGATCCGCTCCCCGCAGGCGCAGGTGATAATCAACCGGGCCACTTTGTCGCCCTCTTTGACGATCTCGATCTGGGTCCCGTCATGGCCCTCGTTCTTCGTCTCGACCGCGCCAATCGCGGGAAAGGCCTGGCGGGCGGCCAGGTTCGACGGGGTGAGCCCCGGCAGGGTCAGAGGCTTCTTATTGTGGAGAAAAGTTTTCATAAAGAGGGAGGAGTAAAGGCGACGGGGGTTTGCACGGCGCCGATTCGGGAGGGAGCGGGCCGGGGCTTGGCCGGGAGCTTCCCGCGATGTTCTTTCGAAACCAGCGTCAGGCTGAGGGTAATGCGTTGATTGGCTTCGGACGTCGTGGGCTCGCCCGGGACCGGCTGGGTGTCGGCATAGCCGGCCACCCGCTCGATCAATTGGGGATCGACGGCGTAATAGACGAGGAGCCGCCGCGAGGCATTGGCCCGGTCGGCGGAGAGTTCCCAGGCGGAATAATTCTTGTCCCGGAACGGAATATTGGAGCGGGTGTGCCCGTCGATCGTCACGTAAAAATGATGGCGATCGATCAACCAGGCCAAGTTCTGCATGACAAACTTGCCCCACTCCGTCAGGTCCGCGCCCTGGTCGGAAAAGAGCGGGCGCTTGGCGCGATCGAAGAGGGTCACCCGCAGGCCGTCACTCGTAACTTGGATATCGATCGGTTTTTGGTTCAAGTCCTCGTCCAGGTGCAGCAAACGGTAGAAATCGGCGGCAACCGCGTTGAGGAAGCTGAGTTCGATCTGCTTATTGCTGCTGGAAGGCTGCTCCTGGCCGGTCGGCAGGTCGTCCTTGCTCGAGCTCTCGCTCTTGCTGTCCGACATCTTCTCATAGGGCATGACGCCGGAGTTGGCCGAAAGGGGGCTGCGAAACGGGCTCTGGAAATACCGCGAGGTGGAGAGCAGGATCTTTTTGTCCTGGGCGCAGATCCACAACACCATGAACAGGGCCATCATGGCGGTGACGAAGTCGGCGTAGGCGACCTTCCAGGCTCCGCCGTGATGTTTGCCCTTGGACATGGTGGGGGCCGCCGTTACTTGGCGGGCGCCATCGTCTTGGTCGCGGCCTCGAGGTCGCGCGCGGAGGGCTGGACGGCCGTGTCCAGGGACCGGCGGGCGATCTCGACGGCGGTCAGGGGCGCGAGCCCCTTGGCGAAGCCCGCCACCGCGATCTTGATGCAGCGCAGGCACTGGGAGTCGGCGTTGTTGTTCAGCGCGATGCGGTTGGCAATGGGATTGACGAAACCGTAGGCGATAAAGATGCCGAGGAGGGTGCCGGTGAGGGCGGCGGCGACGCGCTCGCCGACCACTTCCGGCCCGTCGGCGATGGCGGACATGGTGTTGATGATGCCCAAGACGGCGGCGACAATCCCGATGCCGGGGAGCGAATCGCCCACCAGCTGCAGGAGGGCCACCGGATGCTCCGCTTCCTCGGCTTTGGCCTGGAATTCGGACTCCAGCAGGTACTCGAGTTG
>Ga0302319_10013249_pt1 | contig 15471 bp, 8 predicted proteins | sample Bog_T0_2_FD_203319 | JGI IMG/M metagenome (GOLD analysis project Ga0302319, IMG submission 203319) | Peat permafrost microbial communities from Stordalen Mire near Abisko, Sweden - Bog_T0_2 | ecosystem: Environmental > Terrestrial > Soil > Wetlands > Peat | place: Sweden: Abisko, Stordalen Mire... | reverse complement strand
GCACCCTCTTGAAGCTGACCGTTTGTGGCATTGTTTTATCGACACTGCCGTTTGCCAGCCGCCTGAACGCACAAAACCTGACCCTGGAAGGGCAAACGGGCGGGTTTCTGACACCCACGGCCTATGTCGTCTACACCGCGAAGGACCATTTCTTTTCGCACCCCGCGGTGGGCTACCACTTTATCAACGCCAACACGGTGATCGGCGACGTACATACCTTGAGCTTTGAGGAGGGGTTTGCGAACCGCGCCGAGGCGGGGTATACGCGCAGCGTGCATTGGACGGGCGACAGTCCGATGTTCAGCAGCTTGTGGCACTACGCGGGGATGAATATCTTCAATGGCAAGGTTGTGGCCATCAAGGATGGGCAGTTTCACGCATGGATGCCGGGGCTGGCGGCGGGCGGCGTGCTGCGGACGGGAGACAAGTTTGTGAGCGGGGCGCTGAGTCAGGAGCTGTTCGGCGTGCTGAAGTCCTATACGAACGGGGACGCTTATGTGGCGGCGACGAAGACATGGCTGAAGCCGCCTGTGCCGTTTCTGGTGAACTTTGGCTGGAAGGCTACCAACGCTTCAATTTATGGGCTGGGCGGGCAGTCGACGCGCTTTGGCGGGAGGATGTTTGGCGGATTGGGGATTCCGCTGCCTGGACCGTTCAAGACGGCGATTGTGCCCTCGGCGGGATTCTCTCAAGAGTCGCCGACGGCCGTGAATCTTGGCGCCATTCTTTATCCGCCAGGTGGCAGGGCTCATTTGCCCACAACGCTGGACTACGCGGTGCGGGTGACGCAGAAGGACCATCCCCACTTCGCTTTCGACATTGGCGTGGGACAGGTGGCGGGAATGATCGGGACGACCGCGGCGCTGACGCCGAACGGGCCGATTTTTATTCCGGTCAACCTGCAGGCGCGGCATGTGGTGGGGGTGGGGTTGAGCATTCGACCGTGAGCGTAGCGGGTGAAGAAGTGAACGTGTGAAGAAATGAAAGAGTGAATTTGGCATCGCCGCAGATCGGAGCTGGGAGCCTTCGTGTTGAATCAAGCTGAGGATGATTCAATGCCGGCGATTTCGATTTCGAGGCCGCCGAAGTCGGGGTGGGTGTTTTCGCGAATGCGGTAGGCGATGTCGATCAGTGAGCCCTGCTTGAGGTCAAGAGACGCGACGCGGGCTGCCATATTCCAGCCGATGGCGCGCATTGAAGCATTCGAGGCGGGCCGAATCGAATGGCCAGTTGCGGAGGCAGAGGCCTGCTGGGTCAGCTCGAGACGGATGTGGCGTTCTTTCATGATGCGGGGCGATGCCTGCAGGCGGACGTTGCGGGCAACGAAGATGGGCTCGGGGTTGCCGTGGCCGAGAGGCTCCAACTTGCGGAGCCAGCCCGCGAGTACGGTTGTGACGCGATCGAGGGGCAGCTGAGCGTGGATGCGGAGGACATGCTCGGGCTCGCGGCTGGCGAGATGCTCGGCGGCGTAGAGGCGCAGGCGGCGCTTTAACTCCGGGAGGGCCTCGGCGGGCATGGCAAAGCCGATGGCGAAGGCGTGACCGCCGAAACGGGTGAAGAGCTCGGCGCAGGATTCGACGGCGTTGAGCAATTGAAAGCCGTCGACGGAGCGGCCGGAGCCGTGGGCGACGCCCTCTTCAACGCTGACGACAATGGCCGGTTTGGCGGTGCGCTCGACAACGCGCGAGGCGAGGATGCCGATGACGCCGCGGTGCCAACCCTGGCCATCGATCACAAGCAGGCGGTCAGAGGATAAGTCGGGATCTGTTGCGAGCAGGGTTTCGATGGCGGCGAGCGCGGAGGCTTCAGTGTCGCGCCGCTCGCGGTTGAGGCGCTCGAGCTTGGCGGCTAGTTCAGCAGCGCGGGCGGCGTCGCGGGTGGTGAAGAGCTCGATGACTTCAGAGGCAATGTCCATGCGTCCGGCTGCGTTGATGCGCGGGGCGAGTCGAAAGGCTACGTCGAAGCCGGTGAGCTGTTTTGCGGCGGGATCGAGCGCTGCGGCGGCAAAGAGCGCGCGCAGGCCGACGCCGACGGGGTTGCGCAGTTCGCGAAGGCCGAGAGCGGCGATGACGCGGTTTTCGCCGCGCAGGGGCACGGCATCGGCGATGGTGGCGATGGCGGCGATTTTGAGAAAGCTGGGCAGGGTTTTGTTGCGCGTGCGGGCGGGGTCGCGACGGTGGAGAACGGCTTGCGCAAGCTTCATGGCGATGGCTGCCCCGCAGAGGGATTTCTCGGGATACGGGCAACCGGGCTGGTTGGGATTGAGGATGGCCAGGGCGAAGGGCACGGCATCGTCTGCCTGGGTGAGGTGGTGGTCGGTGACGATGAGGTCGAGGCCGAGGTTGCGGGCGGTTTCGGCTTCAGCGAAGGCCCTCATGCCGGTGTCGACAGTGATGACGAGGCGGACGCCGTCGGCGTATGCAGCTTCAAGCACGGCTGATTGGAGTCCGTAGCCCTCGCGCAGGCGGTGGGGGACGTGAAAGCGGACAATCCCGCCGAGCATTTCAATGGCGGTCTTGAGCAGGACGACGGCCGTGGTTCCGTCGACGTCGTAGTCCCCGTAGAGAAGGACAGATTCGTGAGCGGCGATGGCACGTTCGAGACGCTCAACGGCCGCAGCCATGCCCAACATTTGGAAGGGATCGTGAAGAAGAGTGAGCTCGGGGTTGAGGAAGGCGTACGCCGCGGCCGGAGTGGTGATTTCGCGGGCGATGAGAAGCTCTGCCAGGACCAAAGGCAGATGCGCGGCTTCAGCAAGAGCGGCGGCCTGGTCTGGATGCGGTTCGAGCAGAGACCAGCGCTGGCGTGGAGAAGCAGTGGTAGCGGGGGGGGGCTTTTTGGACTCCCATGTCTCAGATGCGAGACCTGGGCCGCCCGTTGAATTGGCTGCGTGGGCCGGATTGTTGGGGGTGGCTGGATTCAAGGGAGAGCTTACTCGTCTTCGTCGTCAACCCCATGCACATCGTCGATAACGATGTCTTGAAAGCTTTCGATGTCTTCAAGCAGGGCCTGATAGCGCTCATACCATTCGGTGGTGGTCTCGTGGAGAAACACCAGTCCCTGATAGACGAAGCCAAGCTGAATGTAGCCGAGATTGCCGGCGTACTTGCGTAGCCATTGCGCTTCGACGAGCTCAGTGGCCTCTTCGTCGGGGAAGTTCATCTCGCCGGCTTCTTCGATGAGCGCTTCCAACTCTTCGTGCTCGAGGGCCATTTCGCTGAAGGTGACGAAGGGCGCGCCAACGTGCTTGGCCATCTCGACGAAGTCTTTCCAAGCGTCGGGGTTGCCTTCTCCTTCCCAAACAATGGAGGGAATGTCCTCGGTGACGTATCCGGGGAGGCGTTGCAAACCGTGACCTTCAATGAAGGCCACCATGTCGTCTTTGAGCGAGAGCAGATTTTCCGTGGTCATAGTCAAGTATCTATTTTCGCAGATGCGGGCGGGTGGGGGTGCGGGATTTGTGGAAAGTGGGAAAACAGTGAACAGTGGACAGTGGTCAGTGAACAGGGATGCATGGTAGGGCGGGCGGTTTAGTCTGGAAACAGTCGGATCGATCTTCTCGAATGGAGAGAAGCGAATTATGCGGAGGAATACTGCTTGCCAGTTTTTGAGCGCCACGTTTTTGTCTGCCACAATACACGTCCCGCGGATGCGCCACGGCCGTCGTGCACTTCGGATGGAAAGAGTGAATTGCACACGCAGTTACAGCAGCTTGCAAAGGCCGCCGGGCTCGGGGGCAAGGTGCGGATCAACAAGTCAGGCTGCCTTGACCAGTGCGAACATGGTCCGACGGTGGTGGTGTATCCCGATGCGGTTTGGTATGGCAACGTGCAGCCGGGAGATGCGGCGGCGATTGTGGAAGAGCATCTGATCGGGGGGCGGCCGGTGGAGCGGTTGCGCATTGCCGATGGGTGCCTGAATACGAAGAGTTGCCCGCATCGGGGGTGAGCGCGCGGCCGGCCGGGATTTATGAATTGGGTGAGAGCGGATGATGCGCCGCAGAGGTAACTTCCGGTGCGCCTGGTCATAGCTTGACGTGCCAAAGTCCCTGCTAACATGATTCGTATGCAGCGCAGGGCCGGGAAAATCGTGCATATTGTTCCTTCCAATCTGCCCGGGCATTGCGGAGTAGGGGATTATGCGTTTCATTTGGCATGCGAGTTACGCGACGCCTGGAATATTGAAGCCAGCCTTCTCGTCATTTCCGAGGAGTATCCGGAGTTCAAGGCGTTTCGGGAGTTTGCCGCGTACCCGGCTCGCGGAGACGATGCGGAGGGGATCAAGGACGCCATATTGTGCGCCTCAGGTGCAGAAAGCGGCGAGCCATGTAAAGTGCTGCTGCATGCAAGCGGGTATTCGTATGACCGGGGCGGCGCTCCTGAAGCGCTGACCGAGGGGCTGGCCAGGGCTAAAGCTGCCGCGCCGGGGCTGGTGCTGGCAACCATGTTTCATGAGCTGTACGAGTCGATCCCGGTTTACCGCAGGTCGTATTGGACGACTGGCGCCAGGCAACGCCGCGTGGTCGCGGCCACAATGGGAATGATCGACATTGGGTTTACCAACTGCGCAGCGCACCGGGATGCCGTACGGCGGTGGAACAAGTCCGGGCGGGAGATCACGGCGCTTCCGGTTTTCTCAAACCTCGGCGAGTCCGAGGAGTTTCTCCCATTCGAGGCAAGACAACCGAGGATGATGGTATTGGGACAGCCTCGCTCACGCCGCAATGCATACGGACGCTTCGAGGCTGGGTTGGCGCGTGCGGTGAAGATGCTCGGAGTGGAACAGGTTTACGACGTGGGATCGCCGGTGGAGGGCTGCGCGAAAAAGATTGCCGGCTGCCCGGTGACAGAGCTTGGCTGGCAGCCGCCCGAGGAGATCGGTCGTCTGCTTTCGCAGTCGAGGTTTGGATTTGTCGCCTACACGCAGGAGGGACAGGCGAAATCCGGGATCATGGCGGCGATTTGCGCTCACGGGGCTGTTCCGGTTCTGGCGGGTAAGAGATCGGCCAATTCGGACGGGCTGATTCTGGGCATGAATTGCTGGTCTTCAGAGGCAGGTGGCCCGTTGCCACTCGATCAGGCGGAGCGAATTGGCCTGGGAGCGCATGCGTGGTACGGGGGACACACACGGAAAAAGCATGGCGAGTGGGTGGCGAGTGCGCTGGGGTTCACTGAGCCGATTCCTGCGCCTTTGAACGGGCCATGAAAGTGAGGCCTCTCGACCCGGAAGTTGTACATTCAAATGCTCGTTGTTGAAAGTATTCTGGAAATAGAACACGCTGACTTTGCCGTCTAAGTCCGCGGCCAGGAGGGCGCCATCTCAGTACGGATGCGGTTGGGCGATCTGATGATTCGCGCGAAGCTTGTCACGGAAGAGGACGTGGCCTGCGCGGTGGCGCGCATTGCGGTGCACGGCGGACGCCTGGGCGACAACCTCGTTGCGATGGGGGTTCTGGATCAGAAGACGCTCGAAGCATTCATCCATCGCATCCCGACCGAACCGGCGAGCATAGCGGCAACCGGGATCGATGAGACTCAACTGCTGAGCCTGCTGATGAAGTTGATCTACAACTTGAGGCTGACGACAAATCGCGAGTTTGTCGAAGCAATCAAGCTGCCTTACCACGTGGTGCTGGACCTTGTGCAGATGGCGGTGGATCGCGCATTGCTGCGCACGCTGGGATCGCGCAACTCCGACAGCATGATGGACATGAGTTACACGCTGACGGACGAGGGGCGGCGGTGGACGATCGATGCTCTGCAGCGATTGAGGTATGTGGGTCCGGCGCCAGTGACGATCGATGAGTTCACAGACCAGGTGAACCTGCAGAAGCTGACCAACGAACTGGTGACGTTCGAACGGATTCGCGCCTCGCTTGGGGACCTGGTATTCGACGACAGCATTGTTGAACAATGCGGTCCGGCGTTGAACTCAGGGCGTGCGATGCTGCTCTACGGGCCGCCGGGGAACGGAAAATCTTCCGTCGCATTTCGCCTGGCCAACGTCTTCAACGATGTAATCTACGTGCCTTATGCAGTGTCGATCGAGGGCCAGATCATCCGCGTGCATGACCCCAGCTTTCACAAGCCGCTGAAGACTGAGCCGGCGGCGGGCCCCGAGGTGACGACCTCTTTTCTGAGGCAACAGGAGTTTGACGGGCGCTGGGTGCCCTGCCGCAGACCGTTCATCATGGCCGGCGGTGAACTGACACTGGAGATGCTCGACCTGCGCTATGACACCAATGGCCACTTCTACGAGGCGCCTCTGCATGTGAAGGCGTTGGGCGGGTGCTTCATCATCGACGATTTCGGGCGTCAACTGGTTCGTCCAACCGACCTGCTGAACCGCTGGATTGTGCCCCTGGAGAGCCGGGTGGACTATCTGAAATTGCATACCGGAAAGACGTTCAGCGTGCCGTTTGAAGAGCTGATCATTTTTTCAACGAACCTTGAGCCGGAAGACCTGATGGATACAGCATTTCTGCGCAGGCTTCCGTACAAGATCGAGATCGGCGCGCCGACTGTGGAGCTTTATCGGCAGATCTTCGAGAAAGAGTGCGCCCGGCAAGGGATCGAGATGCTCGATCACGTATTCGACTTGATCGTTCACCAGATCGTGGACGAAAAGGAGTTGGAACTGGCGGCTTACCATCCGCGGTTCATTGTGGACCAGGTGGTGGCTACGTGCCGGTTCATGAAGATCAAGCCTCACTTTGAGCCGCGGTTTATTGAATATGCGATCAACAATCTGCGGGTGAAGCGAGGGGTCGGCTCGAAGCCGGGCAAGCATACATCGGCCTACGTGAGTTAAGGGAAAGTCCAAGGCGATAGGGCGCGGCTAAAGCCGCGCCCTATCCGATCAAGTGCGTCGAAAACGGGTTTGGACCGGCGATCAGGACGACTTGGTGACGATGGTATGGGAGATGGCGATCTGGGTTTTTCCGCCGCTCTCAGACGAGTTGGAGGTGATGGTCACGGTGACCTGTTCCGTGTCGCCCTTCTTCACGGTGAGAATCGCGCTGGGGCCGAAATCCATGGATGTGGCGTCGCTGCCCAACTTGCTCTTGTAGAAGCTCTCGACCTGCTCTTTGGAGTCGGAGGTGGTGAAGATGGCTGTCACGGAGGACCCGGTGGGCATGGTCATCTTCATGCCGCCTTTGGCAACTGTGGCGCCGGGGTAAATGTCCACGCCCAAGTCGGCGGCGGTGTATGTTTCGTCAGAGTTGGCGGTAATGGAGCCGCCGGGCGTATTGATCTGGACCTGGCCGTTGGAGCCCGAGCCGGAGACATGGACGGCATGGGCGATACGCCAGATCCAGAAGCCGACGGCTCCCGCACCCAGAACACCCAGGCCAATGAAGATGAGAACGACGATCAGTATGATCTTGACGACGCTGGAGCCCGACTTGGCCGGGGGGGGCGGGGCTGGTTGGGCAGCGACGACTACGGGGGTATACGCCGCGGCTGGGGCAATGGGGATAGCGGCAGCGACCGGTGCGCCGCAAGCCAGGCAGGTTTGGTTGTCGGACGATACTTCAGCACCACACTTTGCGCAAATGCTAGCCACGGTAATCTCCTTGTTGACGGTTTTTAGATGGGGAAAACCAACAGCATTCCCAGCAACGTCAATATACCTCAATACGGTGCGGCTAACTCCGTTTTTTTTGTTCAATTTCGCTGCGAAGGCCCGCGGAGACGAGAATGGGTAGTTTTTGGTGGAAAGTGTGGGTGTTCAAAGGCTCCGGGGGCGGATTTCGGCATGGATTGGGCACACGGTGTACAGAGCAAGGTGGGATGAGTTATTCTGGGGCTTAGCTCATGATCTTTTCACGCGATTACATCGGGTATCTGGCCCGCCGTACGGTCAAGCACCTCATCGACGCCAAACTCATCACCACCAGTGATTTGAAGGTGGTGGAAGCGCGCGTTGCCGCGGGACTGATCGAAGAACTTTCGCTCGAAGACCGCATCAACGATGAGGTGCGGGTGATTCTCGAAGCCTATTCAGAAGAGATGCGCAAATCTGGCGCGCAATATGCGGAGATGTTCAAGAAGGTGAAGACCGAGCTGGCGAAGAAGTACAAGGCGGTTCTATGAGGATCAACCGCGACAAGCTGAACAAACTGGCGCACACGGTGGCCGACACCCTGGCGGAGATCGACGAGGTAGGTTTTCTGGAGGATCGGAATACGATTCGCCAGGAGGCTCGCAAAGCGCTGGAGGGCCTGCTGGGCGAGGAAGCGCGGATTGACACGGCCGCGCGGCTCAAGATTGCCAATCAGCGGAAGATCATCCAAGAAGGCTCGCAGGAGTGGGAGATACTTTACCGCAAGTATTACAACGACGAAGTGCGGAAGCTGGGGATCTAGAGCGCCTTTTCTGGCGCTGGTTGATGTTCCGGGGCTTTGGCTTCGATATGGATTTTTGATAAAGTAGATGAGCGGCCGGAGGCGGCTGCCCTGCAAGCGTGGCGCTATCGTCTAGGGGTTAGGACGTGAGATTCTCAATCTTAAAACCCGGGTTCGATTCCCGGTAGCGCTACCAGATATTGCCGACGAAGCCCGCCAGAGAAGCGGGCTTTCTTATTGGTTCACTCAAACGCCTGACACGCCTGTTGCGGCGACCAGAAAACTCCTGAAGCTTTCTGGTTCTCGGGCGCGGGAACGGGCGCGCCGGCGGCGCGGGTTGCCGTTTAGTGTTTGCCGATGTGGTAGGTGACTCCGAAGGACAGGCGCATATCGTTCTGGGTGTTGGAGGCATTGTTGGGCAGCGAGGTTCTGATGTAGTCGGCTTCAAGCATGCGGACGCCGAAGGTTTTGTTCAGAGAGAGGTTGAGGCCGCCGCCGGCGTCGATGGCCAGCGAAGTGGCGGTGGGAACGACACCCGCAGGGGTGGGGAAGACGCCATTGAAGGCATGATCGACTCCGAACAATCCCTGGCCAAAGACCTGCAAGCGGTAGCGACCGCCGGTGCTCGCATGATCGTTCTTTTCAGTCCAGGTGTAACGCGGTCCGGCGGCAAATTGAATCTGGTTGAGATTGATGCCGGGGGCGAGGTTGTTGCCGCTGCCGCTGTCGAGGTTGGCTGCGATGCCGAATCCATTCCACAGAGTCACGGCACCGTCGGCGCTTGCGCCCTGGAGCCAGAAGCTGTTGCCCGCAGTCGCCAGCTTTCCGTATTCGGTGGTATACGTCACGGCCAGGTCAGTTGAAATTGTCGATGGCTTCTTGACGCCTGGGTTCTGCTGCGCCCAGGCACCGGTTGCGATCGACAGGCACGCGCCCACAAGGAGCAAACTGCCGCACATTGATTTACGCATCTTCATCCGTCTCCTTGTTACTCAACCGTGAGGGTCGCTGTGGCGGAGTGCGTCAAGGCACCCGCGGTTCCGGTTACGTTGACTGTGTAAGACTGCGGCTGCTGGGCAAAGATGCCGACCGTGGAGCCGCAGGCACTGATTCCGGCGACTGCCGCCATCCCAGCGCTAAGCAAGAGCAGGATGGACAAGAGGCGGCCCAACCGCTTTCCGTTGCGGCGCAGCCGGCCAGCGAACGGTAGCAGGATGAGTGCCAGCGCGACCGGCGCGAACCTGCCTACGATGCTACTCGGGTTGCCGTGACCGTTGGCGGCGAGTTGCCGGCCGTTGCGGTCAGTTTGCGGGCGGAGGCCGGCGACTGTGGGCGGAATGACGATGGTGAGTGTGACCGGGGTTGAGCCCAGGCCTGCTGTGATTGAAGCGGGTGAGAATGTGGAGGTTGCTCCGGCCGGCAATCCGCTGACCGAAAGTGCGACGGTGGCAGGGAAGGTGGCTCCGTTCAGCGGGGCCACGGTCACGGTATAAACTGCCGTGCCGTTGGGCAACGCCGTGACTGAGGCCGGCGAGAGGGTCAGGCTGAAGTCCTGAACGACCTGGGTGAGGACGGCGGTGACCGTGGGACCGAAGTTTGCATCTCCAGCATAGGAGGCCGTGATGCTGTGCGAACCGGCAGCTAGTGTGGATAGGGTAAGCGTAGCGACTCCGCTTGCGGACAATGTGCCTGTGCCGATGGGCGTGGCGCCGTCAAGGAAGGTGACTGTTCCGGTGGGCGTGCTTGCCAGCGATGTGATCGAGGCTGTCAGCGTGACTGCATTGGACGCAAACACCGGGTTGACTGAGCTGATGAGAGTCGCGGTTGCCGGGGTTGCCTTGGCAATGACCAGGGTTCCACTCGCGGAGCCGACGTAGTTGGGGCTATTGATGGTGGCGACAACTGCGTAGCTTCCAGCGGCTGTGGGTGCTGTGGACGAACCGTTGTAGGTCAGGGTGACGGGCAGACCGGCCGGAGTGGTGGTTGCTGTGGCTGGGTGGGGCGAACCAGAGTAGGTTTGGGACAGATTGGTCAGTGCCACCGTGGCTGTTGCCTGGCCCACGGTGAGGGTTGTGGCAGATGCGCTGGACGGTGCGAAACCGTTGGTGCTGGTGTAGGCGGCGGATACGGTGTGGTTGCCGACCGTCAGGCTGGTGAGCGAGAGGGATGAGGTTCCGCCGCTCAGGGTCACTGTAGTTGTGACGCCATCGACGGTGAAGGCGACTGAGCCCGTTGGCGTGATGGAAGGACCGGTGACGGTGGCGGTGACGACTACCGTTTGGCCGTAGACAGGAGACGACGGCAAGAAGCTAAGCGCAGTTGCGGATGCAGGAGCAGTGGAAGGCCCGGTGAGTTTGAGCTGAACTGAAGCCGGAGACGAAAGGGCCGCGTTCATGAGGTTGCCGTTGAAGGTTGCGGTGTCAGTGGTGGTGAGGAAGGTTGTGGGTGTGTAGGTAGCACTCAGCGAGCAGACGCCACCGACGGCCAACGCGGAGGGCAATGTTGCGGTGAGGGCGCAGTCTGTGGACGCAGTTCCGGTAAGGCTGTAATCGGTTGAATCGGTCTGGCTGACGGAGGTGAGCGAGAGCGCTTGATTGCCGGAGTCAAGCAGTGAGACGGTTTTGGGCGTGGATGACACTGCCGGGAAGTTGACCTTACCTTGGGTGCGGATGAGTTCGACGACCGCGCCACCGGAGCCGGTATAGAGGTTGCCGGCGGAGTCGATGGCGAGGGCAGATGGCGCCAGGGTGGCGACGGTGAATCCCGCGCTGTTGGTGCTTGCCGGCACCGCGAGGATGGAGGCGGTATCGGCAATGAGCAGGTTGCCCGCGGCATCGCTGGCGATGCCCGAGGGCTTGACTGCCGCGGAGGACACCGTGGTCACGGTGCCTTGCTGATTGAGGCGATCGATGGCGGCAGCGCCTGGATCGGTGACCTCAAGGTTGCCCAGCCCATCGACGACCAGGCCCGCAGGTGCGGTAAACGTGCCGGCGGCAAGTGTGCGCATGGCGCCGGTGATCGGGTTGAGTTGATAGACGGCCTTGGCGGTGGAATCCGAGATGTAGAGGTTGTTCAAGCCATCGGCGGCAAGACCGGAGGGCGTGGTGAATGTGGCAGCGAGTGTAGAAGTCACGCCTGAAGGCGAGATCTGCGTGATCAGACCAGTCGAAGTGTCTCCGACGTAGACGAATCCGCGCGGATCGACCGCGACGGGGCCTGGCGCTGCCAGGGTTGCAAGCGTCGTGGAAGCGGCGCTACTGCCCTGTACGAACGTGGATGGGGCGAAACGGAGGAGCTTCTTGCTAGTGGAGTCAGAGACATAGGCATTGCCTGCGCTGTCGATGGCGAGGCCGACGACATTGAGGTTGACGCCGAAGTTGAGTTGGGTTGCAGGATCGAGCGTGGAACCCGCGCCAAGGCCAACTCCCGTGAGAGCCAGGTTGGCCGAGTTGCCGAGGGAGCTGTTGACGGCGAGCGGGGTGGAGCGCAAACCGGGAACTGCAGGCGTGAAGCTTGAGGTGAGCAGGCAATCGCTGGTTGTGTCGCCGTTGGTGGTGCAGGCGGTTGTGCCGAGCGCCCACTCGGGTGAACTGAAAGCCAACGCGTTGCTTGAGGCTACCGTGTCACCAGCGATGAAATGAATCTGTACCGGCAGCTTGGCGGCGACCGTGGTTGCGGTCGATGGCGATTGCAGACCGGTGATCACTTTGCGGATCAGCCCGTTGGTGGTGTCGGAGATGTAGATGTTGCCTTGGGTGTCCGCGGCAACGCCGATGCCGTTGCCGCCATCGCCAAAGCTGGCTTGGGTGGCGGGGCATCCGTCTCCATAGACATCTGTCTTTGTTGCGCAGACCGTGGTGGCATTTGCGGCGATGGCGCGCAGGTAGCCGGTATGGAAATCGAGGAACCAGGCGAAGCCGTTGCCATCGGAGATGTACAGGTTGCTGGCGGTGTCGAAGGCCAGCTTCTGCGGCGAGATTGAGACTCCGGTAGAGGGCACCGGCACAGTGTAAGCGAATGAAGAGGTCGAACCGCTTCCGGCGACGGTGTAGATGTTGCCGTTGACGGGTGAGGGAATGCCCAGCTTGCCGAGAAGCGCATCAAGGGGTGAATTCGTGCCGCAGGTAACGCAGACGACACGGATTTTTCCGCCGCTGGAATCGGCGATGTAGACGTTGAGGTTTACATCGGTGATCACGCCTTGCGGGTTGTTGATTGTAGCGGCCGTTGCCGCTGCGCCGTCCCCGGTTGAGCTTGCGGTGCCGTTGCCGGCAAAGGTGCGGATGTTGCCGCTGGAATCGACGACTCGAATCTTGTTGGCAGCAGTGTCTGCGATGTAGACGTTGCCGATGGCATCGCCCCATGCGCCGCGCGGGTTGTCGACCTCGGCGGTTGCGGCTGGGCCACCATCGCCCAACGTGCCCGCGGTGCCGTTGCCTGCGACGAGGTAGAGAAGGCCGGTTGCGGCATTGACTTCAAACACCTGGTTGCCGGTGTAGTTGGCGATGAAGATGTCGCCCGCAGCATCGCTGCCTACGCCACGCGCCTTGCCGACGCTGACCGAGGTTGGCTTGCAGCCGACGGTTGCGCTGGGTACGCAGGCGGTGCCGCTGACGAGGCCGGCGAAGTTGCTGATGACGCCGTTGGGCGAGATGCGACGAACCAAAGCCGCGCTGGTGTCAGAGAAGTAGACATTGCCAAATGGATCGGCGACAACGGCGCGCAGGTCGTCGGTCGCGGTAAGGCTGATGGCGGCACCCTGGCATCCGTCACCATATTTATCGGTTGCGCCGGTGCAGGCCATGTTCCCGCTGCTGGGAATGGCGAGTCCCGAACCGCCGGCGATGTTGGTCATGGTGTAGGGCAAAGGGATGGGGTTGGCGGACAGCCCGATGATTGTGGGCGCGGTGACCGTAAAGGTCATGGGCGCTGAGGCCGATCCGGCGAAGCTTCCACTTGCCACGAAGGTTGCGGTGACATAGTCGGTGCCGATGGGCAGAAGGGCGGAGGTGGAAGCTGCTCCGGAGATCAGGGTTGCGGAACTGATGGGGATCTGGGTGCCGCCGCTGGTGATGGAATAGGTGAAGTTGACGGTTCCGGATGGGGTTCCAGCCAAGGATGTGACCATGGCCGTGAGAGCCACCGGACGACCGAGCGTGGTGGTTGTCTTGTTTGCCGACAATGCCGTGATGGTAATGCCCTGCGTGATTGTGACGGAGGCGATGGACGAAGAAGAGCCGGCGTTGACGGCATCGCCACTGTAGACGGCGGTGATGGTATAGGCGGTTGCGCTGTAAGGCAGGTTGAAGGTGGCCGTGGCTGTGCCCGCGGTGACTCCCGAAGTGGCATAGACGTATGTGCCCACGCTTCCACCGCCACCAACGACGAACTCAACCGTGCCGGTGGGGCTGCTGCCGGTGACCGTGGCAGTGGCCGTGAACGAGCTGCCGAATGAGGTTGAACTTGGGACGCCGGAGAGTGTGGTGGTGGAGCCGCTGAGGCTGCCGGCGTTGACTGTGATCACATAAGGCGCCGTGGTGGAATAGACCGTCTGGCTGCCGGTGAGCGTGTAGTTTGCGTCGCCGGAGTAGGTTGCCGTGAAGGTGTGCGAGCCCGCTGCAAGGGCCGTGAGAGGAATTGCGATGGTGTCGGTAGTTCCCGGCAGAGTGACTGTCTTCGAAATGCTGGTAAGCGCGTCAGTGAGCGTGACGGTGCCAGTGGGATAGGCTGCGCCGCCAACGGCCGGAGTGAGGATGACAACGGCAGTCGCGTTTTGGCCGGCGGTGATGGTTTGCGGGCGGCCAGAGGGACCGGTAAGCTCGGGCGCGATGTAAGTGAAGTTGCAAGCCGGCGGAACGAGCGCGGTTTCAGTGACGTTATTGGTGACGATGTTGCTGTTTGCGCCGACGAAGGTTGCATAGTCCGCAATGAAGTTGGAAGAAACCGGGCCCGGTCCGTAGGCCATGGATCCATTCGTGGGTGCGGGGCTGAATTCGGAGGCTGGGAACGATGAGGGGAAGGTTACGTTGTCAAGCGTGATGCCGAGCGGGAAGACGGTCGCGCCGTTGCTGGTTCCGGTAAATTGCACCGTGCCGGCGGTGAGGAAGGTCAGGTTCTGGAGCAGGATGTTTTCGAAATTGGGCGACTCGGTGCCGGTGGTTGCTTCGTAGTTGGGGCTGAAGACGATCTCTGCTTTGTGGTCCTGGTAGCAGGAGTTGGAGTATTGAATATTCGTGACTACGCCGCCACGATCAAATCCCGACTTGATGCGAAGGCCAGTGGAGTTGCTGTCGGCGGTGTTGTTGATGGAGCTTCCGACACCGGCGGTTCCGTTGCCCGACGACATATTGCTGTCGAAGAGAATGTTGCTGACGCCGGAGCTGGTGTAGCTGCCGATCGATTCGCCGTGGCCGGCAAAGAAGTGATTGTTGGTGACGGAGATGTTTGAGGCCGGAACCGTGGTGCCTGCGCCACCGACGGCGATGTTGTCGTCACCATCGGAGACCCATGAACGGGTGATGGTGAAGTTTGTGGCGTTGCCGGGATCGATGCCGTCTGTGTTGCGCGAGCTGGTGGGCGTGATGATCTTGATGTCCCACGCGGTGAAGTTCGACGATTGGCCGGTGGTGGAGATGTGGAAGAGCGGCGAATTACGAAGCGTGATCTTGTACATCGTGATGTTGCTGGAGCCGGAGTCGATCTGGACAAAGCGCGGATTCTCCTGCGTGCCGCCGCTGTTGGCGATTGCGGAGAGACCCCACCAGCTCTGGCCTTGATAGGGTGCTATGGCGTTGATGAGGGTGTCGCCGCCGCGGCCGTCGAACTTGCCGAAGCCCATGATGCCGACGTTGGTCGAGGTGCCGGGTATGTCGATGAGTGGCTGGCAGGAAGCGGTTGCACTGGCGCTGCCAACGGTGCCGCAGGTGTGTGTTCCGGCAACCTTGTCGTAGTCCTGCACGTTGCGGGAGAAGTAAACATAGATGCCCGGATCAACCAGCAGCGTGACGTTTGACGGCATGGAGAGCGGGCCAGTGATATACGCGTTGTGGCCTGCGCCATCTGCGGAGAGCTCAACGGCCTGGCCGGGATGATTGGTGGAGCAGCTTGCCAGAGCGGCCTGAATG
>Ga0302319_10013248_pt1 | contig 15471 bp, 13 predicted proteins | sample Bog_T0_2_FD_203319 | JGI IMG/M metagenome (GOLD analysis project Ga0302319, IMG submission 203319) | Peat permafrost microbial communities from Stordalen Mire near Abisko, Sweden - Bog_T0_2 | ecosystem: Environmental > Terrestrial > Soil > Wetlands > Peat | place: Sweden: Abisko, Stordalen Mire... | reverse complement strand
CGTGTTGAGGCTTTCGTGCTCCTCCGGCGTGATCGTCCCGTCCGCTTTCGCGGCAAAGAGCCGGTGCAATTCATGATCTCTCATTTCGCCGCTCATTGATCAGTGTTCCTCCGCCATCCGGCGCTTCATGCAATCCGCGAGCAGCCGGCGCAATGTATTGAGCTTGTTGTAAAGCGTCTGCGGCGCGCGGGAGAGCCTTTGCGCCAGCGAGCCGATGTCCGTGTTGTTCACGTAGAACTCGCGCACCAATTCCCGCGAGGAGCCATCGAGTTCCTCGATGCATTGATCCATCGCCGCGAGGCGCGCCTCGCGATGATCCAGGTCCGGCACACGCTCGTCGGCGATGCGCTTCATCAGTTCATCGTCGAAATGCAACCGCGATCGCGCCGCCACGCGCTGAAAGTTCTTCGCTTCGTAAAATGCAAAGCTGCTGGCCCACGCGAAGAAATCCTTGGTCTGATCGAACTCCGCAAACTTCCGCCAGATCGTCAGGCTCGCCCGCTGCAGCACATCCTCCGCGTCTGCGTTATTCCCAAGAATCACCCGCAGAAACCCCAGTAACCGGCCATGCGCGCCGTTGAGCAGCGTAATGAATCGCTCACTCGGCTCGGCAGGGGGCAATGGCGTCGGTACGTCAGACATCTCAATCGGTATTGTATCAAATCCCCGCAATTTACCGAAAATTGCGAAATTAAATCCGGGGCGACGCCAAGCGTCTTCGAAGCCCCCGCTTATTCGCCGGGCAGCCTCCGCGATGCCGAAGGCATCAAAGCTTGTAGCCGGTGCGTTGAGCGAAGCGACACCACCGGTCATCGCGCGCAAAAACCCACATCCCGGAGGGATGGCAGCCAGCAGGCGTTTCTCAGGTTTCGTCCGTCCCTTTGCGTCCGTCAATGAACGCCAGTCAGCGGATGATGGCTCACCGCATCCCAAGCGAGTTCCTGGAGCAACCGGTTCAATTTCTCCGCGTCCTCCGGGCTCAGATCTTTCGTCTTCGCCAGTTCGGGAGGCATCGGCAGACCCACCGGGGTGCGGCGATAGATCACCGCGAAATGGCAGTACCCATCCAGCACTTGCAGAGGCGCCTGAGGATGCCCCCAATTATCGCGAAACAGGTCCCACTGCGCCTTCAGCCCGGGCGCTTGTCCGGCCACGATTTTCTCGCGCAACGCATCCGCGGCCACGCCCACGGGAACGACGAAAACGGCTTCCTTGCCCAGGCGCTTGTTCACATCGCGGACGTGCTCCTCGATGTCATGGCAATACTGATCGTTCGCCACGCGCAATTTCGCCAGATCCGTGGCATTGTGATCCGTCCCCTTTCTGACCTGCAACGGATACACCGGCACGTACTCGTCATTGGGCAGCCAGAACTCCTGCACCGTGATCCGGATATCCGGATTGTGTTCCACGCCCAGCTTGGCGAAGTTTTCGATCCCTTCGTCCGGCAGCCAGATCGGCGAAAGCGTCAACACATCCACCTTGCCCGCGGTCAACGCGGCCTTGGTCCCGAACTTGTCGTCCGGCGCGTCCCAGTGCTGGATCACCCGCGAACCGCCAATGCTCGAGATGCCGACCGACTGATGATCCGGGATACCCGCCGATTTGGCCATCTCGGCCAGAAGGTGATAGACAAAGGAATGAAAGCTATGCGCGCAGGTAAAGACGCGCTGCCCTTTCGTCAAGGGCGCTACAGACGACGCCGGCGAGCCAGCCTTCTCGTCCGCGCGGGCTGTGAATGGCAGAAGCGAAAGCGCGCACAGAACGGCGCAGAACCGCGCGGCGATGATCGAAGTTGTAGATTTGCGTTGGGATGAATTCATGGGGAAAAAGGCGTCACCCCGTGTTCATGGGCGCGTGGCGACCACAAGTAAACCGCTTCGACTCCCAATCCATTGCGGGAATTTCTTTTCCATTCCCGCGCGTGTTTCTGCCCTAGTGCCTTTGTGTGAACCCCTTCCCCTCTGGGCAAACGGAGGCAGTCTTGCTGCGAAGGTGACACAGGGTCTCGTCCCGCATTCGCGGGAGCGCGAAGGCACAAAGGAAGAACCGGTGAAGCCTACCCTCGTTTCCTTCTCCAATGCTCAATCGGGGAGCGGGACCGCGCATCAAATCTCCAACCCTTCACGCCTGTAATCCTCGCGAAAGGTCAGCGCCACCCCACCGCGGTCTGTTTACTCGCATCACCAAATGGCCCGCGCGAGACGCGAGCGCTTCAAAAAAACCAAAACGCATATTCAATGAAATCTCCATTCCCTCATTCTTCCGGTTTCGCGGGCAGCCAAACCGCCCCTGTCCAACCCGGAAGGATCGACGCCGACTTCGACGCGGCGAAATACTCGCCCACTCCGGTCGTCCGCCCAAGCGCCGTCCGCGCCCCATCAAAAGTCGCGGGTCTTCCGCATGCGGACATCCAGGCGATCAGTGACGCGGTCCGGCAAAACTCCGGCTGGATTCAACCGCTCCGCGACGAAATCTCCCGTGTGATCGTCGGGCAGCATGCGCTCGTGGACCGCCTCCTCGTGGGGCTGATCAGCAATGGACACATCCTCCTGGAAGGCGTGCCGGGTCTGGCCAAGACGCTCGCGCTCAAGACACTCGCCGGCGCGATTCAGCTTCAATTCGGGCGCATCCAGTTCACGCCCGACATGCTCCCCGCGGACATCGTCGGCACGCTCATTTACAACCCGCGCGACGGCGCCTTCAGCACCAAGCACGGGCCGATCTTCGCCAACCTCGTGCTCGCCGACGAAATCAATCGCGCGCCCGCCAAAGTCCAGAGCGCGCTGCTCGAAGCCATGCAGGAGCGCCAGGTCACGCTTGGCGACGTGACTTACCGTCTGCCCGATCCCTTCTTCGTCCTCGCCACGCAAAACCCGCTCGAACAGGAAGGCACTTATCCCCTGCCCGAGGCCCAGATCGATCGCTTCATGTTGAAGGTGGTCGTCCATTATCCCAACCGCGACGAAGAGCGCATGATCCTGGATGCCATGGCCGTCGCGGAGCCATCGCTCGGGGTGCAACCGGTCGTCACCGGCGACCACATCGTCGCGGCGCGCCGCGTGGTCAGCGGCATCTATGTGGATGAGAAGGTCAAGGACTACATCGTCGATATCGTCCTCGCGACGCGTGATCCGCGCCCTTACGGCATCAATCTCAATGGCTGGGTGCAATGCGGCGCTTCCCCGCGCGCCACGATCAGCCTCACGCTCGCCGCGCGGGCCGTCGCGTTTCTCGATGGGCGCGGCTACGTCACGCCGCAGGACGTGAAGGACGTGGCCTACGACGCGCTCCGCCACCGCATCATCGTCAGCTACGAAGCCGAGGCGGAGAACATCACCTCCGAAAACATCATCGCCGGCATCCTCGAAGGCCTGCCCGTTCCGTGAGTGCCGCGGCGCCAGGAAAGAACCCCACGATGACTTCCGAACAAACACGCGAGATCCTGAAAAAGGTCCGCCGGATCGAGAATCACACCAAGCGGCTGGTCAACGACACGCTCGCCGGCCAATACCACAGCGTCTTCAAGGGCCGCGGCATGAACTTCGACGCGGTCCGCGAATACTCGCCCGGCGATGAAGTGCGGACCATCGACTGGCACGTCACAGCCCGCGCCGGGCGGCCTTTCGTGAAGAAATTCGTCGAGGAGCGCGAGCGCACCCTGGTCCTCATGGTCGATGTGAGCGCGTCCGAAGACTTCGGCTCCGGCGCGCAGAGCAAGCGGGAACTCGCGGCGGAGTTGGCCAGCGTGCTCGCGTTCTCCGCGATCCGCAATGCCGACAAGGTGGGCCTCGTGCTCTTCACCGATCAAGTGGAGCTTTATGTGCCGCCGCGCAAAGGCCGGCGGCACGGGCTCCGGATCGTGCGCGAAATCCTCGGCTTCGAACCACAGAGCCGCGGCACGGACATCGTCAACGCACTCGACTTCGTGAACGACGTCGCGAGCCGCCGTTCGGTCGTCTTTCTCGTCTCGGACTTCCAGGCGCCCGGCGCCCTGGGCGACTGCCTCCCCGCGTTGCGTAAGGCGATCCGGCAGACCAATCGCCGCCACGATCTCGTGGCGCTTCCCATCGACGACGCCCGCGAACACGGACTGCCGGATGTCGGCATCGTGACGATCGAGGACGCCGAGTCCGGCGAACTGATCGAAATCGACACCGCGAACGAAACGATCCGCCGGCGCTTCGCGGAAATCGCGAGGGACCGCACGGCGCAACTCGAACGCGCCTTCAACAGCGAAGCCGTCGATTCCCTGCGCATCACCACCGACCAATCCTACGTGGCGCCTCTCATGGCGTTCTTCAAAAACCGCCGACGCAAACGCTGATGAAAACACGCCCTCCATTCTCCATTCCTTCCCTTCGCCCGATCCTCGCAGCAGCGCTCCTCAGCCTCGCTGCCGTCAGCGCTCACGCCGCCGGCGCCACCACGCCCGCGAGTGCCCTTCCCGGCGCGGCCGCCCCGCCGGAAGAAGACATCCGGGACATTCATCCGCCCTTTCACATCCCGTCGAATCTGCCCTGGATCCTCGGCGCAACGGGCGCCGCGGCGCTGGCGGCCATCGGCTACGGGGCATGGCGCTGGACAAGGAAAGGCGCGCGACAACTCCTGCCCTACGAAATCGCATTAGCAAAGCTCGAAACCACGCGCCCGCTCATCCATTCGGAAACCACGCGCGAGTTTTCCATCGCGGTATCCGAGATCGTTCGCTGCTTCATCGAGCAATGCTTTCCGGTGCGCGCCGCGCATCGCACGACCGACGAGTTCCTGCACGAACTCGCCGCGCAATCCGATTCGCCCCTGGCGGCGCACCGCGAGACCTTCATCCCCTTCCTCGAACACTGCGACCTCGCAAAATTCGCGCGCTGGAATCTCCCCGAGCCCCGTATGGAGTCCATGTTCGACAGCGCTCGCGCCCTCATCCTCTCGATCGCAAATCCGGCCCCGCAGCCCGCTGCGCCCGCGCCCGCTCGTCATTCTGATGTTGTCCCCGTTGCGCCTTGGACGTCTCGCAAAGCCTCGGCTGTCATTCGTCATTCACCCGCCCCGCAATCATGATCCGCTTTCTCTACCCTCAATTCCTTTCATTGCTAGCGCTCCTCCCCTTGCTGGCCTATTGGCGCGGGAAGTTCGGCGCGACCGCCGCGGTCCGCTTTTCAAACGCCTCCATCGCGCGCCAGGTCGCCCGCGAAACGCGCAGCCGCCCGGGCGCCTGGACCAGCAGCCTGATGCTCGCGGCCCTCGGCTTCATCATCATCGCCATCGCCCGCCCGCAGTTCGGCCGCAGCACTTCCACCGTGCAGGCGAGCGGCGTGGACATGGTGCTCGCGCTCGATTGCTCGGGCTCCATGCAGGCCCTCGATTTCAAAATGGACGGCCAGCCCGCCGACCGCCTCGACATCGTGAAATCCGTCGTCGGCAAGTTCATCGACGCGCGGCCCAATGACCGCATCGGCCTCATCGGTTTCGCCGGCGCGCCTTATCTCGTCAGCCCGCTCACCCTCGATCACGACTGGCTCCAGCAGAATCTCGAACGGATCAAGATCGGCGCCGTCGAGGATGGCACCGCCATCGGCTCGGCGATCGCCTCGGGCGTCAATCGCCTCCGCGATCAGCCCGGAAAATCCAAGGTCATCGTGCTCCTCACGGACGGCGAGAATAACTCCGGCTCCATCACCCCCGACGCCGCGGCGCAGGCCGCCAAAGCAATGGGCGTGAAAGTCTATACCATCGGCGCCGGCGTCCGCGGGGAAGCGCCGGTGCCCGTCACGGACGCCCTGGGACAGCGCCGCCTCGTCATGTCCAAGGTGGACGTGGATGAGGACGCGCTCCGCAAAATCGCGGACGAGACGGGCGGAAAATTCTTCCGCGCCACCGACACGGAATCGCTCCGGAACATCTATGCAGAAATCGACCGCATGGAGAAATCCACGCATCAGCTCAAGAAATACGAGCATCACTCGGAGCTGGCCATCTTCGCGCTGATCCCCGCGCTCGCGCTCCTCGGCGCCGGCCTCGGACTCGAACAGACGCGCTTCCGCCGCCTCCCGTGACCCAGCGCTCCATCACTCCAGCACTCCATTTCCTTCACCCCTCCACCTCCTATCATGAGATTCGCTCAACCTCTCTGGCTCCTCTTCGGACTCGTCACCTGCGCATTCGTGCTCTGGCGCTATCGCCGCTTTGATCTGCGGCAGCGCGCCTCGCTCGCGCAGTTTGCCGCCGCGCGCCTTCTCGACCGGCTCACTGCATCCGTCTCCATCGCGCGGAGAAATGCGAAGCGCGCGCTTTTCGTCGCCGGCGTCGGATTGATCTTCGTCGCCCTTGCCCGGCCTCAAGCCGGCTACGTGTGGGAGGAGACGCATCGCAAAGGCCTGGAACTGCTCTTCGCCGTCGATACCTCGAAAAGCATGCTCTCCGAGGACGTGAAACCAAACCGCCTGGCGCGCGCCAAGCTGGCCGTCCACGATCTGCTGGACAAGCTCAACGGCGATGGCGTCGGCCTGATCGCGTTTGCCGGCAACGCTTTTCTCCAATGCCCGATCACGCTCGATTACGACGCCTTCCGCGAATCGCTCGACGCGATCGACACCAACACGATTCCGCGCGGCGGCACCGATATCGCCGCGGCAATCCGCGAAGCCCAGGCGACGTTCAAGACGCGCACGGCAAACGAGAAGATCCTCGTGCTCATGACCGATGGCGAGGACCTCGAAGCCGAGGGCATCGCGGCCGCCAAAGCCGCGGCCAATGACGGCGTCAGGATTTTTACCGTCGGCGTCGGCACCACCGCGGGCGAACTCGTGCCTATGAATGCCGGGAACAACAGCGCGGGCTTCGTCCGGGACGATCAAGGAAATCTGGTGAAATCGCATCTCGATGAGACCACGCTAAAGGCGATCGCGGACGCCACCGGAGGCATGTATCAACCGCTCGGCGCCCAGGGCCAGGGCCTCGACAAGATTTATGACGATGGCCTCGCGCGCTTCACCCGCCATGACCTCGCCTCGCGCCGGGCCAAGGTTTATCTCGAACAATTTCATTGGGCGCTGCTCGCCGCGCTCGCCTGCCTCTCGGCCAGCATGCTCATCGGAACGCGGCGCAACCATGCGCCGGCAGTCAAACCCATCGCGCCCCGCGCAAAGAACGGACGGCGCATCCGTCCCGGGGTCGCCACAGCCGCTCTCGCCATGGCGCTGCTGACGCCCCTGGCTGGCCATGCCTCGCCGCAGAGCGCGGAGCAGGCTTATCGCGCCGGGAACTTCGGCCAGGCGGAGCAGGACTACGCTGCGACCGCCGCGAAGCAACCCGCCAGGCCCGAGCTTCAATTCAACACCGGCTCCGCCGCCTACAAGGCGGGCGACTTCGCAAAAGCCGCCGACGCCTTCCAAAAGACGATCGCCGCCGGCGATGTGCCGGTGCAGCAGAGCGCCTATTATAATCTGGGAAACACGCAATATCGCACCGGAGAAAAGACCGAAAAGACGACTCCCCAGGAAACCATCAAGACCTGGGAAGAAGCCATCAAGTCGTACGACGCAGCCCTGCAAATCAAGGCCAGCGACGCCGATGCGAAACACAATCGCGACGTCGTCCAGCGAAAGCTGGATCAATTGAAAAAGCAGGAGCAGCAAAAGAAAGATCAGCAAAATCAGCAACAGAAAAACCAGGGCAAACAGGACCAGAAGAATCAATCCGGGCAGCAGCAGAAGCAGGATTCGAAAGACTCCAAGGGCGATTCCAAGGATCAAAAGCAGAACGCCCAGAACAAACAGGGCGACGGAAAGAATCAGCAGAACCAGAAAGACGCCAAGGACGGAAAGGGTGATAACAAGAATCAGCAGGCCAAGGCAGACACTTCGAAACAGAACAAGGACAAGTCCGGCAAACCACAGGAAAAGCCGGGCGATCAGAAGAATCCCGCATCCCTAGCTGGCCAGGAGCCAAAACAGGGAGACGCCAAACAAGATCAAGCCACCGCCGCCAATCAGTCGAAGCCCGAGGCGCAAGCCGACAAGAAGCCATCGAAAGGCAACGCGGAGCCGGCCCATCCCGAGCAACCGAAAGACGCCGGTTCCGAAACCGCCGCCGAAGAGCGCCGTGAACCCGGCCAGATGACCAAACAGGAAGCCCGCGAGCTTCTCGATTCGCTCCGGGCCGACGAACGCCGGCTTCCCGCAAGTTCCAAATCTCGCGGTTTGGCCGGCGCGAAAAACGATCAACCGCTCAAAGACTGGTAATATGAAAACCTCAACGCATCTCCTCACAGGCCTCGCCGCCGCCGCGCTGACGGCGCCAGGATGGTCCGCGCCAGGCGGCTCCCTTACCCAGCGCGCATCCGCCGCCGCGCGCGGCGCACTTGTCCAGCCCGCGGGCTTCCGCATTGATTCCGGCCCCGCCGCGCAGCCGGGCGGCGGCAGCGCGGTGAATGCCCAGGGCCAGGACGCCTTTGTGCGCGTCACGATGCCCAAACAAGCGCTCTATGTGGGCGAACTCGTCCCTGTCCAGGTGAAAGCCTATTTCCGCGCCGGCATGGCCGCATCCCTCACCGGCCTGCCCTTGCTGGGCAGCGACGCCTTCAGCCTCGGCAAGATCGGCGAACACCCCGGCCAATCCCAGGAGATGGTCCACGGCCAGCCATTCACCGTGCTCACGTGGGACACCACGCTCTCGGGAGTCAAGGCCGGAGACTACCCGCTCAATATCGATCTCCCCGCCACGATTCGCGTCAGGGAAAAGGGCCGGCGCGGCGCGCCCAATCCGTTCCAGGATTTCTTTGGCGATGATTCCCCCTTCGGCGGCTCCTTCTTCGATGATTTCTTCAGCAGCGTTTCCGAAAAGGAGGTCACGCTGCACACCGACGGCGCCATCGTGAAAGTTCAGGCGCTGCCGGCAAATGGCCGCCCCGCGGACTTCTCCGGAGCAGTGGGCCGTTTTGAGTTGCGCGCCGACGCGCCCGCGAAAACCGCCGCCGTGGGCGAGCCCTTCACCCTCAAAATCACCGTCAGCGGCGAGGGCAACTTCGACCGGGTCAACACAACCGGTCTCGCCAGAACCGCCGACTGGAAGACCTACCGGCCGAGCGCGAAATTCGCAGCCGGCGACGCCACCGGATTCTCCGGCGAGAAGACATTTGAACAAGTCGTGGCGCCAGCCAAGGCAGGCGCGCGGCAAATCCCCTCGCTGAGTTTCAGCTACTTCGATCCCAGCGACGGCCACTACGTGACCAGACGCACGGAGCCGATCTCCCTGGAGATCGCGGCGGCAGCTCCCGGGAGCGCGGACAAGTCGGACTCGTCCGACCGGTCTGACAAGTCCGACTCCCCAAGCGCAGCGCCCCCCGTGCGCCAATCGCCCATCGCGAGTCTTCATCCGCTGATCCTCCGCCCATGGTTCGTCGGCGCCAATGCCTTCCTCGTGCTGGCAGTCGCGCTCGGCGCCATCGCCCGGCGCCTGTCCTCTCGGCGTTCCCGCGACCCTCAGCGCCTCGCCCGCGAAGCCGCGGAGAAATCCGTCCAGGTATCGCTCGCCTCGATGGAGGAGGCGGAGAAAAATGGCGACGGCCCGGGATTTTTCCTCGCTGCTCGCCATGCCCTCCAGGAACGGCTCGGACAACAATGGCGGATCGCTCCAAACGAGGTCACGGGGACCGTCGTCACGCAGCGCCTCAACGGCGACGGCGAAAGCCTTCGTCTTCTGCTCCGCGCCGCCGACGAAGCCTCCTACAGCAAGCGCGCCTTTACCTCCGCCGAACTCAAGCAATGGCACGCGGCATTTACGAGACAACTCCAGCGCATCGAAACCCTATGAAAAAACCGCAGCGCAATCCCCGCATTCCAATGGAAGACTATCTGTCCCCAGGCGAACGCTCGCTGTTCAATTCCATGAAACGCCGAACGGTCCCGCATCCCTCTCGATCGGCGCACCACAAGGCGGCCAAGCGCAACCGCAGGCGTTCTCTCGCCATCGCCGCTGTCGCGCTTGCCCTCGCTGCCGGAGCGCCCTTGCGCGCGGCAGTTCCCGACAGCGCCGCGCAGTTTCTTAAGCGCGCTCAGGCCGAGGCGCAGGCCGGGCAAACCGCCCCGGCAATCCTCGACTACGAGCGCGCCCAATGGCTGGCGCCCCGTGACACCACCATCGCCTCTCGACTCGCTGCCGTCCGCGCGCAAGCCGGGCTCGCCACGCCGAAGGCCGCCCCGCTTTCGCGCGCCACCCATGCCCTAAGCTTCGACGCGCTCACCGCGCTGGCGAGCATCTGCTTTCTGATGTTTGCGCTGCTCGTGTTTGGCACGCGACTCATCCCCGCCTCGCTCCGCGCGCTCTCGCGAAAAGCCGCCGCCGGTTTTGGCGCGATCGTGGCGCTCTCCGCCTCGGGCGTTGCCGCACGCTGGCCCGAGTTGCACGGCGCGGTGATCACCGCGGCCGATTCCGTCATCCATATGGCCCCCGCCGATTCCTCCGCCCCATCCTTCGCTCTCAAGCCAGGCGATGTCGTTCGGACCGGCAAAACCTACGGCCCGTTTGTCCGCGTCTTCACCACCGATGGCCGCTCCGGATGGATTCGCGAATCCTCGGTCGAGAGTATCCTTCCAGACGGCCCAAAGAGCATATGAAACGCGGCGGAACAACGGCCCCTCGGCGAGTAACAAAACGTCACACCAGTGCGACAAACTCTCGATCCTCGAATCCCAATCCGTGCGATTTTGTCCCGCTTCTTCCAGCCGCTCACCATGGAAGCGCGCGCAAACCCCAGACACAACCCCCTATCTGCAAGGCACATGACACCCTCCGGCCCTTCAATTACCGCTTCTGGAACGCGGCATGCAATGACGTTAGCTAAGTTATAAAGTTCTCTGACCTATGATCTGGATCCTCTTCTTCGGCACTCTCGCCATCTCGTGGCTCGCTTCGAGCCGGGTCAAGGCGAACTACCTTCGTTATTCCCAGGTTCCCACCTCGCGGGGATTGACCGGCGCCGAGGCAGCGCAGGCGATCATGCGGCGCGCGGGCATCCACGACGTCGCGGTCGTGGCTCAGGACGGCTTTCTCGGGGACCACTACGATCCCCGTCAAAAACGCCTGGTCTTATCCAGGGAAAACTACTTCGGCGCTTCAGTGGCGGCCGTCGGAGTCGCGGCGCATGAAACCGGTCACGCCATCCAGCACGCGCAAGCCTATGCGCCATTGCAACTGCGGATGGCCGCCGTCGGGCTGACCACGTTTGCCAGCCAGCTCGTGATGTGGATTCCCCTGCTCGGAATCTTCACCGGACTGCTTTCGACGTACACCGGGCTGATGGCGATGGTCATCTGCTGGGGCATTATCATGGCGTTCAATCTCGTGACTCTGCCTGTGGAACTGGATGCGTCGCGCCGGGCCAAGATCCTTTTGCTGGATATGGGAATGATCACGCCGGGCGCAGAAGCCAATGGCGTCAATAAAGTGCTCGACGCCGCGGCGTGGACTTATGTGGCCGCGTTCCTGAGTTCGCTGGCATATTTCCTTTGGTATCTTTTCCCGCTCCTGGGCAGAAGAGATTAAGGTTTGCCCGCCGCTCTGTTTGCCTCGGTGAAGGACCAGTGAATGCGCGCGGCGCGAAATAGTGTATGAATGAGGAAACGATCAGGCATGAAGACCGTCAAACTACCATCGGGGGAGCGTGTGCCGGCATTCGGCCAGGGAACCTGGCGGATGGGAGAAGACCGCGCGAATCGCAAGGAGGAGATCGCCTCCCTTCGGCTCGGCCTCGATCTTGGGGCGACCCTGATCGACACTGCCGAAATGTACGGCGACGGACACGCCGAGGAACTCGTGGGCGATGCGATCGCGGGGCGGCGCGATGAGGTGTTTCTCGTGAGCAAAGTGTATCCATATAATGCGTCGCGGCACGGCGCCGTGGCCGCGTGCGATGGCAGCCTGCGCCGCCTGCGGACGGATCGAATCGATCTCTATCTCCTGCACTGGCGCGGCGAGGTTCCGCTCGCGGAGACGATGGAAGCTTTCATGTCACTCCGTGAGGCCGGCAAAATCCGCCACTACGGAGTCAGCAATCTCGATCAGGCGGATATGGCGGCTGTTTGGAAGGCTCCCGGCGGCCCAGCAGTGGCGACTGACCAGGTGCTCTACAACCTCTCCCGGCGCGGCATCGAATGGGCTCTGTTGCCCTGGCTCCGCGATCGCCATGTTCCGATCATGGCCTATTCGCCGATCGAGCAGGCCAGGCTGGTCCGCGACGCAAAGCTCGTAAATTTCGCGCGCAAACATGGCATGGCGCCAACGCAGGTTGCGCTCGCCTGGCTGCTCGCGAATGACGACGTTATCGTGATTCCAAAAACCTCCGAGCACGATCGCCTGAAGGAGAACATCCGCGCGATCGATTGCCGTCTGACCGCTTCGCAACATCAGGAATTGGATCTCCTCTTCCCGCCGCCGAGCGGGCCGAGGTCACTGGAGATGCTCTAACGGAAATCTTATGAGTGATTCGTTTGACCGCCTGGAACGCCTGGGTCGCGAATTGGGAACCATCGCCTCCCAACTCACCCACGTGAAGTTCAGTTATTTCAATGTCGCCAGCCATTGGCGGCCGGCAATCAATGCCTATCGCTGTGGGAATCGCTTCATCATCTGCGTGGATCTTGCGGGCGTGGAGCGGCGCGCGATTCACATCCTGGCCGAGCCGCGGCGGTTGACGATCCGCGGCAATCGTCCGCCTCCCGGCCCTCCTTGCGAGCAATCCCAGCCGGTGCATGTGCTCGAGATGGAGATCGACCACGGCTCTTTTGAACGCATCCTTGAACTCCCCGCGGAAATCGATCCCGAGGGCGTCGAGGCCGAACACCGCGAAGGTCTGCTTTGGGTTTCTCTGCCCATGCGCCATTTATGAAACTTGACCCGTCACTTTTCGCCAAAACCGAGTCGCCGCCGACCGGGGATTCGTTCCCGGCCGCTCCGATCGCCGTGGAAATACAGCCGGCGGATATTCCAGGCACGCTGCCGATCCTGCCGATTCGCCAACTCGTGATCTTCCCTGGAACGGTTGTGCCCCTGGTCGTCGGCCGCGAGTCCGCGCGCCAACTGCTCGAAGAATCCGTGCCGCAAAGCAAGGTCATCGGCCTCTTCACGCAAAAGAACCCGGACAAGAACGATCCCGGCCCGGAGGACCTGCATCCCGTCGGAGTGGCCGCCAGTGTGCTGAAGCTCATTCGCCAGCCCGACGACAAGATCCTGATCATCATCAATGGGCTCAGCCGGATCGCGATTCGCAAAGTGCTGGCCACGGAGCCATTCATTCGCGCCGAAGTGGAAGTGCTCCAGTCCACGGAGCCGCCCACGGACGACAAGCAATGGCAGGCCACCGTGCAGCAACTGCGCCAGTCCTCCATCCAGCTCCTTCAATTGCTACCCGATGTCCCGGAAACAGTCCGCGCGGCGATCGAGGGCATTGAAGATCCGGGCCATCTCGCCGACCTCCTCGGCAGCGGCTTGAACTTCGATACCGTTCAGAAACAAGGCCTGCTGGAAGAGCTCGATGTCGTCAAGCGCGTCCGCGCCGTCCTTCTCCGTGTCTCCGCGGAACTCGAGATCGGGCAACTCCAGCAGAAGATCCAGAAGGACGTGGCTTCGCAATTTAACGACGCCCAACGCCGCGCCTATTTGCGCGAACAGGTCAAGGTCATCCAGAAGGAGCTCGGTGAAACCGAAGACGGCGCCCAGGAACAAGTGGCCGAACTGCGCAAGCGGCTGGCGGAAGCCGGCCCTCCGACGGACGTGATGGCACAGGCCGAGCGTGAACTGCGCCGGCTGGCCAATCTGCACACCGCCAGCCCCGAATACTCCGTCATCGTCAGCTATGTCGAGACCCTGGCCGAATTGCCCTGGAATAAACTCAGCGAAGACAATCTCGACCTGGAGCATGGCCAGCAGATTCTCGATCGCGACCACTTCGATCTCGCGAAGGTCAAGCGCCGCCTCATCGAATACCTCGCGGTGCGCAAGCTGAACCCCAAGGGCCACGGCCCGATCCTCTGTTTTCTCGGGCCGCCCGGCGTCGGCAAAACGAGCCTCGGCCAGTCCATCGCCGACGCTCTGGGAAGGAAGTTCGTGCGGATGAGCCTCGGGGGCGTCCGCGATGAAGCCGAGATCCGCGGCCATCGCCGCACCTACATCGGCTCCATGCCGGGCCGGCTGATCCAGGAACTCCGGCGAGCGGGCACACGCAACCCGGTCATCATGCTCGACGAGATCGACAAGGTGGGCGCGGACTTCCGGGGCGACCCCGCCAGCGCGCTGCTCGAAGTCCTCGATCCGCGGCAGAACCACGCCTTCGTGGACCATTACCTCGACGTGCCATTCGACCTCTCCCAAGTCATCTTCATCGCCACGGCGAATGACATGGACCCAGTGCCGTACGCCCTCCATGACCGCATGGAAATCATCGAGCTCCCAGGCTACACCGACCGCGAGAAGTTGGAAATCGCCAGCCGCTACCTCGTGCGGCGGCAGCTTGAGGAGCACGGCCTGACAGACGCTCAATGCCAATTCGAATCCGACGCCCTGAGCCGGATCATCCAGGACTACACCAACGAAGCCGGCGTGCGTGACCTCGAACGCCAGATCGGCGCGGTCACGCGATCCGTCGCCGCCCCCTTCGCCAAGGGGAACACTCGTGAAATCCGCGTCACTCCGGAAATGGTGGCCACGATCCTGGGGCCGGCAAAGCATATCCGCGAGACGAAGCTCACCACCAGCAAGCCTGGCGTCGTCACCGGCCTGGCTTGGACGGCCGCGGGCGGGGAGATCCTCCACATCGAAGCGCTGCGCTATCAGGGCAAGGGAAACATCCTCCTCACCGGCCAGATCGGCGACGTGATGAAAGAGAGCGCCCAGGCCGCGCTCAGCCTGGTCAAAAGCCGGGTCAAGGAGCTGGGCATCCCCTCCGAAGCTTTCGCCGAAAATGACATCCACATCCACGTGCCCGCAGGCGCGGTGCCCAAGGACGGTCCGTCCGCGGGTGTGTCCATGTTCACCGCCATCGCCTCGCTCTTCACCAACCGCAGCGTGCGCTCCGACGTGGCGATGACCGGCGAGATCACCCTTCGCGGGCTCGTCCTGCCCATCGGCGGCCTCAAGGAAAAGACCCTGGCGGCGCAACGCGCCGGGGTCAAAGTCGTCGTCATCCCGAAGCTCAACGAAAAAGACATGGTCGATATCCCGGAAGAAGTGCGCGAACAACTGCACTTCGTCCTCGCCGAAACCGTGGACGACGTCCTCTCCGCGGCCCTCGAGCCGATAGCGTCAAATCCTCAGTGACGCGATCACGCTACTTTAAGATGTTTTCCACTTTCTCGGTGGTGGCCGGGACAGGATAAACGAACTCTTCCGCCGCGAGTTCTTTGCCGAAAACGGGATCCTTGTAAGTGGTGACATCCACGGAAACAAAGTCCGGCCTCACAGGAACATCTCGAAGCTTGG
>Ga0302319_10013247_pt1 | contig 15472 bp, 15 predicted proteins | sample Bog_T0_2_FD_203319 | JGI IMG/M metagenome (GOLD analysis project Ga0302319, IMG submission 203319) | Peat permafrost microbial communities from Stordalen Mire near Abisko, Sweden - Bog_T0_2 | ecosystem: Environmental > Terrestrial > Soil > Wetlands > Peat | place: Sweden: Abisko, Stordalen Mire... | reverse complement strand
CCGCTTCATGTCCGAGGCGCGTGCGCTTACCAACCTGATCGGCAACGGCGTGGCAACCATCGTGGTCGGACACTGGTGCAAGAGTCTCGACCATGAAAAGCTGCGCCGCGTTCTCGATCAAGGCGCGCCGATAGAGTTGGAAGAGGCAGAAGTAGTTGTTGCCTGACGGAAGCAAAGTAACGCGTGGCCCCATATTGCTGACAGAAAGCCGACAATGAGAGGCAGAAAGACCCGTTACACCTTCGTGATTGAAATCCTGGGGGGCACATACGTCCACCAGGCCTTTGGCGAATCCCCGGAGCTGGCATTGTGCGCGTGGCTGCGACGTGTCGGCGACGGGGATTTCGAGTGGTCGGCCCATCGATTGGATTTGTTGCGCGCGCTGGCCGGCCAAATTGCCGCGCCCATCGATGGCTGCCACGATGTGTGGTGCATGTCCGGACTGGCGGGCGACCACCTTTTCCTGATTCACATTATCGCCACCGAGAGCGGCTCCGGCGAAGGTAAGCAAGTCGCCGAAGCGCAAATGGAGCAGATAGGCGTCGATTCCAAGCGTTGGCGCTGGGGAGACCATTGGTAGCGTCTCCAGCTTGCCGATGGCAACAGCTACCCGGACCAAAACTGGAGCCTTGGGTTTCCGGCGCTCGTTCGACGATGCGAGTGACGAATGTGAGTCCCGCAACTGTTCTCTGCATCGAATGAAAAGGGCTTCTGCGCCTTGACCGGGCGAGCGTCTCGAAGTACGCTCATTGCACTGGGGAGCGGGAATGTGGTCGTGTGACTGGCTGTTTTCCTATTGGGTGGAAAATGAATAAGTATCTGAAGTTCGGCGTGCCAATCCTGGTGATCGTCTGCGGCCTCTCGTACTTGGCCGTCAGCGGCGTACAGGAAAGCAAGAGTTATTACGTCACCATCAAAGAGATGAATGAAATGGGCGATGGCGTTTTCAGCAAACGCTTGCGCGTCGCTGGAAATGTGCAGCCTGGATCGATCCACCGTCAGGGCACCCACGTTCAATTCACGCTCGCCGAGCAGGGACGCACGCTCAGCGTCGTCTACGTCGGCACGGAAGCTCCGCCGGACACTTTCAAAGACAATGCGCAAGCTCTCGCCGAAGGCAGCTACGGGCGCGATGGCGTATTCCACGCCAAGCAGCTTCAGGCCAAGTGCGCTTCAAAATATGGCCCGGCGCAGCCCGGACAACCTGGTCAAACTGGCGCTCCGCAAGCAGCCCCTCCGGAAAAAGCCCAGGTTTCGCCACCTTCCATTGGACAGTAGAAGCACAATTTTCAGCCGGCTGGATTCGTCTGCCGAGCCAACTCGGAGAGGACGCGCTACACTTCCACTACGCGTGACTGATCACACTCGACAACAAACTGCCGTTTCCGCGAATGGCCCACAGCCGTCAATGGGTGGCCCACATCCGCCCGTAGTTGGCGAATGTGACATCCAATCCGCCGTTTCCGTCCGCGACGTGGTTCGCCACTTCGGACGCTTCGCTGCCTTGCGCGGAATCTCTGCCGAGTTTGCTCCGGGACAGCTCTACGTCCTGCTTGGCGAAAACGGCGCGGGCAAGAGCACTCTGCTGCGCGTCATCGCCGGACTGCTTGCTCCTTCGCGTGGCAGCGTCCGCGTTCTCGGCTCCGAAGACATTCGCGCGGTCGCCACTCGCTTCGGCTACATGGGGCACGCTCCGCTGCTCTACGACGAAATGTCAGCCTTGGAAAATCTCGAATACTTCTCCGCTCTCTATGGAATCGAGGACCGCTCGCGTTGCGAGGAAGCCATCCGCACGGTCGGTCTTGACCCGGCTCTGGAGCGCCGCGTCGGCCAATATTCACAGGGTATGCGCCAACGTATCTCGCTCGCCCGGGCCATTGTGCATGGCCCCGAGTTACTTTTCCTCGACGAGCCGTTCTCCAACGTGGATGTGCGCTCCGCCAAGCAAATGACCACATTGCTAGCGAAAATGCGCGATGCCGGAACCACCATCTTCGTCGTCACCCATCAGGCCGCGCTCATGGAACCTGTCGCCGACGAGTCGATTGTCCTCGACGCCGGACGCCTGGTAGCCCGGGAGAAGGGAATACCCGCTCGCCTGCTCACGCCCTATCTCGCCGAAGAGAGCGCTTTGCTGAGAAAGAAGACCGGGCATCGCAATCTTGAGACTGAGCCATGACCACAGCTCCCGGCCTCTGGGCCATCACCCGCCGCTCGCTCGCAAAAGATCTGCGTCTGGAATGGCGATCCAAAGACGCCATCAACAGCATGTTGTTCTTTGCCCTGCTCGTGGTTGTTATCTTCAGCTTCGGCTTCGACCCTACCGCCGAGGAGTCGCGCAAGATCGCCGGAGGCCTGCTGTGGGTGGCGATTCTCTTTGCCACCGTCGTGGCCCTCAATCAAACGTGGACGCGCGAGCTGCGTAACCAGGTGCTCGATGCCTACCGGCTCTCGCCTGCGCCTCCCATGGCGCTCTTTCTTGCCAAGACAGTCGGGAATTTCATCTTCGTTACCATTCTCGAAGTTCTCATGGTTCCGCTCTTTGTCGTCTTCTACAATCTGCGCTCCGTGGGGCCCTTGTGGCAGTTGTTGGTGGTCGCCCTGCTCGCCACTTGGGCCTTGGTTGTCAACGGAACTTTTTTTGCGGCGCTCTCTATCCGTACCCGCAGCCGCGAAATCATGCTGCCGCTCATTCTGTTTCCTATCTCCATACCGGCGCTGCTCGCCATGGTCGATGCCACCACTTCGATCCTCACGGGCGATAGCTCGCCAATGTTCTGGATACGCCTGCTGGCGGTGTATGATCTCGTCTTCACCACCGTCAGCCTAATCCTGTTTGAACCGGTGCTGAACGCGGAATGAAAACTCTATTCAATGTTCTTGCAGTGTGTACGGCCCTGTTGCTTGGCTATGGTTTCTGCCAGGCCATGTACATCGCGCCCACGGAAGCCACGATGGGCGACGTGCAGCGAATCTTCTACTACCATCTACCTTCGGCATGGGTGGCCTTCCTGCTGTTCTTCGTAAACTTCCTGGCCTCGGTCTGGTACCTGGTTCGCCGCACGATTGGAGCCGATGCATTGGCCCTGGCTTCGGCTGAGGTAGGCGTCTCCTTCTGCACGATTGTGCTGATCACCGGACCCATCTGGGCGCGGCCCATCTGGGGTATCTGGTGGACCTGGGATGCGCGGCTCACCAGCACGCTGGTGCTGTGGCTCATCTATGTGAGCTACCTTGTGCTGCGCCATTACGCAACGGGAGGACAAATCCCGGTACTGGCCGCGGCGCTCGGTATATTCGGATTTCTCGATGTTCCCATTGTGTACATGGCGATTCGCTGGTTCCGTACCCAGCATCCGCAGCCGGTGATTGGCGGTGGCGAGGGCTCGGGGCTCGATCCCGCCATGTGGCATGCCGTTCTCTGGAACCTTGCGGCCTTTGCCATGCTCGCGCTCATGTTCGTCTGGATACGTTACAGGCAGGCGCTCGCCGAGCAAGCTTTGGAAGAAGCGCACGCGCAGGCATCGCTCGACTATGATGCGGAAACCGAAACGGAGGGCGCGCAATGAACGGTGCAGCCAATAACAACGCCTATCTCTACGCCGCCTACATCGTGGTCTGGGTCATTCACTGCGTTTACGCATTCAGTCTGATGAGCCGCAGCAAGCGTATGAAGCGCGAGACTCGCGAATTGAGCCGCCGCTAAACCTGAACGCAACTTATCCCGCCTCTCCAGTGTTTGTACAACTGGCGAATTTGCTTCATGCGAGCTGCGGGGAGGACCTCCCGGAAGCTTCCAAACCGATCTAATGAAGCAACGCAAGTTGTGAGTAAGAGAGGAATGAGAAAGAGGAAGACGAATATGAAAAAGTATGCTGGATTGTTTGCCGTATTGCTAATCTGTTCCGTCGTCGCTTTCGCCCAGGAAAGGGGCCGCGGGGGAGCGCAGGGCGGAGGTCACGGAGTAGGTGGCGGCCACATCCCCGCGCACGGCCCTGCGCCGGCGAAGCAAAATGCACCGCCCGCCGCGAATCGCGGTGGCGACCGCGGTGCTCCCGCAGGCAACCGGGCTACATACAGTGACAAAAACGGCCATCCCGAAGCTCCGCACGTTCACGCGAAGGGCGACAAGTGGATTGGCCACAACACGGGACGCGGCGACGCCAACTATCATCTTGACCATCCTTGGGCGCACGGACGCTTTACCGGTGGAATTGGCCGCGGACACGTTTGGCTTCTCGGTGGAGGAGGTCCGGACCGCTTCTGGTTCAACGGATTCTACTTCGGATTAGCGCCCTATGACTTTGGCTATGCCACTGACTGGAATTGGGGCGGCGATCAGATCGTAATCTATGTCGATCCGGATCACGAAGGCTGGTACCTGGCCTACAACGTTCGCCTCGGAACCTACGTACACGTGCAGTATCTCGGCAACCAGTAGCAGTGTTTTGCATTCGGCAGCCAGACTCCCCAACACCGGAGTCTGGCTGTCATTCTCGTCTAAGTCTCTGAAAACGAGTGCCTGCGGCCATGCCAACTTTGCCTCGCGAACGATATGGAATCGTGAGCGGTGGATTCAACGTCCAATAGGATGGGATGCTCAATATAAGCATTAGAAAGAAAGCTGGCCAGCTCGGCAGGTTGTTCCGCCAGTCGGCGATGACCAAGCGTACCGGTCGCACCTATCGGCCCGTGCTCACCGCCAAGGGCCAGTTAGGGATTACGTTCATTGGACATTCTTCGTTCTTCCTGCAGATCGGCGGCGCGAAGGTTGTTGTAGACCCCATCTTCGCTCCCTGGCTCTTCGTCCTCAAGCGCCTTCGCAGACCTGGGCTTCGCATCCAGGATCTCCCTCCGCTTGACGCCGTACTTGTAACTCACGCGCATTTCGATCACCTGCACCGTCCCTCGCTGCGAGCGATAGCGCGCGCCAATCTGATCAAGACTGGCCGCACTCCCGTGCTCATTGTTCCTGCCAACTGTACGGATCTCGTGTTTGATCTCGGCTTTAAGCGCATCGTGGAGTTGAATTGGTGGGAGGAGTTTCAGCTCGGAAGAATCACCATTACCGCGACGCCCGCCAAGCACTGGGGCGCGCGCGTGATTCGCGACATGCAGCGTGGGTACGGCGGATATGTGCTTAAGGGCGGTGGCCATTCCATCTACCACTCGGGAGACACTGCCTACTTCGGCGGCTTCGCCGAAATTGGCGAGCGGCTTCATCCCGAGGTAGCGCTGCTTCCGATTGGAGCCTATTCTCCCGATAACTTCCGCGCCGTACACACCAGCCCGGAAGACGCTCTACGCGGCTTCGTGGACATGGGCGCGCAGCACATGATCCCCATGCATTTTGGGACTTTCAAGCTCTCGCAGGAGCCCATCGACGAACCGGTGAAACGCTTGTTGTCCGGCGCGCGGCGTCTCGGCATAGAAGATCGCGTGCATGTGCTCGAAGAGGGAGTCGCGGAGTTCTTCTAGGGGCTGCTACCAGGCCAGCCGTACTCGAACATCGCGCAAAATTACACGGCAGGAATCTCTGCTGGCCCTATAACTTCTCGAACCCAGCCGCCGAGGGCAGCGCGCATTTTGTCCAGATGTCCGGCAAAAAAGTGATCGGCTCCAGGTATGATCACGAGCCGCTTGGGATCGCTTGCGCTGGCGAATATTTGCGTCAGTTGTTCCGGGTTCGCGAACTGGTCGTTGCCGCCGCTTAGGAATAACTTGGGCTTCTTGCTCTCCTGCAGAAACGTGTAGCTGTATTCCCGCCGGTCGGCTTCCACAGGAAGGCCCAGCGCGATCAGTGCCTGCACCTGCGGATACGGTACTGCGGCACGCAATCCGATAGCTGCGCCAAAAGAAAATCCGGCAAAAATGATGGGCACGGAAAATCGCTTCGCAAGATAGTCGAGTGCCACTTGCACGTCTGCGACCTCTCCGCGCCCGTTATCATGCTCTCCCGCGCTGGTTCCCGCTCCCCGGAAATTGAAACGCAGCACCGGAAAGCCGAATGCGTTCAGCGCTTTCATCGCGTGGAAGACGACCTTGTTGTGCATAGTGCCGCCAAAGAGCGGATGCGGATGGCAGACCAGGCACGCATACTCCGCGCCAGGAAGGCCAAGGTTCAGCAGCGCTTCGAGCCTTCCGGCTTCGCCCTCCAGGAAGAACGATTCAATGCTGCCGTGCTGCAAGCTCACCCCCGCGCCTTCAACTTGATCGAGTCCAGCACCGCAACTCCGGTTTTGCCTTCGCGCGAGGTCAAAGGCCGGTTCGAGTGGCAGGTCGCCAGCAGCAGCGTTTGGCCGTTGGAGATGAAGCGGACAAACCAGTTGTCCCCCTCTTCGTCGCGGAAGCGTGCGCTGGCCCGCTGCTTGCTGCTGTCGCCGGTCTGCAGGCGTCCGGCCACGGGGGCGGTATCGAGGAAATGTTTCAGGTAGTCGCGTGCATCCAGCGCCTTCACGTCAGCATTACGCTGGTATGCGGTCACGATGACCGTGGTCTCGCTGGCCTCCGATTCCACCTGGATATCGTCATTCGTTTGACGCAAGCTCCAGAAGGTTGGCACCGCGATGCTCACATGTCCGCGCGGCACGATGTAGGTTCCAGGATGAAAGCCATTCGCCGTTGATTTCGCAGCTGAGGTTTTGGTTTGGGCTGGTACTTTCTTCGAGGTCTTTTTCGCCGCTTTCGTTGCCGCTGCGGTCTTCTTGAGTTTCTTCGGAGTTGTGGGCATGTTCTCACTCTAGCGCGAAGCTGCGCTGCGCGTCGAATGGACAGACGCTTTTCTGTCGTCAATCGTTGTGATTAACCCAGGCGGAACGAACTCGTCTGGAAGTATTCATTCACGTAAATATGCCTCCTTTCCACTCAGGATAGGTTCATACCCGCGAAATGGCCTCTCGCAGGGCCTGCCGTAACTCCCCCGCCGTGTATATCGGAGGTTGGCAGGCGAAGCCGCTGCAGAGCATGGCGACCGCAAGGCCTTCCTGCAATCCGGGAACGGCGGAAATGGTATCCGCCAGCGCCGGTGGCAGCGCCGTGCTCACGTGCTCCGCATCTTTCACCCGCAACACAATTTTGTTCAACGCAAAGGGAGCTATTGCCTCCGAGTACAGGGCATCTGCCGCGGGACCTTCGCCGATCACCACTACCTGGGTGTGAGCGTGGGACATCCAAACGGAAGCCAACCCGTAGGTGCCCGCGAAGATGCCGAACTGTTCGGCGACTCCGGCAAAAACTTCGAGCGTGTCCTCGGCGCGTTCATGTAGTCGCGCGTCTCCGTTGAGCGCGTGTAGTCGCAGCAGTGCCAAGGCTGCCGCCGGATCGCCCGCAGGAGTTGGCGAATCCTGGAAGGGTTTTCGCCGCGATGTCAATGCACCCACCGATTCAGCATCCGGTGCGTTGTCAAGATCGAAGAAGCCGCCGCCGGTCTCGTCGTAGAAGCCCGAAATCATGCGCCCCGCTATTTCTTCGGCGCTGGCGAAGTAGCGCAAATCACTGGTCGCTTCATAGGCATCGAGGCAGGCCAGCACCGTAAATGCGTAGTCGTCGAGCATGCCTGCGGGCCGTTGGCTTGCTCCGCCTTCAGCATAGGCGATGACATGAAGCAGTCCGCGCCCAGGCTGATATGCCTCGGCCAGCAGGCGGTCGAGCGAGCGCAGCGCGAATTTCTGCTCCGTGATTTCGCCCAGCACACGCGCGGCTTGCAGCACCGCAGAGATGCACAGCGCATTCCAGTTGGTGTAAAGCGTGCGGTCGATGAAGGGCATTGGCCTTTGGAGCCGCGCGGCATAAAGCTTCTTCTTCGCGGACGCCAACAGTTCCGCGGTGGACTGCACAGTGCGATTCTGACTCGCTGCAATCTGCTCGACGGACTCGCTCACCCAGAGCACGTTTTTCGCAGGGTCGTGATGCATCTCGCCGCGCTCGCCTATATCGTAATGCGCTGCAGCGACGGCGAATTCGTCGGGGCTCAACGCGGCGCGGGCTTCTTCCATCGTCCACGTGAAGTAGTCTCCGTCGTCGTTCAGATTGATGTCGGCATCCTGCGAGCCGTAGTAGCCGCCCCGCTCGCAGTCGCTGAGCCATTCGCGCAGCCAGCGCAGAATGTCGCGCGCCACATCGGCGAACAGCGGATTGCCGGTCGTCTGCCATGCGTGTACATAGTTCTTCAGTAGCTCGGAATTGTCATAAGCCATCTTCTCGAAGTGCGGAACGCACCACCGCTCATCCACCGAGTAACGATGGAAGCCTCCGGCAAGCTGGTCATAGACGCCGCCACGCGCCATCTTTTCGAGCGTGGTGCTTACAACTTTTCCGACCTGTTCTTCGCCGGTGCGAGCATACCAGTCGATCAGCAAATCGAGTACGGGTGGATGAGGGAATTTAGGGGCGGTGCTGAAGCCTCCGTTTACGCGGTCGAAAGCGCCAAGGGCCGACTGCACCATCTGCTCCACGATCCTTGGAGAAAAGTCGCCACGGTGGCCGGCCATGCCTTCGGAGTGTGCGAGCGCGTGCATGAGCCCGTCGCCTTCCTTCTCCACTTCATCGCGCTTTTCGCGGAAGGCTTGCGCAATCGCCAGCAGAATACGCTGAAAGCTTGGACGTCCATAGGCATCTTGAGGCGGGAAGTAGGTTCCGCCGAAAAACGGTTTGCCCTCCGGGGTGAGAAACACTGTCAGCGGCCATCCACCTTGTCCGCTGATCGCCGCGACCGCCGTCTGATAGCGGGCATCCACGTCAGGACGCTCGTCGCGGTCAACCTTCACGGCGATGAACTTGGTGTTCAGGATGTCGGCGATCTCGGCAGACTCGTAGGACTCGCGGTCCATGACGTGGCACCAGTGGCACCACACCGCGCCGATGTCGAGCAGGATTGGTTTGTCCTCTGCCTTGGCGAGCGCGAATGCTTCCGCGCCCCACTCGTGCCACTGGGTGGGCTGGTTCATAGCGGAGCGAAGATAGGCGGATGAGGCGTGGACGAGGGCGTTAGGCTGGCTCGTACTCATGCCGACAAGTGTAACGCGAAGTGGGGAAAGTTTCGCGAACTCCGGCCCAAAGAAACCGCCGGATCACCTCGGGAATTGCAATTAGCGGAACGGAATTCAATCAACTCAGCAGAAATGTTCCGATCTGCACATACAACTCAATAGCCTGCATCAATTCAGCCTTGGCGAGAAACTCCCGATCTGTATGCGCCACGAGAATAGAACCTGGTCCCATCAGCACGGGCTGGCCCCAAGCCGATAGTTTTGGAATATCCGTGGTGAAAGACGCGGTCATGGTCGGAATGCCCGGAACGGTGATGAATCGCATGTAGGGGATGTCGAGGACGAACGCGACATCCGCCTGCGAACCTACGGCGGAGACGATGGAATCCCGAAGTGCTTCGGATGGGGCAACCAGGCGGTAAAGCAACTGTGCCTTGGCGAAGTCCGAAATGACGTTGGTGGCGCGGCCGCCCTCGATGATTCCAATGTTCACCGTGCTCGGGCCGATATCGGGGTTATGGGGCAGTTTCATCGCGCGCAGGGCTTGCAGCGCGTCCAATAGTTTATCTATAGCCGATTCGCCCAGTTCCGGATAGGCCGAGTGCGCCATGCGTCCGTGGGCAGTGACTTCCACGCGAAGCGCGCCCTTGGAGGCCAGCGCAACGCGGCTTTCGGTGGGTTCTCCATTGACCAGGAATCGTGAGCCGCGCGGATTCTGGTTTGCCACGGTAGAGCCCAGCGAGTCGCGCTCTTCGCCGACGACGAAAAGCAGTCCCACGGATTTTCCAAGGTGGCGAAGCTGCTCGCAGGCAGCAATCTCGGCGGCGATGATTCCCTTGGCATCACAAGCGCCGCGCCCATAGATGTTGTCGGCGTCCTCGCGTGAAGGCAGGAATGGAGGAACGCAGTCGATATGCGTCGAGAAGACCAGGGCCGGTTGATCTACGGTCGCAGGTTTGGCGAAAATGTTGAAGCGGTCTCCCTCGACCTGCATGCGTTCGACGCGATAGCCGAGTTCCTCAAGGTAGCCGGCGAGAAATGTGGCTGCTGCGCCCTCATTGCCGGTGACGGATTCAATGTCGATGAGCTGACGGGTCAGCCGTACTGGGTCCATGGCAACAGAATAACAGGAGCAATCGCGCGCAAAACGGAAACGCCACCCGGAAAGGGTGGCGCTCCCATATAACTTTGCTTTGTTTACTTAGCTGCCATAGCCGTTTCCGGCTCGTCTACGGCAATTGTTTTTTCGATGCGCATTTTGTAGAAGCTGCGCCATACAAACGTCGCTGAAATTAGCCAGAAGCACACTGCAAGGACGTGAACCAGCAGGGGGCTTCTCAAACTCAGCGTCACGGCGAGGGGCACTGCCAGCAATCCAAACAGCGTGGTGAATTTGATGACCGGATTCATGGCTACCGAAGACGTGTCCTTGAACGGATCGCCCACGGTATCGCCAACGACGCAAGCATCGTGCAGCGGAGTACCTTTGGCTTTGAGTTCGGTCTCGACGATCTTCTTGGCGTTGTCCCATGCGCCGCCGGCATTGGCCATGAAAATAGCCTGGTACAAACCGAAGATTGCGATGGAGAACAGGTAGCCAATGAAGAAGAACGGGTCGAGGAAAGCAAAGGCAAGAGTTCCAAAGAAGACGGCGAGGAAGATGTTGAACATGCCTTTCTGCGCGTACTGAGTGCAGATCTCAACAACCTTCTTGGAGTCTTCGACGCTGGCCTTTTCGACGCCTTCCAGCTTGATGTTGTCCTTGATGAACTCAACGGCACGGTAGGCGCCAGTGGATACCGCCTGGGTCGCAGCGCCGGTGAACCAATAGATCATGGCACCGCCGGTGATGAGGCCGAGTACGAAGGGCGCGTGCAGCAAGGAGAGGTTTGCCACTTTTTCGGCAATGAACTTTCCGTCCACCGCAGTCAGTCCCATGATGATGGAGAAGATCATGGTGGTTGCACCCACTACGGCGGTGCCGATGAGCACCGGCTTAGCGGTTGCCTTGAAGGTGTTGCCCGCGCCATCGTTTTCTTCCAGCAAGTCCTTGGCGCGATCGAAATTCACGGTGATGCCGAAGTCCTTCTTGATCTCAGCTTCGACGTTGGGAACCTGCTCGATCAGCGACAGTTCATAGACCGATTGCGCGTTGTCGGTAACCGGGCCGTAGGAATCGACCGCGATTGTAACCGGGCCCATTCCAAGGAAGCCGAAGGCCACGAGGCCGAAGGCAAAGACCGCCGGAACCAGCATCAGGGGATCTAGCCCCTGCAGGCTAAAGAAGTAGGCTATTGACATCAGACCGACCATTGCCAGACCAAGCCAATAGGCGGAGAAGTTGCCGCACACGAAGCCGGAGAGGATATTCAGCGACGCGCCACCCTCGCGAGACGAGGTAACAACCTCTTTCACATGGGCGCTTGACGTTGAGGTGAATGCCTTGACCAGCTCTGGAATCACCGCGCCAGCCAGGGTTCCGCAACTGATGATCGAAGCCAGCTTCCACCACAGACTGGAATCGCCGCCAAGAGCGGGAATCATCAGGTAGCTGACAACATAAGTCATGGCGATGGAAATGATAGAAGTGAGCCAGACCAGCGAGGTCAACGGTGCTTCGAAGTTCATGGTGTCGCTGTCGCCATACTTTGCCTTTGCTACTGCATTGTTCAGAAAGTAGGAACCCGCGCTGGCCACCAGCATCATGACGCGCATGACGAAGATCCAGACGAGCAATTGCACCTGTACGATTGGGTCGTGTACGCCGAGCAGGATGAAGGTGATCAGCGCGACGCCGGTGACGCCGTAGGTTTCAAATCCGTCAGCCGAAGGACCAACCGAGTCGCCCGCGTTGTCGCCCGTGCAATCGGCAATAACGCCAGGATTGCGGGCATCGTCTTCCTTGATCTTGAAGACGATCTTCATCAGATCGGAGCCGATGTCGGCGATCTTGGTGAAAATGCCGCCGGCAATACGCAAGGCAGCCGCACCCAGCGATTCGCCAATAGCGAAGCCGATGAAGCATGGACCGGCATAGTCGCCGGGAATGAAGAGCAGAATGCAGAGCATGATCAGCAACTCGACGCTGATCAGCATCATGCCAATGCTCATGCCCGCCTTGAGCGGAATGTCATAGCAAGGGAAGGGCTTGCCGGCCAGACCGGCAAATGCCGTGCGCGAGTTGGCAAAGGTGTTTACGCGGATGCCGAACCAGGCCACGCCGTAGCTTCCCGCGATACCCACCAGGCTGAAGCCCAGGATAATCGGCAGGGTGACGGCGATGGACTTGCCTGGCACCGGGGCCAGCCAGCCAAAGTAGGCGGCAATGACCACGGCAATAAACGCCCAGAGGACCAGGATGAATTTGCCCTGGGTCACCAGGTATGTCTTGCAGGTCTCGTAAATCAGCTCCGAGATCTCGAGCATGGCGCGATGGACCGGTAGGTTTTTCAGGTGGGTATAGATCGCCAGGCCAAACAAAAGTCCGAACGCGCTGAACAGGATGCCGATCAGCAGAAGTGCGTGGCCATTGATTGCGCCGTTAAAGAAGCTGACGCTGCTCAGGTCGGGCAGTTTGAGTGCGGCTTCACCACCAGCCGGTTCGGCCAGTGCCGTTATGGAACTGAAAAGGGTGAGGGCCATCAAGGAAACACCGCGACGAAGCGAACTAAATTTGTTCATCCGGCCCACGTAATTAAGGCTCTGCAAGAGCCACACATTCATAAGATTCCTCCGAGTTATACGCATTGCGGGTTGAGATCATCCAACTAAGTAGCTGCGCACAAAAAACCGGTGTGGTGGAGCCACACCTGTACGATTCCTGGCATCAGCTAAACCCGAAACGCGCTTCCACTTCAAGAAATGTTGAGGCTTGGCCGCGTTGGGTGTTACAAGAAACTACTTGCGAGGCGCTCCGTTTCCGGAAAGTCCCGAGAAATTAACTATTCTCCAGGAAGTGAAATTTATACCATGTGGTCAACATGAGATCAATCACTTAGAGCACCTAGCAGTTTTAATTATGCACCCTGACGCGGATTGTCCGGGCGATCAATTTGCACGCATGTTGTTCTTGACCCGCCGGACTAACTTTTTCGGCTCTTCAGCCCTTCGTACAACCTCTATCGCGAGGATGTTTTCTCCTGATTTGTCCACGCCTTGTTTCAGTTCAGCCGCTTCACACAATTTCGTCCATCACTCGCATTACCGGAATGGCCGCAATCCTTTTCATTGCCGTAGTTTCGGTACTGTTTGATCCCGGCATCCACGTTGGGCCGTTGCTGGCCAGCTCCGAAATCGCCGGCCTTGCTGTAACCCGGACTAGGAATAGCATCTCGCAGTGCGCTTTGCCGCATCAAAATCATGGATATGTTGCAGTCTGCATTCATCGGCGTCAGCGTCGCAATCTTGGTTCTTGCTGCCTGGTATTGCATTTTTGTGCGCTTTACCCGGCGTCGCGCACTACTTGTGCTGCGTTGGCTGGAGGAAGCGATTGCCCCGCACGGCCAAATCGGCGGCATTGAGTGGGTCAGCCAGTCGCACTTCCGTGCCCGCCTGCACCTGCCCGGAGGCGGCTTCCGCCAGCCCTCTCTGGACGCGCGGTTTGCCCCTCGCGAGAAGCCAGTCAAGTGGGCGCTATGGCGGTGGCGCCGGTGCCAGGAGACGCTGACTTTTGAAGCCAATCTTGCCTGTCCGCCACGGCACAGCATGGAAATTGGCCGGACCCGGTGGACCGGGCTCACCCAGCGATGGACGCGAGGCACAGGCGATTGGCCAACACAAAGTGTCGCTTCCATTTTTATTTCCACCCAGCCGGAGTGGAAGCCTGAAATTTCCAGTCGAATGACTACCGCAGTATCAACGCGGGAGTTTGATTTTCTGGCAGTTTCCTTCCGGCCGCGCGCGCCTCACTTTTCGGTGACGTTCTCTCTTCAGGAGATTCTGAAACAGCCGGTCGGCGAAGTTACCATCTTTGATAGCGTTCGCGAACTTGCCGAAGGCTCCCCCACATCGCGAATTTAGAGCATTTTCAGAGTAGGGGTGTCCCGAGGGTGGCCCCATATTTGCCGTAGTTAGCAAATGTGGGTTTGCGGGTGTGCGGATTCACCAATCCAGAAACCGTTTAGGCGGTCAAAGCGAGGACAAAAAAGCCGACGCCCGCGGGCATCGGCTTTCCATTTTCCGTACTGGAAATTACTTCAAGAACGCGGCGATTGCCTTCGCCTGATCTTCGGTCACGCCAGCAACAGCCTTGACGTGCGGAGCCTTCGCCAAGCCGCCCTTTGTAACCACTGCAACAACATTGGCCTTACCCTTGATGGCCGGGGCGGACTTACCTTCGCCTGCCGCGCCATGGCACATTGCGCACTTCGCCTTAAAAATAGCCGCGCCATCTTCAGCAGCAAACGCAGCGGTAGACATCATCATCGCCAGAGCGGCTAGAACAATCGTAAAACGCTTCATGGAAAAGGATCTCCTGTAAGATTAGTGTTGCGCTGGAATGATGTCATCCCCTGGTATAACTACCAAGTCGACGCGCCATTCCAGAATGTGTCCTAAATGAACCCATCCGGGATCAAATTCTATCGTTCATGAGCGGATATTCCACGGAAAATGTGCTGCGGCGGCATTTTTGTTTTGCGATTGCCAGTTATCTTGAGCGACTCCCTGAGATTCACGGCGTACCGCAAGCTGCCTCCGCGGCCGGATGAGCCCTTCCGTTAAGCGGCTGAAACCAGGCGCGGATTCTTCGAGAGCTGTTTCGCCGGTCGTGCGGTAAACTCTCTGTCGTAGGTGCGTTACGGCCTGTATCCTTTTTGTTGAGAGACCCTATGTTTTATAGCTGCTTTCTGGAGAGTGTGGAGCGCTGGCCAACAGCCTCCGCAGTAGAGATTCAGCGGCAACCCGGAGCGCCTACCCGGCACTCGCCTCTGTCCCGCGTCACCACCGCCGCCGATGGCCACACCATCGAGAGTTTCACTTATGAGCAGCTACGCCATTACTCCGACGGCGTTGGGCAGTGGCTGGTGCGCGACGGCGTCGGCGCTGGCATAGCGGAGGGCACGCGCTGCGCCATCCTTGCCTTCAACAGCCCAGGCTGGGTTGCCACCTATCTCGGTATCATCGCCAGTGGCAATACGGCGGTCCCTCTGGACACGGCCTTTACCCCTTACCAGGTCGGAAAACTGCTGGATGACTGCGGCGCAACCCTGCTGATTGTGGACGAGCGCAGCTTTGCCGTAGGCCAGGAAGCTATCGCGGGCCGGAGCGTTCAGCTTGCGACGCTGGAAGCCCCTCGCGAAGGACTCCAGTGCGTTGAGGAGATGGTGCTTGCATCGCAACCGGGCTTTGTTCCGGTCACGGTGCAGCCCGGCCATGTCTCGTCCATTATCTACACCTCCGGAACCACCAGCGACCCCAAGGGCGTCATGCTCACGGACAGCAACCTGACCGCCGAACTGGAGTGCGTTCGCAAATTCATCAAAATT
>Ga0302319_10013245_pt1 | contig 15473 bp, 10 predicted proteins | sample Bog_T0_2_FD_203319 | JGI IMG/M metagenome (GOLD analysis project Ga0302319, IMG submission 203319) | Peat permafrost microbial communities from Stordalen Mire near Abisko, Sweden - Bog_T0_2 | ecosystem: Environmental > Terrestrial > Soil > Wetlands > Peat | place: Sweden: Abisko, Stordalen Mire... | reverse complement strand
GACATGGAGGGGGCGGAGCAGCAACCCATTCAGTACGCTGAAGACCACGGCGTTGGCGCCGATGGCGAGGGCCAGGGTGAGGATGGCGATGATGGTGAAGCCGGGAGACTTGCCCAGGATGCGCAGGCTGAAGCGGACATCGTTGAGGAGAATCTCGATGAAATTGGCGCCGAGCGCTTCGTGGGCTTCTTGTTTGTACCTGACCTGGCTGCCAAACTCGATGCGGGCGCGGCGTTCCGCTTCGGCGCTGGTAAGGCCGGCGCGGCGGAGGTCGTCGGCACGGAGCTGGAGGTGGGTACGAAGCTCCTCGTCCATCTCGGCGTCGATCTGCGGACGCTGGAAGAGAGTGGCAATGCGGAGGCGAAGCCAATCGAGAAGTTTCATCGTTCCTCCTGTTGGAGCGGTAGCCAGTAGCCTGTAGTCGGTAGCCGGACTTCTTATTCTTCGCGCAGAAGAATCAGAGGATCGAGGGAGAGGGCGCGCTGGGCGGGAATCCAGGTAGCGACCAGACCGAGCAACGCCATCGCTACGACAACGCCAGCCAGGACCACGGGGTCGCGGGGCGTTGCGCCATAGACGATGGAGGCCAGGACCCGGGTGGCCAGGAGTCCCAGGATTAATCCCGTCACTGATCCGATGGCGAGTAGTTTGACGGCGCGGCCCAGCGCGGTCTGCAGGACCTCGGTGCGCTGCGCGCCGAGGGCGATGCGGATGCCGAGCTCGCGCAGCCGCTTGCTGACAGAGTAAGCTGCCATTCCGAAGATGCCGATGATGGAGAGCATTCCACCGATCAAGCCCATCACTCCGAGGGCCATGGTTGCGACCCGAGCCGGGAACATAACGACGTCGAGGAAATTATTCCAGGTGTCGATTTGGGCGGGCAGGCCAGCATCCAGATCGTGCAGCTGACTGCGGATGGCGGCGGTGAGCTGTTGCGGATCACGATTGGAGCGGACGACCAGCATGGACTGAACCGCCGGCACCTGCAGGAAAGAGAGGAAAAACGCCGGAGCCTGATCCTCGGTGAGGCTAAGGTATTTTCCGTTTTCGACAACGCCGACAATCAGAACGCGGGTGCCATCCTGCAATTTGAAATAGCGGCCAACGGCGTTGGCGGGAGAGCCGAAGATCTCGCCCGCGAACTCGCGATTGACGACGGCGACGCGGGGAGCGCTCTTGCCATCGTGCCAGGTGAAGTCTCTGCCCGCCAGCAGGGAGGTGGCGGCGGCCTCGAAGTATTCAGGGGAAACCTGGTATCCGAAGGGGTTGGCGGCCGCGTTGGATGGTTTCAGATCTGTGGCGTCTTCTTTGAAAATCTTCGCCCGGAATGCCGCTGTATAGACCAGAGGAGGGTAGTTGTTGACCAGGCCCACGCGCTCGACGCCGGGGATGGTTTGCATGGCAGCAACCATGCGCTTCTGCATGGCGGGGATCTGGTCGCCGGTGTAACCGGCCATGGCCATGTTGGTGTTGACCAGCATTACGTTGCGCGGCTCAAAGCCGAAGTTGGCATGCAGGGAGCGAATCAGTCCGCGGACGGCGACCATGGAGGAGGTGACGAGGACGGCACAGAGGGCGATCTGGAGGATGAGCAGGAGGTCGCGGAGGGTGATGCGTCGTCCGAGCCTCGCGCTCGATCCGGCTTTGACGATTTCATACGGATCGGCGCGAAGCACCTGACGCACGGGAACGATTCCGAAGAGGAATCCGCTGAGCAGGGCCAGCGCCACGGCAACGAAGTAGATTTTCGCGTCGGGGGCAACCGGCAGATTGAGGTTGGCTCCGGGAAAGGGCTGCCACTCGCTGATACGGCGCAACAACACGACGCTGCCGAGCAGTCCCACGGCGGCTCCAATGATGGAAATGATCACCGCTTCGGTGAGGAGCTGGCGCAGGATGCGGGTGCGGCTTGAACCGAGGGCCAGGCGCAGAGCCACTTCGCGGGAGCGGTCGGCAGCACGCGCGGCGAAGAGGCCGCCAAGGTTGGCGCAGGCGGCGAGCAGGACTAAGCCGGCAAGCAGCATGAGGGCGGCGGTAAACTCCCGCACGGCGCCGTCAAAGGAAGCGAGGCCGGTGCGGCCCAGGAGAACGTTCTTCTGACCGAAATCTTCGGGATGGGTTTTGGCGAGGTACGCGCCGACGGAATTCACGTCGGCGGTGGCTTGGCCGAGGGTGACTCCGGGCTTGAGATGTCCGAAGGCCTCAAAGATGCCCATGGTGCTGCCGCGCGCGTCGAGAAGATTCTCGCCGTCGACCTGCTGCTGATTGACGATCGGCATAAAGAAGTCGGGAGAGACAAACAATAACGTGCCGTGGAAGCCCGGCGGCCCTACGCCGATGATGGTGAAAGGGTGCTTGTCGAGTTGCACGATGCGGCCGACGACGCCGCGATCGTCGTGGAAGTGGCTGTGCCAATAGGCCCAGGTGAGCACCATGTAGGGGGCGCTATTGGGGCCACGTTCATCTGAGGGATGGAAGAAGCGGCCAAGGGAAGGCTGAAGCCGGAGTACGTCGAAATAGTTGCCGCTTGTCGCGTAGCCGGCGGTGCTGACCGGATTGCTGCCGGTGTCGAGACCCGTGAAAACCATTTTGAAAGCGGCCAGATTCTCGAAGCTGTGATTGCGATCGCGCAGATCGAGGTAATTCGGATAGGACTGGAATCCCGGGTCGGCGCCGTATTCCGTTCCGTAGAGGGTCTGGGCCTGAGGCACATTCAGCAGGCGCAGAACCAGACCGTCCATGATGCCGAAGACCACGGCGTTGGCGCCGATGGCGAGCGCCAGCGTGGTCACCGCGGCGAAGAGAAAGCCGGGAGACTTGCGCAGGACGCGCAGGCTATAGCGGAGGTCCTGGAGAGAGGTTTCGATGAGATTGCCGCCGAGGGCTTGGTGGGATTCTTCGCGATAGCGTTGGTAACCGCCGAACTCGATGCGGGCGCGGCGTTCGGCTTCGGCGTGAGGAAGGCCGGAACGCTGGAGGTCATCGGCGCGGAGCTGGATGTGGGAGCGCAGTTCTGCGTCTGTCTCCTCGGTTATTTCAGAGGGGCGGAAAAGCTTTGCGGCGACGGAACGAAACCATGCGAGGGCGCTCATACTTCCTCCGCCTGGGCGGCCAGAGCAGACGCCATGGCGGTGGCGAGGCGATTCCAGCCCTCGGTCTCCTCGCGAAAACGCTTGCGGCCGGCAGCGGTGAGCTCATAAAACTTCGCACGGCGATTGTTTTCGGAGGTTCCCCAGCTCGCCTTCAGAAGTCCCTGGCGTACGAGTCGGAACAGGGCGGGGTAGAGGGCTCCCTGCTCGATGAGCAGCGCGCTGTCGGAGATTTGGCCAATGCGGAGGAGAACCCCGTAGCCGTGAAGAGGGCCGAGAGAGACGGCCTTCAGGATGAGAAGGTCGAGGGTACCTGGAAGAATCTGGGCTTCGCCGGACATGCCATACTCCTAAGCTGATAAGGAGTATGCGCCGTCTTTCCTAAGCTGTCAAGGGGAGGGGTGAGGCAAGGAATAGGCAAGAGGCAACGCAGGGAACAGGGACCGGAAGGCTCCGCCTATTTTGCGGCGGGAGGAGGTTCGGATTCGAGCATCTGGATGGCTTTGCGATAGTCGAGGCCCTGGGGAACGGGTGTGTACCGCGCCAGCTCTTCGGTGATGTGGTAACTGAACGACCGGACCATGAGAGCTTTGCCGGCGAAGTTGAGGTTCATGCGCGTGAGCTCCCAGTCGCTGGGGCTGGTTTCGGTTTGTTCGAGGAGGATGGTTCCGCCTTTGTCGAGGCGGCCGATAACGCCCCAGCCAAAATCGACATCGGTCATCAGGCGGGCGTTGAGGCGGGTGAGGCGTTCCTGCGATTTCTCGATCCAGACCTCGCCCGCCATGCCCCGCATGATCTTCGCTTCGATGTCGGGAGGGTTCCAGTTGGGTTTGGGCGTGAAGGTCAGGTGATAGCACTCCGCGGAGGTGGCCGGTGTGCTGGCTGGCGGGGGAGGCGGCTCGCCGGGAATCGCGACATAGGGAGGTACGACGACCGTACAGGGAACGGTGCTGTCGTAGTGGTAGAGGAAGGCGTCGGGCAGAAGGTGCATCAGCTTGTCGACGCGGGCATTGTCCTCCTGCTCGCGTTTCCGGCGATGTTCCTGGAGATCGGGGTGGGCCGCGAGGTTATTGAGGCGGTCGATCTGAAACTGGCGGCTGATGGGAGTGAGGGGCGCACCGTTGGCGGCCATCGAAATGGCCACGTCACCCTGAAGGGTTTCGATCACCTCCTGGGTGTAGTCGCGCTTCTCGTCCTTTTTGTGGAGGACGAAGCGCTGGGGATGGTGCGTGGCTTCGGCGGCCATGTGGTTGTTGACGGCGCGACGGACCAGGGCCGCGGCGTCGAAGGCGGGGGAGGGCTCGGTTTGTGCGGGTGCGGCCGGGGTGAGGAGAAATGGCAGAGTCGCAGCGCAGAGGAGCAAAAGGAGCGAGGGGGTGCGCGGGTTGCGGTGAAGGCATCGGGCCATGGGGCGGCAGGTCTGCGGAAAGATGAAGATGGTTCGCTCCGGGTGGCCGAGGGGTCGCAGAAACAGCATACTCGGTGAGGAGATCAGGCTTCCCTGGTCATGTTATAGACGAGTGGGCCGTTCGGAGGTTGGGGACTGAAGCGTATTTCAAGGGGCGAGGGCGTTCCACTAAAATAGAGACATGAGTCGTATCCAGCTTCGTCGTTGTCTGTCACTGGTGGCCTTTGTTCTGGGTGTTTCCCTGATCGCCCAGGCGCAGGTCGATGCGCGAGGGCGGAAGTATAAGCCACCGCCGCCAACCTGCAAGATCACCGTGACGGTGCTGAAGGCTACCAGCGGCAAACCACTTGAGAATGCCTCGGTTGTCTTCCATCCACTGGAGAACGGGAAGGACAAAGGCAACCTGGAGTTGAAGACGAACGAAGACGGCAAGGTGACGATCGACGTGATTCCGGTCGGGGATGGGCTGCGGCTGCAGGTGCTCGCGCCTGGCTACCAGACCTATGGGAACGACTACGAACTGCCTGGCGAGACAAAGGATATTGAGGTGAAGCTGAGCCGGCCGCAGAGGCAGTATTCGATCTACGAGAAGCATCCGGATCAGGATGGGGCGGGGACTCAGGGGCAGAGTCAGGGGCAGGGAACGGACAAGCCGCAGCAGGAGCAGAAGCCGCAATAGTGAGCGGTTACGCCCGCCTTTGCCAGTCCACCGGATCGCGGCTGCCGTGAAAACAGGCGATGACCGTCAGCGTTTCGTCGGAATCGATGACGAACATCAGTGCGTAGGGAACGCGGCGGAGCAGGGCGCGGCGGATGCTGTTGTAGACGACAGGGAATTGCCGGGGATGGCGCTTATGCGCTGGATCACGGCGTCAACCGCCGCGCGGAAGCGTCGGCCCAGGCCCGGAGCCTCGTTCTCATACCAGTCCTGTGCCACGATCAACTCGGCCCGGGCGGGCGGGGTGAAGATAACCGCAGGCGCTACCGGCAACGGTGCTCAAGCTCAGTTTTCAAAGCCGCCCAGGTGATGCCTTCGCGGCGGTCCTGATCGAGCGAAGCGAGGCGGCGGGCAAGCTCCGCTTGCTGCGCGGGTGTCAGTGGAAGGTGGTCATCTTCCAGGCTGTCCCAAAGCTGCGAGATTAACGCCAGGCGCTCCGGCGGGTCAGACTCGTAAGCTCGTCATGGGTGAGTAGTTCCATGCATCGAGCATAGGAAACAACGCGGGCGAAAGCAACCGCGGTCGGACCATGAGGCGAGAAACAGTGAGTTAGTCATCCAGAACGCTGGGTCGGAGACGGCTCGGTGTCACCAGCTCCATGTGTACCCAATGCCGGTGGTGGTGTACCAGGGCACGGTGGGAATCTTGTTGTAGCTTTCCTGGATCCAGATCGAGTTGTGATCGTTGAAGTGGATCGCCGCGCCGAGCGCCTCGCCGTCGTAGAAACGATTCTCGACATGGGCATTTCCCGTGAAGCTGGTGAGGCCGGCCTGGATCCAGGTATATCCGGTGAGAACCTTGGTCCTCGGGATTCCGAAGTTCTTCATGATGCCCAGCGCTTCGGTGTGCGACCCGAAGGCGGTGTGGAAGAAACCGTGGGAACCGGCGTTTTCGTAGGTATAGGCGAGGGTCAGTTCGTCGCCGACAGGGTCTTTTTTCAGGAAGCCGAAGGTGTGGCCGATGCCAATGTTCAGGTTGGCTCTGGGAACCAGGCCGGGACGGTCGAAGTCGGAGCCTGGCATGAGGAAGAAATCGGTTGAGGTGCCAGCATCAGGTGGGGGTTGTTGAGAAGCGACAGGCGTGGTTTGCGCGGAGAGCGACCCTCCGGAAAGCAAGAGCGGGCCCCCGAGAAGCAAGACGAGCGCGCAGGTGTAAAGACCTCGGTGCAGGACTGACTGTGCAGTCATTTTCGGAGCCTCCTGAGTGACTGTGAATCCAGTGCAACGTCACGGGCTGAGGTGTCCGTTGCAATAGCCATGATTAGAGAGGCGAACCTGTAAAAGAGGCGTAAAGACGATCGGGATCACGCTGTCCTGGGAAGCGGCGGTCGCATTTCCTTCCACTCCGGAATTCGTTTCGGCTCTTTGGACCCGGAACCGAAAGCCGCTGCAGTGAAATTTCCATGTTGCCGACGACACAGCCATACACATGTCTCGAGCGTCGGAGAACTGGGCGGCCCCCCCAAAAACGTGAGAGCATGATTCGCATGGCCGCGAGCCGAGTACAGAAAGACCGTTTCTCCTCCTTGAAAACGCTGCTTGCAGCTGCCGCCGCATTTTGTGTCGTCATCTTTTGCGGCACTCATCCAGGCGAGTGGGTGGAAGGTTCTGCTTGAAGCGATTCCCCGTGCTGGAATTTGGCCTCTGCAATAAGAAGACAGAGAAAGAGAGTAAAGCCAACCTATGCTGAAGGCCGTTTCGCTCTTTGCTTTAATAGCCGCCGCATCGCTGTCTTGCTTCGCACAGCGTGCGCCAATCTTCGATCCGTCGACAAAGGTTTTTCGGCTCGACGGCGGAGATGTATCGTACGTGTTCGGCGTCAACCCCCGAGGCGAACTCCAGCAACTGTACTGGGGCGGCAGACTAGCCGAGAGCGACCGCTTCAGCGAGGCGATTCCCCTGCCCGAATGGGCCTCATTCGACGACTCGTATTCCAATACCCCGCAGGAATACCCAGGCTGGGGTAGTGGCTTGTATATGGAGCCCGCTCTGAAGGTGACGTTTGCCGATGGCAACCGCGATCTCGTGCTCCACTACGACAGTTACAAGGCCACGCCGCAAGGCCTCAACGTGATTTTGAAGGATATCCAGCGTTCTGTTTTTGTCACTTTGCATTATGCAATCGACTCGGTTACAGGGATCCTGGCCCGGTCGGCGACGATCGAGAATCGCGAACCCCAACCGATCACGATGGAAGAAGTCGCTGCAGCCGCATGGGCCATGCCTCCGGGGAAGTATTCCCTGGACTATTTGACTGGGCGCTGGGCCGGCGAGTGGACGCTGAACCAGGAAAAGCTGGATTACGGCGAACACGTGATTGAGAGCAGGCGGGGCTCAACCAGTCATCAGGCCAACCCCTGGTTCGCTATCCAGGCCGGAGCGCCGGATGAAAACAACGGCGATGTCTGGTTTGGCGCACTCGCCTGGAGCGGCTCGTGGCGGATTACCGTTCAAAGAGATCAACTGGACGCCATTCGTGTCATGGGCGGAATGAACCCTTTTGATTTTGCCTTCGTGCTGCAACCCGGTACGAAGTTTGAGACGCCGGTTTTTTACGGGGGATATTCACCGAATGGACTGGGCGGGGCCTCCCGCCTGTTGCACCACTTCGAACTCGCTCACATCCTGCCACATCGCGTTGGCGAAGGCGAGAGTGCCGCTCCCAAACCACGTCCCGTCATCTATAACTCGTGGGAGGCGACCGGATTCGATGTGACGGAAACCGGCCAGATCGCGCTGGCTGAAAGAGCGGCACAACTGGGCGTCGACCGTTTCGTGATGGATGATGGCTGGTTCGGCCAGCGCAAAGACGATCATGCCGGTCTTGGCGACTGGTACGTCAATCCGGTGAAATTCCCGCACGGCCTTAAACCTCTCATCGATAAAGTGCACTCCCTTGGAATGGATTTTGGACTTTGGGTCGAACCGGAGATGGTCGACCCCAACTCCGATCTTTATCGCAATCACCCCGACTGGGTGCTGAACTTTCCTGGAAGGCCTCGCACCGAACAGCGCAATCAGCTGGTTCTTAACCTGGCGCGGCCGGAGGTTCGAGATTACGTCCTTGGCTTCCTCGACAAACTGCTGACGGAAAACGACATTGCTTTTCTTAAATGGGACTACAACCGAAACTGGAGCGAGCCCGGATGGGATCAGGTGCCACCCGGCGAACAAAAGGAAGTCTATGTAGCGTATGTCCAGAATCTTTACGGCATTCTGGGTGAACTCAAGAAGCGCCATCCGCGGGTCGAACTGGAGTCCTGTTCCGGCGGCGGAGGCCGGGTGGACCTCGGCATTCTGCAATATGCGGATGAAGTCTGGCCATCCGACAATACCGATCCCTTCGACCGGCTCAGCCAACAGGACGGCTTTACCTACGCCTACACGCCGCAGATCATGATGGCCTGGGTGACGGACTCGCCGCACTTCCTCAATAATCGCGTCACATCGCTGGAATACCGCATGCTCAGCGCAATGCAGGGTTCGCTTGGCATCGGCGCTGACATAACTAAGTGGTCCAGCGGCGATATGGCTACCGCTAAGCGCCTTATCTCTGCCTACCACCAGTTCCAGCGAACCATTGTGCAGGGCAACTTATATCGCCTCGTCTCGCCGCGCAACGGCAGCGAGTTTTCAGTGACCCAAACGGTGAGCCCGGACAAGAGCCAATCGGTCGTGTTTGCATTCATTCATTCCACCCAGGAAGGACGCAGCTTTCCTTCTCTCAGGCTGAAGGGGCTGGATCCGGACGCACAATATCAACTGACATCGATCGAAGGGCAGGCAGAGAAGAATACTCCCGCCGTTGCAAGCGGAGCGTGGTGGATGAACCACGGCTTCAATCTCGATCTCGAATTCCGCGGCGACTTTCGTGCGGCCGCATTCCATCTCGACCGCAAGTGACGAATGACCATGCGGAATTTCAAACTCCCGAGACCAGGGTCGAAAACTACTCTTTGGGAACCTCCTCGTTGCGGTATCCGGGGATCGCGCAGCCGTCGTCCCACCGCAGGGTCCGAAATTGCCAAAAAAATGCGCTGGGTTGGCATTGGAGAGTCAGATGGGCGTTGCTGCCTGCACGCGCAAAAATTACCGGAGCTTGTCGAGGCTTTTCAGGATTTGTTGGGCGAGGTTGGCGCAAGCGGCTGCGGGCGCCCCGTTCGAGGGATAACGGTCCTCCGGGGGAATCAACGACGCACCATTGGCAATCGTCTTCCCCGTAGCAGCATTCCATAGGGTAAAGAGGACGCTGGTCGCATCCTCCTTCATGGTGCGTCCTCCGAGCAAAAGATCGCCGAGATCACCGTGATAACGCAGTTGAACAACGTAAGGACAGTGCAGGCGGCGGACCTCCGGAGGAACGTCCCTCTCAGTTGCCGCAGCGAGGACCGTAATGCGCAGCGGTGTGCCATTCCCGAGTTTTTGTGCGGACAGGAGGTCGTACATTGCGATGGCCCAGGGACCGGCGGGAGGATCGTACGAGGCAGATGCGTAAGGCCTCGTCTGCACAAGGCAGAGGGACAGCGGAGCACGCTGAGCCAGGAGCGGAGGACCAGACAGGACTATCAAGACGGCTGCTGCCGAGAGTCGCCGAAACATAACAGTCTCCAGCGTAACGCTGTCGGCAATCATAGCGTTGGCTCAGCTGAGGCAACGAGGCTTCGGCAACGAAACATTCCGGCCTCATGGCGATCCCGGGCAGTCAAGATGCCGTCGCAATGAGGGTTTGGCTGGGATTTCCCGGGCAACGACGCGATGGTAACGTCCGTCGCAAAAGCAGATAGCCAAAATTTCTTGTAGCGTGATGCGCCACGCAGTACACTAGACCGTGATCCGGTCTTTTCGACATGCGGGCCTGGAGCGATTCTTCCTGACCGGGAGCAAGGCGGGTATCCAGTCAAATCACGCGCCGAGGTTGGAGGAGCAGCTCGCCGTGCTGAACGTCGCCCGGAGGCCGGAACAGATGAGTATCCCCGGTTGGCGTCTGCATGCACTGCGGGGGAAACTGGAGGGCCACTGGTCCGTAAGAGTGAGCGGAAACTGGCGGCTCACATTCCGATTCGAAAACGAGGATGCCGTACTGGTCGATTATCAGGATTATCACTAGCGAGGTCGAATTTCGATGGCTACGATGTATAACCCGGCGCATCCGGGACGGATTCTGCGGCAGTATCTTGGGGACATGCAAGTGGGCGAGGCGGCGGCGAGGTTGCGGATTGCACGGACCACTCTTTCAAGGGTGTTGAATGGAAAAGCTGGAATCTCCGCGGATATGGCTCTGAAGGTGGCCGAGGCGACGCGTACCGAAGCAACGCTGTGGATGGATCTGCAGACACAGTACGATTTGTGGCAAGCCAGCCGACGGAAAAGAGCCAGAATCCGGCCGTTCCCAAAAGCCGCGTAGTGGAAAGTAGTCCCACGCCCGTTTTGCGAGACAAGATCCGTGTCAACCACCACAAAAACTGCTCCTGCGCTGCCTTCGCTGCATGATTTTTTTGCGCCGGGAGGCGTGTTGTCACGATCGAGCCTTCCCTATGAGTTCCGGCGTGGGCAACTGGAGATGGCGCAGGCGGTGGAGCGCGCGCTCCAGGACCAGCGGCACCTGATTGTCGAAGCGGGCACGGGGACGGGGAAGACGCTGGCGTATCTGCTGCCGGCGCTGCGAATGTGCGCGGCGAGCGGGCACAGAGTGATTGTGTCGACGGGCACGAAGAATCTGCAGGAGCAGCTGTTTTTTAAGGATGTGCCGTTTCTCGAGTCGCTGCTGGGACCGCTGCGCGTTTGCTACATGAAAGGGCGGGCGAATTATCTGTGCCGGCACAAGCTGTTTGCGCTGCGCAGCCAGCCGATTCTGTCCGGCCTTGAAGAGATCGCGCAATACCAGGCCATCGCGGAGTGGGAAAAGACGACCGAGACGGGGGACCGGGCGGAGATTGACGATTTGCCGGAGGTGAGCGCGCTGTGGTCGAAGCTCGATGCACGCAGCGAGGCTTGTCTGGGGCAGACGTGCCCGGATTACGGGCGCTGCTTCATCACGGAGATGCGGAGGCGGGCGGCCGAGAGCGATGTGGTGATCGTGAATCACCATCTGTTCTTCGCGGATATGGCGATCCGGCAGCAGGCGGGCGGGGCTCCGGATGCGGGCGTGCTGCCGGAGGCCGGGGTGGTGATCTTCGACGAGGCGCACGAGCTGGAGGATGTGGCGTCGAGCTACTTTGGGATCAGCCTGAGCAATGTGAAGTTCGAGGAGCTGGCGCGGGATACCGAGACGCTGCTGCGCGGGCAGGGGGAACTCAAGGCCGAGGTAGTGACGGCGGCGCAGATGATCCGCGAGCGGGCGCGAATGTTCTTTGGGGCGCTGCCCTCGCGGATGAATGCCAGAAGCGCGAGTGGCGAGGGGCGGATGCCGTTCACGAATCGCGAGGAATTCCTGGAACAACAGGGGGATGTGTATCTGGGGGTGCTGAACGCGCTGCACCGGATGGAGGGCGAGCTGGAGCGGCTGAAGGCCGAGGAGGCGCAGCCCCTGCGGCGGCGCACGGGTATGGTGCGCGAGCAGCTGAAATTCCTGATGGAGTCGGAGGACAAGAATACGGTTTTCTGGCTGGAGCGGCGGAGCGGGCGGCAGATGAGCACACACCTTCAGGCGACGCCGATCGATGTGTCGGAGCTGCTGCGGGAGCTGTTGTTCAACGTGTATCCGAGTGTGGTGCTGACATCGGCGACGCTGACGGTGCAGGGCGGGTTCGGGCATATTCGCAAAAGGCTCGGAATGGATGAGGCGCGGGAACTGGTGGTGCCGTCGCACTTCAAGTATCAGCAGCAGGCACTTTTGTATTTACCGCCGGAGATGCCCGATCCGCGGGAGCCGAATTTCCAGGACGAGGCGGCGAAACGGATTCGGCGGATGCTGGAGATCACGCAGGGGCGGGCGTTCTGTTTGTTCACGAGCTACGCGCAGATGCGGGAGCTCTACGAACGGATGCTGGTGGAGGTGAGGTTTCCGCTGTTGCTGCAGGGGACGGCGCCGCGGAAGGCATTGCTCGAAGAGTTTCGGGTAACCCCGAACGCGGTGCTGTTTGGCACATCGAGCTTTTGGCAGGGCGTGGATGTGCAGGGCGAGGCGCTGAGCTGCGTGATTGTGGACCGGTTGCCCTTCGCGGTGCCGACCGATCCGGTGGTGCAGGCGCGGATGCGGGCCATTGAGGAGGCGGGCGGCAGTCCGTTCTTCGAGTACCAGGTGCCGTCGGCGGTGATCACGCTGAAGCAGGGGTTTGGGCGGCTGATTCGGTCGCTGGATGACAGGGGTGTGCTGATGCTGCTCGATCCGCGGCTGGAGAGGGCGAGGTACGGGCGAATATTTCTGGAGAGCCTGCCGCCGTACCGGATCACGCAAAATATCGGGGACGTGGAGGCGTTCTTTAGCCGGTAGCCGGTAGCCGGGACTGCGCCAGATGACGCAGTTTCCCACGCGCTGTGACGCAGCGCACACATGGCACGCAGCGCGCCCCCACGCCATTTCGAGCCGGAGATGCTGTGATTTCAATCACATGTCGTTCTGTCTGATTTGGCCCGAGCCTTGCAATAACTCCGGGCATCGGTCCCCAGGAGAATGACAGAATGGAACGAAGTCAAGGCTGTCTGGAGTGCACATCGCGCGGCAAGCATCTCTTCTGCAATATGGAGACCTCTGCGCTGGAGAAGTTCGACAGCATCGGAACCCCGGTGCAGTTTGGCAGCGGTGCGGTGATATTTCGCGAGGGCGACAGTTGTGGATCGGTCCACGTGCTGTGCTCGGGACGTGTCAAGCTGTCAGCCACCAGCCGTGAAGGGCGGACGCTGATTCTGAAGATTGCCCGCTCCGGTGAAGTACTGGGTCTTTCGGCAGTCCTCGCTGGCCAGCCCTTTGAAGTAACGGCAGAGACGGTTGAACCGTGCCGGCTGAAGACGATTCGCCGTCAGGCGTTGCTGGACTTTCTGGATCGCACACCGGACGCCAGTATGCGCGCGGCGCGCGCGGTGGCTCAGGAATACAAGGCTGCATTCAGCGAAGTGCGAAGGCTGGCGCTGCCGGCGACGGCATCGGGCCGAGTGGCGAACCTGCTGCTGGACTGGAGCCGGGAACAAGCTCCGGAGAATGCGACGCTGGGACGGTGCATGATGCCGCTGACGCACGAAGAGATTGCGTCCATGACTGCGACGACGAGGGAGACGGTAACGCGGGTACTGGGCCAACTGAAGCGCGATAATCTCATCTCGATCCATGGAGCATCGTTGACGGTCCTGCAACCACAGGCGCTGGAACGGCTCGCCGTATAGATTTACCCTCCCCCTGAACTGTGAATGATGTGCAGTTGATGCAGTACTTCGAGGCAGCCGCGAGGCTGCCTCTTTTTATTGGGCGGTGGATGCGGGACGAACCAGGGGCAGTTTCGACCAGGGCTGGGGCAGAACCTTCAAATTCGGGCTTCGACAGGAAAAGTAGAAGCGAATGCTGCAGGAGAGCGTGAGACAGTGCCTGGATGAGAGGCGGTGTCCGCATGAAGGCGGAACTGGCACACCAGTTTTTCGAGTCCGGCAGCCAGACGGCTCAGCTCTTCACAGGCGGAGGCGGTCTGGCCGGCGGCGGAGGAGGACTGTTGGGTACTCTCTGAAATGCCGGCGACGGTTCTGGCGATTTCGCCGCTGGCAGCCGATTGTTCGGTGGCGGCGGAGGCGATGAGGCTGATCATGCTCTCGGTACGGGCGGAGGTTTCCATAATCTCCTTGAGCGCGTCGCTGGCCTGAGCGGCCATCTGCAGCCCCTGATCGACGTCGGAACGGCGGCTGTTGATGCCTTCGATGGATTTGCGGGTTTCGGTCTGGATGGCGTCGACCATTCCGGAAATTTCGTCGGTCGCGGCGCGGGTGCGCTCGGAGAGGCGGCGGACTTCTCCGGCGACCACAGCAAAACCGCGGCCGTGTTCGCCGGCTCGGGCGGATTCAATGGCGGCGTTCAGGGCCAGGAGGTTGGTCTGTTCGGCAATCTCACGAATGACGACAACGGCGCGGCCAATTTCCTCGGACCGGTGAGCGAGGGAGTTCATCTGTTCACCGACGGCATTGGTGCCCTCGTGGATTCTGCGGATCGACGCGACGGTCTGGTCGACGACGCGGCCGCCGTTGGTTGCCGTGGTGGCGGATTCGCGGCTGGCCAGTACGGCATGCTGGGCATTCTCCGAGATCTCGGCGACGGTGGACGTCATTTCCTCCATGGTGGAGGCGACTTGCTGAACATGACCGGCCTGGGTTTTCGAACCAGCGGCCGACTGCGATGCCCCGGCGGAGATTTGATTCGTGGCGCTGGCGAGCATTTGCGTGCTGCGGGTTATGGAAGCGAGAACCTCGCGCATACACTGCACGGTGGTGTTGACCGAAGCAGAAAGCTGGCCGACTTCGTCGGTGGATGTGACGTCGAGGGTTTGGGTGAGGTCGTTTTCCGCGACTTTACGCAGTAGCGCAGCGGCGCGCACGAGCGGCCTGGCAATCAGCCGGCTGAGGATCCATCCAGCCATCAGGCTGAGGAGGACGGAGGCAACGACGAGGGCTAAGATGAGGAGACGCTGGGTGCGGTAAACGTCGGCAGCGTGCGCGGCCGCAGCGGCTCCGCCTTTGTCGTTGAGAGCGATATCGAGGGCAATCTGGCGGCCGAGTTCAAGAAGCCGGTTAAGGCTGTCGCCCAGCGACAGCGCAACGGCCACGTCGCGTTGGCCGGCATCCGACGCCGCCAGGACATGGCTGCTGGTTTCGATATAGGCGGCGTACGCCTGACGGATGTTTTCGCAGAGAACGTGCTCTTCCGGGGATGAGATCAGGGGCTCATACTTCTGCAGGGCCGCCTCGAATTCCTTCTTGCCCTGGTCGAACTTCGCCCGTTGATCCGAAGAACAGGCTTCGGCTGGGCAGAGGAGCATTCCCAGCTCATGGCGTCGTATGTCGTTCGCACGGGTATCGATTTCACCAAGGATGCGAACTTTGGGAAGCCAGTTGGAAGCGATTTCCACGGTGGACAGGTTCAATTCGGACATCGAACGCATGCTCATCCACCCGACGATGGCGGTCAGCAGGCAGGCCACTCCAAACGCGGCGGAGAGTTTATGGGAAATGGAAAGGTTACGAAAAAAGGTCACGGTTCCCCCTTCGTTCCGATTGCAAATATCCTCATCGGCGGCGAATGCGGCCGGCGTGAGCGCTTTCAGACGGGCGGGCCTCAAAGAGAG
>Ga0302319_10013244_pt1 | contig 15474 bp, 10 predicted proteins | sample Bog_T0_2_FD_203319 | JGI IMG/M metagenome (GOLD analysis project Ga0302319, IMG submission 203319) | Peat permafrost microbial communities from Stordalen Mire near Abisko, Sweden - Bog_T0_2 | ecosystem: Environmental > Terrestrial > Soil > Wetlands > Peat | place: Sweden: Abisko, Stordalen Mire... | reverse complement strand
TCACCGCCAGCACGGCCAAGATCAGCCCCGCGCCCAAGGCGGCGTTCAGGCGCGGCCGCAGGGCGAGAAAGGCGCCCATCAACAACGCCGCGGGCGCCAGGCTGAACATCAGGCCGGCCCATGGTCCCGCCGGGGCGACAACCAGGCCCTTGGCCAAGCCGTCGAGCATATTGGCCTGCAGCTCAACGCCGGACATGTCGTTGGAGGGGGCGCCCAGCGGCGTGGGAAATCGGTCCGCCAGACCGGTCGCCGTCGCGCCGACGAAGATCGTCTTGCCGCGCAGGAATTCGTCAGGGACCTGGCCGCGCAACACGTCCACGAAGGACACTGTGCGCATCCGTCCGGCCGGTCCGGCGAAGGGGATGAGCATCTCCCCGCGCCCTTCCAGGGTGTTGAGGGCCAGGCCTGGCCGCCTGGCCGCCTCCAGCCGCGGCAGCGGTCCATGCAGGGCTTCGTAAACTGTTCCGATCAGATGCGGCCATTGTCGCCGGCCATCCGACTCCATGAGGAAGGCGCGACGGACCAGGCCGTCGGGGTCCGGGTGCACGTTGACCTGGCCCGTTCCCGCCGCCGCGGCCGCCAGCGCCTGGACCGGCAGGCTTGCCTGGTAGGGCGCTCCATTGGGACCAGGAACGCTGATCAGCAACGGAAGATAAACCCTTCCGCAGTCCGCCACGGCCTTGGCCAGGGCCTGATCCTCGCCGCGCTCGGGCTCCAGAAAAAGGACGTCGTAGATCACGGCCGCCGGCGCGGCCCTCGCCAGGCGCTCAAGCAGGTCCGCGTGGGTGCGGCGGGGCCAGGGCCAGCGGCCGAGGGCGGCCAGGCTGCGTTCGTCGATGCCGACGATCAGAATGTCATCGGGGGTGGCGCGCTCGGAAAAGCGCAACAGTCCGTCGTAGACCAGTCCGTCCAGCGGGGCGGTCGCCCGCGTCAAGGACAGCGCGGTCACGAGCGCAAGGGAGACGGCGGCCACGGCCAGCCATTCCGCCAGGAACCGCCGAGAGAAGGGTTGCGAAAGCCTCCAGCGGCCCAAATTCATGGGGTCTCGGGCGCGATGGCGGTCTTCATTGGCCGATATGCAGCTGCTGCAGCTCGCCGGCCTTTTGCGTGTAGCGGCCCTTCAGGAAGGTCGAGACGATCACCCGCCAATAATAGTCGCCCGACTTGAGGTCCGTCAGGGTGATCAGGGGATCGCTCAGGCCTGGCTGGTCCACCAGGGGAGTCTTGGCGTCAGGGCTGTCGAACAGCTGAAAGCGGAAATTCTTGACCCCCGCGCCCGCCGCGCCCCAGCGGAACAGGTAGCGGCGCATCCTGGCGTCGCCCATGGCCGTCGGGGCGCCGCCGGAAATGGAATTCAGCTCGCGGGTGAAGCTGTAGACCGACGCCAGTCCTTCCAGGCCGTTCTCGTCGATCGCCGTGGCGCGGACGAAATAGGTCCCGTCGGGGAGGGTCCCGAAAGTGGCCGCGCCGGTGTCGAAGGTCGCCTCGCGGAAGATGTCCACGAAACCAGCGTCATTGGCCAATTGCAGCCGATAGGTCTTGGCGCCCGGTAGCGGCTGCACGGCGAAGCTGAGGGTCGGCTCCTGCTGGTCCTTGCCGCCATTCTCAATCTTTGGCGCTGGCAGGAGCTTCAGGGTGACCGGCGCGCCGTCCGCCGTGGTCCGGGCGCCGAAGCCCTCGGGCACGGCCGCTTCGGTTCCGCTTGCGGCGCTCCCGGCCACGCCGACCAAGCCCTTGACCACTTCGGTCGTGGCGCGGCCGGAGGCCTCGTCGAATCCCACGCGGAACACGGTTCCGCGGACCGCCGAAGAGGCCACCGGCGTGGTGATCAGATAGCGGCTTTGCGGATTGGGCAGGGGCGTGACGGTGGATTCGCTGCGTCCGTGCTCGATGGTGAACACCCGGTCGGCGCCGTCGGTCATCAGGATGTGGCGCAGACGCGCGATGCGCAGCCGCGATTGGGAGGGCAAGGTGATGCGTGATTCATCCGGCAGCTGCAGGGTGACAAAGGCGTTGGCCCCGGTGTTGACGACCGAGTCCTGCCCGACCTCCATGTTCAGGCTGGCGGGTTGGGAGCCCTTGCCAAGCTCGACCGTCACCGGCCCGGAGAAGGCGACAATGGTCGCGGTGATCGGTTCGCTGCGCAGCAGGGCGCCGGGGATGGCCAGCACCAGTCCAGGCTTAAGCTTCCGGGTGCGGCGCACGTGGTTGGCGCTCTGCACGTCGCGGTAGGCGTTGCGCGAAACAAGGTAGCGTTTAGCCAGGCCGATCAGGGTGTCGCCCGGCTTGACGGTATAATTGACCGGCGGATCCAGCGGGGGCGCGGCGGCCCGCGCCGAACCGGCGACGCCGGCGAGAACGACCAACAGAAAGGCCTGGGCGATCAGGGCCGTTTTGCACCTGGACGTCATTCGCGCTCCTCGCCGGTTTCCAGCTGTTCGAGACGATAACCGTAGCTGTAGACGGTGGACAGTCGGAAGCCGTTTTGCGGCCTAAGGCCGAGCTTAAGCCGGACACGTGAGATATGCGCGTCCAGAGTGCGCGTGGGCAGGTCGGGATTCTTGCCCCACACCGTTTCCAGCAGGTAGCCGCGAGACAGCGCCCGCGACAGGTTGCGGAACATGGCCAAGGCCAGCTGAAATTCCTTGGCCGTCAGAGACAGCGTCTCGTCCCCCGCGCGCACGGTCTGCAGCGCGGGATCGAAAACGTAATGGCCGAAGGTTTCCGGCCCGTCCGTCGCCGGGAGTGGGTAGGCGCGCCGGAGCAGGGCGTCGACCCGCGCGCGCAAGATGGCTGGCTGGACGGGCTTTATGACGTAGTCGTCGGCGCCGGCGGCGAACCCCGCCAGCATGTCTTCATCCGCCGCGCGGCTGGTGACCATCAGCACCGGCAACCCCGCCGGCAGATTGGCCCGCGCCCAATTCAACACCTCCAGGCCAGAGCTGGCGGGCAAGGTCCAGTCCAGCACCAGCAGATCAACCGTTTCGCGCTGAAGGAAACGGATGAAGCCGGCGGCGTTATCGAAGCACTGGCTTTGGTGGCCCGCCTCCCCGAACAGCCAGGCTAGGTGAGCGTTATGGTCCCGATCATCGTCGAGAATCGCGAGCTTCATGGCCTTGATCCCCTCCCACGTCGCAGAGCGCCCCCAATGCGTCTTGCGGCCGCGACGGCTCGCACGCAAGGCCTCGGCTTTACAATGGTTGACAATAGCCCCCGCTGGTTTCCGCTAACTATGTCATCGCCATGAGCTTCAACAGGGGGTGGCGATGAACGGCAGGAGTGCGGCGCGCACTTTCAAGCCGCTTCAGGGCGAGCCGGTCACGATGTTCGCGGCCGAGCCGATCACGGTGCGTTGGCGCGCGGCGGGCAGCTTTTGCGAGTCCATCGGCCGGTCACTGCACGAACCCGATTTTTACTACGACGACGTCGCGGCGGGATGGCCGGATGGCGGCCAGGCCTGCCTTTTCTTGGCGGTGACGACCTTGCCGGGGCTTCAGCCCGCCTACGCCGTCGCGGTGGTCGATCAAGCCGGGCGGCTCCGGTTCAAGGAGACCTTGCAGTTCCGTTTCGCTGTCTCCGGGGGGGAGGGCCCCAGGATCGCCCGACCGGTCGCTGACACCGCCCGCCGCCTTGAGCGCCTTGGCGCTCTGCTGAACGATCAGATCGTCTATGTGCCCGACGAGCTCGCCGCTGATCTGGACGGTCTGCGCGACTCCCTCAGCTTGGCCTGGCGCGTTCACTCGGTCTCGCCGGTGTTTGCCCGCGAGGCGCGTGGAGGGGGCGATTTGGCAGTGCGGTCGTTGTCGGACTGGGCGAGCCGCGGCTTCGACTCCGCGGATGATCCGGGCGCGCGCGCGATGTTCCTGCAGCGGGCTCGCGATTGGCCGGCGAACGGCCCCACGAGAGTCCGCGCATGAGCCATCTGGTCCGCTCGGAACCTCATTTCTTCGCCAAGCCGCAGGCGGCGCTTTATGCGCTGGAAAACTTCCACATGCGTACATGGCGGCTTCTGGCGGACGTTTATGGGTTGGAGCCCGCGGCGGCGATGGTGTTCGTGACCATCTGCCTCTCCACTGGGCGTCCGGCCGAACCGCTCCATTCCGATTCGGCAATCTCGCCCAGGACTGTGTCCCGCCTGGCCATCGCTCAGTCGACGGGCCTGGCGCGCGAGACCGTCCGCCGTAAATGCGCGGAGCTGGCGCTGGCCGGTCTGATCGAATTGCACGGCCGCAAGGGCGTGGCCGCCGCCCCGGGCAAGATGTTGTCCGATCAGGACCCGACGATCCTGCGCAGGGCGCTGGCTGACGCCCACCAGATGATCGAGGCGTTGTTCAGGCTCGGGGTGTTCGACGCCGAGGAAGACGTCCTGAGGTTCTACGCCGCCGGCTAGAGCCTTTTATCCGGCTCAAATGCCGGATAAACGCCTGAAAATCAGATATTTAGAGCGTGACGGGCCACCAAGCCGGTAGCCGATCTCGCCGGTCACGCCCTAGCGCTACCGATTCTTGCTGCGCCGTCCCACCGCCCGCTTGGCGTCGGGCAAGCGCTCGAAACCGAGACCCAACTCTTTGGCGAGGGCCGAACGCATCGCTGAATAGCCCGGCGCCACCATCGGATAATCGTCAGGCAGGCCCCATTTGGCGCGATAGTCCGCCGGGGTCAGACCATAGGCGTTGAGGATGTGACGCTTGATCGACTTGTACTTCCGCCCGTCCTCCAGGCAGACGATGTAATCGCGCGTCACGGATTTCTTGATTGGAATGGCTGGTTCCTGTTTGACGGCCGGTCCAACTGCGGTGTTTGTCGCCGCCGCTTCGACCCCGTGGAAGATCGCCGTCAAGATATCGGGAACCTGATCGATTGGCACACGGTGAGCTGCCAGGTAGGACACCGCGATATCGACGCTCAACTCGACGAGGCTCTGGGAAATCTGTTCACGCATGCCAATCAGTCCGTAGGCTGAATGCCTGTACATGAAGAAACATCCAAAGACAGCCAAAACAAGGGGTTGAGGCCGTTCGGTTACCCAGTTTGGGGCATGGCTCAGCTGGCTTAGAGCAAACGCCCGTCCTCGTCTGAAGGAATCACGTCCACCTCCACCTTGAGGGTTTGACCGCGCGGCGCCAGGATCACGCCATCGATTGGTGCGATGTCGGCGTAGTCCCGGCCGATGGTCAGGACAATGTGGTCATTCTCCGCGAAAATGGCGTTGGTGGGGTCGATGCCGATCCAGCCCCGATCCGGGCCGCACCACAGGGACACCCAGGCGTGGGTGGCGTCCGCGCCTTCACGGCGCGGCCGGCCGGGCGGCGGCAGGGTGCGCAGGTAACCGCTGACATAGGCAGCGGGAAGGCCTAGGCCTCTCAGGCCGCTGAGCATGATGTGGACGAAATCCTGGCACACGCCGCGCCGGGTCTCGAACGCCTCCACGGCCGGGGTGGACACGTCCGTGGCGTCCTGATCATAGACGAAGTCTTCGCGCATGCGGCGCATCAATTCGGCCGCCGCCTGAACGATGGGACGGCCCGGCGTGAAGCTTTGCCGGACATAGTCGGTCAGGCTGGCGGTCACCGGCGTGCGCGACGTGGGGAACAGGAAGGACGCCGGTCCGTCCGGCCCGAGAGCGTCGGTCTCGAACGCGCGTTCGCGCACGCTTTCCCAAGGATCGCTAGGCGCGCCCACGTCGATTAGGCGCGCGTGAACGTCCACGCGGGACTTGGCCTCGATGATCAGGGCCCGGTGGGGCTGATCCACCACCACCGTATGCGTCGTCTCACCAAAGGCGCCGGTTCGCTCTAGGTTGCTGGCGGGTTTTGGCGTGATCGAAATGATGTTGGACAGCACGGTCTGCCAGGGCGAACTACGCGGCGTCAGACGCAGCACGCAGCGCGCGAAGCCCACAGGCGCGCCGTAGGTGTATGTTGTCTTGTGCCGCAGATCGTAGATCACGCCAAACCAACAAGCTTGACGGTCGGCACGGCGTTGGCGCCGTGCAGGAAATAGCGGGCGGCGACCGCCGAGGACAGGCGCATCAAAGCCTGCTCGAAGCCCAGCATCTTTGGACCATCCAGGTCGGCGGCGTTCTCCGTTTCGACCTCGGCGGCGACGGTGAGCAGGATCTTCTGCGGTTCTTCCAGCATGCCGTCTTCCATCAGCGCGGGCAGGGCCTGAAGGTGTTCCTTTAGCGCTTCCAGCTGGAAGGCGAGGGAGCGGGTGTTGAACGGGTCCAGCATGACCATGTCGCGCACCGGCGTCAGCGCAAGCCCTACCAGATAGCGGGCGCGATAGGTGATCTGGCTGTCCGCCAGATCGAGCAGCAGATCCAGGTCGTCGATGGTGGCCGTGCCGCTGGCCAGGGTGCGGGTGAAGCGGCAGATGTTGATGCCCCGTTCGATCCGGCGGCCCATGTCCATGAAGCGCCACCCGGCGATGCGGTTCATGTTCTCTTGCGCCAGACCCGACAGGGCCGCCAGGATTTGCAGGGCGATTTCCACTTGCTGCAAGACGTCCGCTTCCGACAGCATATCTGGCGCGGCGCCCTCAAGACGGCTCTCTAGATTGAGCAGGAGGGTCCAGAAATCGGCCGACAGGCGCTCGCGCACGCTGGCGGCGGTGCGCCGGGCGGCGTGCACCAGGTGGATGACGGCTCCGATGGCGTCCTCGTCGCGCAGGGCGTCGCGCGCCGCGTCCAGCGCCTTGCCGCCCAGCGCTTCCTGTTCGAGGGCGCCCCATGCGATGAGCAGTTGCTGCAGCCGCGCCAGGGTTTCCCCGGCCGTATGCACCGCGGCCTCCGAATCCATCAGGCTCGTGCACAGGCTGCGCACCAGGCGTAAGGTCGCCTCGGCGCGCTCAAGGTAGCGGCCGAGCCAGAACAGGTTGTCCGCGGCGCGGCTCGGAAGATGCCCGGTGATCCGCTGAACCTTGACCTCGTCGCGCGTGGCCAGCAACGTGACCGGCTCGACCGGCGTCTTGGAGATGACCCACACGTCCGCGGTGCGCGCGCCGTCGCCCATGGAGATGGCCCGCACATCGGGCCGGTCCGACGTGCGGCAGAAGCCGCCCGGCATGATGCAGAAACCGTCCGGGGTCCAGGCGGCGTAGACCCTCAGCACGAAGGGCGCCGGCTGAAGCTTGTCGTCCCGCAGCACGGGGGTGGTCGATAGGCGCACCACTTCCTGACCCACGAAATCCCCCGGCCGATCCTGGAAGCGCTGCAGGAAGGTCTCCCGGGCCCGAGGCGTCAGGTCCGCCATGATCCGAGGCTTGGCGAAGGCCCCTCCGGCGCCTTGGGTGTTGAATGCGGCGGCGATGGCGACGGTGTCCAAGTTGCGCTCCACCAGCGCCCGCTCGACCGGTTGGCCGCACCACCAGGTCGCGACGTTTGGCGTTTTCAACTCCTCACCCAGCAGGCGGCGGCACAGTTTCGGCAGGAATCCGAGGAGGGCGCGCGACTCCAGGATCCCGGAGCCGGGCATGTTGAGCACGGCAACCCCGCCGCCGCGGATGGCTTCCAAGATCCCGGGGACCCCCAGCTGGGAGGCGCCGTTCAGTTCCAGAGGGTCGATGAAATCCGCGTCCACCCGGCGCAGGATGACGTCGGCGCGCTTGAGCCCGGCGATGGTGCGCACATAGACCCGCCCGTCGCGCACCACCAGATCGTCGCCCTCCACCAATAGGAAGCCGAGGTAGCGGGCGAGGTGAGCCTGTTCAAAATAGGTTTCGCTGAACGGGCCTGGCGTCAGAAGACAGATGCGCGGCTCGTTGCGCGCGGCGGTCGCCGCCAAACCGCGGCGTAGCTTGTCGAAAAAGCCCGCCAGGCGCTGGACGTTGGCGTGGTTGTAGAGGTTCGGATAGGCGCGTGAGAGCACCAGCCGGTTTTCCAGGGCGTAGCCTGCGCCGGAAGGGGCCTGGGTGCGGTCGTCCAGCACCCACCAGCGCCCGTCCGGCCCGCGCCCCAGATCGGCGGCGTAGATCTGCAAAAAGCGTCCGCCAGGGGGGCGCACGCCGCGCATGGTGCGGATGAAATCCGGGCTGCCGGTCACGGCCGCGGCGGGTAGGGCCCCTTCGCTGATCAGTCTGGCTTCGCCGTAGAGGTCCTGAAGCAGGGCTTCCATCAGGCGCGCCCGCTGCTCCACGCCCTCGGCGATCTGGCTCCATTCCTCTTCGCCGAGGATCAGGGGCAAGGGATTCAGCGGCCAGGTCCGTTCGTTCTCCTCGCCATAGATACGGTAGGAGACCCCGGTGTCGCGGATATGCCGGGTCGACAGGCTGAAGCGGCTCTTGAATTCGCTTTCGGGATATTCGGCGAAGTCGCCCAGGAAGTTCAGCCAGTAATCACGGGGCCGGCCGCTCGAATCGATCAACTCGTCGGGAATGCCGGCGAAGGTTTGATAACCGCGCAGCCACCCCGACAGGCGCGCGGCCGCCTGGGGATTGAGGTCCTCCCTCCGACGGGCCGCGTTGGCGGTGTCAGCGGCCAAGGGTCGTCCTCAAATCCAGCGTCACAGCGAATTCTCCGCGCGGTTCCAGGGGCGGCGGAACGACTGTGCCGGGACTGTGTCCATGCTCCTGGAAACGCGCCTTGCGGCGCGCCTGCGCCTCGTAGGAATTGACAGGGAAGGTATCATAACTGCGCCCGCCCGGGTGGGCGACGTGATAAACGCACCCGCCCAGCGAGCGATTGTTCCAGCTGTCGACTACATCGAAGGTCAGAGGGCTGTCCACCGGCAGGGTCGGGTGCAAACCGCTCGGCAGCTTCCAAGCCTTGAAGCGCACGCCCGCCACGGCCTGCATGGATACGCCGGTGGAGGTCATGGGAAGCGGGCGGCCGTTGCAGGCGATGATGTGCCGTTCGGCGTTATAGCCGCTGACCATCACCTGTAGCCGCTCCACCGAGGAGTCGACGAAACGCACCGTGGCGCCGGCCGTGCTTTCTTCGCCCATGACGTGCCACGGCTCCAGCGCATGACGCAGCTCCAGGGTCACGCCGCCGTACTGCACCTCTCCGTGAACCGGGAAGCGGAATGCGCGCTGGGCCTCGTACCAGTGCGCATCGAACGGATAGCCCGCGGCTTTCAGCTCGCCGAGCACGTCCAGGAAATCCGCCCACACGAAATGGGGCAGCATGAAACGGTCGTGCAGGGCCGTGCCCCAACGCACCAGCTTGCCGGTCTGCGGCGTCTTCCAGAACCAGGCTACCAGGGCGCGGATCAGCAGTTGTTGAGCCAGGTTCATGCGGGCGTCCGGCGGCATCTCGAAGCCGCGGAACTCCAGCAGACCCAGCCGTCCGGTCGGGCCGTCGGGGGAATAGAGCTTATCGATACAGATCTCGGTGCGGTGCGTGTTGCCCGCCACGTCGGTCAGCAAGTTGCGCAAAAGCCGGTCCACCAGCCACGGCGCCGGCGCCTCGCCTTCATTTGGCGGGGGAATCATGCCCAGGGCGATGTCCAGTTCATACAGGCTGTCGTTCCGCGCCTCATCCACTCGCGGCGCTTGGCTGGTGGGCCCCACGAACAGGCCCGAGAACAGGTAGGACAGGGAGGGATGGCGCTGCCAGTAGAGCAGCAAACTCTTGAGCACGTCAGGCCGGCGCAGGAACGGGGAATTGGCCGGGCTCTCGCCGCCCAGCACCACATGGGCCCCGCCGCCGGTTCCGGTGTGCCGTCCGTCGATCATGAATTTGTCCGCGCCCAGGCGGCAGGCGCGCGCGTCGTCGTAGAGCCCCGTGGTGATGGCCACCGCCTCGTCCCAGTTGGCCGCGGGCTGAACGTTGACCTCGATCACGCCGGGATCGGGCGTGACCTTCAGCACCCCCATGCGCACGTCATCGGGCGGGGTGTAGCCCTCCAGGCGGATGGGCAGTCCCTCGCCAGCCGCCTCGATATGGGCCGTCAGTTCCAGATAATCCTCCAGGCGCGCCACCGGCGGCATGAAGATGTAGAGCACCCCCTTGCGAACCTCGAAGGTCAGGGCCGTGCGCACGATGGCGGGCTTGGCCTTCTTGGGCGAAGCGGGCGCTGACGGCGAAGCGGCGTCGAACGCCTCGTCAAAGCTCGGCAGGGGGCCGCGCTCCTCGTAGGGGTCGACCGGCGTGATGTAGGGATAGTCCTTGGGCGCCACCTCGGGCAGGGCGCCCAGGGGCAGTCTCAGCCCGACCGGAGAATCGCCCGGCGCCAGGAACAGGCCTTCGCGCCTGAAACGCCAGGCCTCGCTGACCCAGCCCGGGCCCTCCGCCTTGGTCAGGCCCCGCCGGATCGGCAACACATAGCCCACCGGCTTGGACAGTCCTCCGGCGATGGCCTTGGCCAGACCCGTGCGCTCGGCCTCGTCGTCCAGGGCGCCATCGCTCAAGGAGACGTCCGGCGGCAGATCGGCCTCGGCCTTGATCCAGTGCAGGGGATCTTCGCGGGCGGTCAGGATGTGCGTCGGGTCCAGGCCCAGTCGCGCGGCGAGATTTTCCGCCAGGGTCCGGGCGTCCTTGACGGTGGCCCTCTTGTCCGTCTTGTCGCCCGCCAAGCCGCGCCAGACCGGCTTGCCGTCCTTGCGCCAGTAGAGCCCGAGCGCCCAGCGCGGCAGGGGCTCTCCCGGATACCACTTGCCCTGGCCGAAGTGCAGCAGGCCGCCCTTGCCGAAACGGTCCTGCAGCTTGCCCAGCAGTTCGCGCGCCAGCAGCGGCTTGGTCGGGCCGGAGGCGTCGGTGTTCCACTCCGGCGCCTGGAAGTCGTCGATGGAAACGAAGGTGGGCTCCCCGCCCATGGTCAGGCGCACGTCCTGAGCGGAAAGTTCAGCTTCCACGGCCCGGCCCAGCGCGTCCAGCGCCGCCCAGCCCTCCTCCTCGAAGGGTCGGGTGATGCGGATCGGCTCGATCAGCCGCTGGACCGTCATCTCGAATTCGAAGTCGGTCTTGGCCACGGAAGCGATGCCGGTGATGGGCGCGGCGGATCTGTAGTGGGGCGAGGCCGACAACGGAATGTGGCCTTCACCGCACAACAGGCCCGAGGTGGCGTCAAAACCGATCCATCCCGCGCCCGGAAGATAGACTTCCGCCCAGGCGTGAAGATCAGTGAAGTCCGTGCGGGTCCCCAGGGGCCCTTCGATGGGGTCGATGTCGGCGCGCAGCTGGATGAGATAGCCGGACACGAATCGGGCGGCCAGACCGAGTCTGCGCATCATCTGCACGAGCAGCCAGGCGCTGTCGCGGCAGGACCCTGAGTTCAGGGTCAGGGTTTCGTCGGGCGTCTGCACGCCCGGCTCCATGCGCACCAGATACCGGACGTTGCGCTGGACCGCCGCGTTGAGCTCCACCAGGAAATCCACCGTGCGTTCGCCATTGGGCTCAAGCCGGTCAACCGCGCCGCGCAGCAGGGGGCCGTCGTCGTCCACGCCCATGTAGGCGGCGAGATCCTCCTTCAGGTCGTCGGGATAGGCGAAGGGCAGGACTTCAGCGAAGGGCTCGACGAAGAAGTCGAAGGGATTGATCACCGTCATCTCGGCGGTGAGATCGACGGTCACGCAGAATTCCGTGGTCCGTTCGGGAAACACCAGACGGGCCAGCCAGTTGCCGTGCGGGTCCTGTTGCCAGTTGATGAAGTGGTTGGCCGGCTCGACCGTGAGCGAATAGCTGGGGATACGCGTGCGGCAGTGCGGCGCCGGCCTGAGGCGAATGACCTGCGGCCCGAGCTCGACCAGCCGGTCGTAGCGATAGCGCGTCACGTGATGGAGGGCGGCGATGACCGACAGGGCGGGCTCCTCGGGTCGAGTCGAACAAATTACTCCACAACAGCTAGCGGCGCCGAGGCCTTGGCCACAAGGCCCGTGGACCCGATTGATGCGGTTGTCGCCGAATTGCCTGTCCAGGACGCGCGCCTCGCCATAAACGAGGGGCGGGGAGGAAAGGGCCTCGCATGCGCGTGCTCGTCATCAAGCTCGGAGCGCTCGGCGACTTCGTCCAGGCGTTCGCGGCCTTCAGAACGATCCGCGAGGCCCACGCCGACGACCAGATCACCCTATTGACCACCCCCCCCTATGCCGAGTTGGCCGAGGCCAGCGGCCTGTTCGACCGGATCGACTCCGACGGCCGGCCCAAGGGGCTGGGCCGGACCCTCAAGTTGTTCGCGCGCCTGAGGTCATCGCGATATGACCGGGTGTACGACCTGCAGACGTCCAGCCGATCGCGTTGGTTCTTCTACGCCTTCCTGCCCCGGCCCCCACAATGGTCGGGCATATCGCGCGGCGCCTCTCATCGGCAGACCCGGCGCGACCGGGACGCCCTGCACAATCTCGACCGTATCGCCGATCAGTTGCATGTGGCCTGCATAGGGCCCGCGTATGGACCGGGCGAGGCGCCGCCGGCGGATCTGTCCTGGGCGGCCCGGGTCCCTGGCTGCGAACCGGAGGTCCTGCTGGCGCGGTTCGGATTGAAACGGCCGTTCATTATTTTGGCGCCAGGCGCTTCGCCGGTGAAACCGCAGAAGTTCTGGCCGATCGCCGCCTACGCCGAGTTGGCGCAGGCCCTCGAGTCCACGGGCCTGCAGGTGGCCGTCGTCGGCGGTCCGGCGGAGACGCCCTTGTTCACGCTCATTTCCGCGCGAGCGCCCGGCGCGGTGGACCTGACCGGCCGCACCAGCCTGGTCGAGCTGGCCTCGCTGGGAACCTGCGCGCGTCTGTGCGTGGGCAACGACAGCGGGCCGACGCATTTATTGGCCTATGCGGGCGCGCCGGGCCTGATGCTCATGTCGCGCGTATCCGACCCGGCCCATTGCGGCCCGCGCGGGCGGATGGGCTGGCTGCGGGCCGATGATCTGGGCGCCCTGAGCGTCGAAACCGTGCTGGCGGCCTGCCTTGAGGCGCTCGCCGAAACATGAAAGACTCTTGCCCAAGCGTGGCCATTCGCGCCATCGTTGCTCAACATCCGTTGGTCGCCGTGCCGTCGCCAAGGGTTTGGATCAACCTGAACGACAATGGGAACTCCGGTTCCATGGCCCAGCCGCCTCTCAAGGTCTTTGTGATCAGCCTGGACCGGGCTGTGGACAGGCGCGCGCATATGGAAGGCCTGCTGAGCCAGTTGGGCCTGAAGGCGGAATTCGTGTCGGCCGTGGACGGCCGGGCCCTGTCCGAAGCCGATCGCGGTCAATATGACTCCCGCCTGGCGCGGCTCGATTACCGCTCGGAAATGACTGACACCGAGATCGCCTGCTATCTCAGCCACTATCGAATTTATGAACGGATTTGCCGCGAAGAGCTGCCGCTGGCTTTGATCCTTGAGGACGACATCCACATCGAGTCGAACTTCATGGAAGCGGTCAGCGCGCTGGCGGCGCAGGACGATCCGGAGTGGACAGTGGCGCGCCTGCAGACCCAGCGCGGCAAACTGCTCAATCCGCGCGACGAACAGCATCTCGGGCGTCGTGTGTGCGGCCTGGGCGAGTCAGGCCTTTATCAGCTCGAAACCCATGTGCTTGGCGGCTGCGCCTATCTCATGCGTCTGCCCGCGGCTCGGACCATGGTGTCCTATGCCCGCAGCATCAGCCGGCCCATCGACCAGACTCTGGACCGGTTCTGGGAGAACGGCATCGTGCCCTATATCGTCAGGCCCTTCCCCGTTCGCCAGCATCCCGAGTTCGGATCGGAGATCGGCGTGCGCGGCAAGGAGGCCTACGTCAAGGAGCGGTCGGCCGACGCGGTTCTTGGTCGACTTCGTCGCGCACGCGACGGCATCAACAAGCGCATATTCCGCGCGGCCTTGCGGCGGCCGTGGTTGCGCGGCCTGATCGGCGCGGCCCTACCCGCGTCGGCCCGCCTGAGCCTGCGCGAATACGCCAGGGCGCGGTAAGGGCGACAGACCCAAAGGTCGCCGCGACTAACCAAGGCGCCGCCTTCGTCCTGGTCGCGCCCCTGGGAATCAAGCGCGACGGCTTAATGGCCGTCACGCCGAAATAGGGTGTAGCCTGCCGGACAGCGCCGAGTCGGGAGGGCGCTTGGCCACAATCACCCGCGCAAGGGATTATCATAATGGCCTTGAACCTTGGACGCTACGCCACCTTGGCGATCTGCGTGCTGATCCTGCTGTTCGAGATCGTCCACATTTCCGGTCATCATCGGTTCTGGCACGAGGCTCTCGCGGTCGCCGCGGTGTTCTTCGTTGCGGTGGGCGTCCACGATCTTCTGCAGCCGCACCACTCCATCCTGCGCAACTATCCTGTGCTGGGCCATGTGCGCTGGCTGGCGGAACTCGTCCGTCCCGAAATCCGCCAATATCTGATCGAGGCCGACGAGGACGCCGCGCCGTTCTCGCGCGTTCAGCGTTCGGTGGTCTACGCCCGAGCCAAGAACCAGGGCGCCGAGCGGGCCTTCGGGTCCCTGCTGGACGTATATCAAGATGGCTATGAGTTTATCGGGCACGCCACCTGCCCGGTGGATCACGCCGACCCTTCCAGCTTCCGCATCACCATCGGCGGCGATCAGTGCGCCCAGCCCTATTCCGCCTCGGTGTTCAACATCTCGGCCATGAGTTTCGGCTCGCTGGGCGCGGCGGCCATCCGCGCCTTGAACAAGGGCGCCAAGCTCGGCGGCTTCTATCACGACACCGGCGAAGGCAGCATCAGCCGCTATCACCGTGAGTTCGGCGGCGACATCGTTTGGGAAGTGGCCAGCGGCTATTTCGGCTGTCGGACGGCCGAGGGCCGCTTCGATCCGGACCGCTTCGCCGCCCAGGCGCGCAACGATCAGGTCAAGATGATCGAGATCAAACTCAGCCAGGGCGCCAAGCCGGGCCACGGCGGCATCTTGCCGGCCGAGAAAGTCACGCCCGAGATTTCCGAGGCGCGCGGCGTGCCCATGGGCGTGGATTGCGTCTCGCCGGCGCGGCACAGCACCTTTTCCACGCCCTTGGAGCTAATGGCCTTCATTTCGCGCCTGCGCGAACTGTCGGGCGGCAAGCCGGTCGGCTTCAAGCTTTGCCTGGGACACGCCTGGGAATTCATGGCCATCGTCAAGGCCATGCTGGAAACCGGCATCAGGCCGGATTTCATCGTGGTGGATGGCGGCGAAGGGGGCACCGGCGCGGCGCCGGTTGAGTTCTCCGATCACTTGGGCACGCCCATGCGCGAAGGCCTCTTGCTGGTGCACAACACCTTGGTGGGCGCGGGCCTGCGCGACAAGATCCGCATCGGCGTGGCGGGCAAGATCGTCACGGCGTTCGACATCGCCAGCGTCCTGGCCATCGGCGCGGACTGGGCCAACGCGGCGCGCGGCTTCATGTTCGCCCTGGGCTGCGTGCAATCGCTTCACTGCAACACCAATCGTTGTCCCACCGGCGTCGCCACCCAGGACCTTTCGCGCCAGCGGGCGCTGGTCGTCGAGGACAAGGCCGAGCGGGTCTATAATTTCCACCGGAACACGCTGAAGGCTCTTTCCGAAATGCTGGCGGCGGCGGGCCTGCAGCATCCCGATCAAATGGGCCCCCAGCATTTGGTG
>Ga0302319_10013243_pt1 | contig 15475 bp, 6 predicted proteins | sample Bog_T0_2_FD_203319 | JGI IMG/M metagenome (GOLD analysis project Ga0302319, IMG submission 203319) | Peat permafrost microbial communities from Stordalen Mire near Abisko, Sweden - Bog_T0_2 | ecosystem: Environmental > Terrestrial > Soil > Wetlands > Peat | place: Sweden: Abisko, Stordalen Mire... | reverse complement strand
CGTTTCCGGATTCGATGGAATGCGGAGCTCGCGCAAAAGAAAGCTTATCCAAATAGAAGCCGCTCGCCGCTGCGGGGTCGGCCATAGGAATGCCAACTCCGGCGATGCGGTCGGCGATGCGATCGGGACCAAGATGCTGGCCGCGGTCGAGCGTGTGGCGGGAGCCCGGCATGTACTGCGTGTACTCGATGTTCTGGGTTGCGGCGCCGCGCAGGTCCGACGGAGGGCCCGGCTCTTCGGGTCCCTGAAGAGTAAAGAGCAGATTGCCGGCGCCGGCGCGCTTGACTGGCGTGGGGGTGAGACCGCGCGCGACGTAATCCTGATAAACCGCGTCAATATCCGATGCCTCGAAGCAGATATGCATGAAGCCGACCGCGGCTGAAGCGTCGCGGCGTGGATACAGCTCGATGAACTGTCGGTCGTTCACCTTGAAGAAGGCCTCGGTGGGCGAGCCGCCTTTGTCCATGGCAAAGGCTTCCTGATATCCAAGCTTGCCGAAGAACGCGCGCGAAAGCTCGAGATCGGAAACCCGAATGGCGACGTGCGCAATTGCGGTCAGGTTCGCGGATGTGGACTGAGCAGCGGCGAGCACGGTCGACAGCGCTCCCAGGGCAATTGCGCTCAGGGTCAGCGCGGTGACTCTGCCTCTCAACTTCACGCGGCGGGTCCGTGCGATCATTGCACCTGGCCTCCGCCAGCATCCGCTTTAGCCACTTCAACCGCGAAGACGTAGGTCGGCCCGAACATGTTAGAGCGGAAGATGATCCACTTCATATCCGGGGTGAAGCTGACGTTGGGCTCAAGGCGGTAATTGTGCCTCGCCATATTCACGAGATGCTCGGCTTCAAAGACACCCGGCTGAATGAAGCCGGGTAAATCGATACCTTCTCCTTTGATCATCCGCGGATGAAACAGTTCGATGAACTCGCCGTCAGGCGCCTTTGCCACCTGGCCAGGGTCACCGCCATCGCCGCAGAAGAGCGATCCATCGCGGGTGACGTTGAAGTGAATCGACCACTCATTTCGCTGCATGTGATAAGCGATACGCTTGCCGGTTGCCAACTCGTAACCCGCGAGCCAAAAGTCCTCGCCTTTCGGCGTCTGCCAGTCGTACCAGAGGATTTTGCCGTCCGGCGCCCAGAACTCGTGGCCGGCGATTTCCATAAACATCGTGCGTTTATGGATGAGGGTGTTGTGCGTGCCGTCGGTGTGGATGGTCCAGATGCGATCCACTTTTTGCCAGGGACCTTCATGGCAGTACATCAGCAGATCGGGATCCGTTGGCGAGAAGAGCAGGTGGTTGACCCAATCTGTGCTGTGGAGCAGCGTTCGCATCTTGCCTGTCCGCAGGTCGATGACGAAAAGCACAAGCGGCAGGTGAGACGCGAGGCGCTGCTCCATCATCTGGCCTTTGTTCAGCGGCTGCAGCATCGAGTGCTGCTGTTGCGCTCCGCCGGGTTGGTCGTGGCTGGCGGCACCGCTCGGGGCGGAAGGCGGAGGCTGGTTGTAATCCTGACCGCCAGTGCCCTCGATATAAGTTCCGGCGGCCAGGGTTTCGTCCGCATTGACGGAAGCGACTGAGCCGCGCTCAGGAATCGTGGCGAGCTTGCGCGTCTCGCTTGTATCGACGTTGGTGACGTAGAGGGCGCGCTCCTCAGGTTTGATGTAGAAGACGCTGGGTGTCTTATGTCCGGCGACGATGGCGTGCACATGACCTTGCACCACAGAGCGCGTCTTCCAGGTCGTGAGATCGATGACCGAGATGCCGTCCGGCGTGGTGTAGATCATCTCTTTCCCATCGGGCGTGTAGGCGTTGACGTTGAAATAGAAGCTGGCGGAATCGGGCTCGCGGGTGAGCCGCACGACGCGATGACCCGTTGCCGGATCGACCCAGGAAGTGGGCGGCTCTTGCCCAGGCTGCCACGACGGGTCGGAGCCGACGGCGTTCGGCGCCGACTCGGGTCTTTGCGCGTAGGACGCGACTGGAAGCAGACACAAGACCAGAGCTGCGGATAGGCCAACATTCTTGTGATGGGGAGCCACGTATTTACCTCCTTGAAGGCGATGAATTGAGGAGCCGATAGTCGTCGGTCAGGCCTCCGCGCTCATAGGGCTTTTGCTCCGACAGAAACGGGTCGATGGGAAGATTCCAAATCGCGGGCGGGTCCGGACGTGCCGGGTCAAAATGCGTTGTGTCTGAACGAAGGAACTTACGGAGCGCCAATCTCTGCTGGCGGATCGACTCCACGATGCATTTGGCCAGTTCCAGCGCGCCGTATGAATTGAAATGGGTGTTGTCTTTCAGTTCTTCAGATTGCTCGGGAAAGGTATTCGCTGGATAGTGAACGAAGGCCTTCAGGGTGCCATCGGGGCCCATAGCCTCGAAAAGAGTCTTGCTCATCGCATTCAAATCGATCAGAGGAACATTCTGTTCTCGCGCCACCTCGCGCATAGCCTCCGGGTAGTCGCCAAGCGTGGCTTCGATTTTGCCGTCGGGCGCAAAGTCGCGGCGGTTCATCGAGGTAACCAGGATCGGATGCGCGCCGTGCCGCTGTGCCATGGCAATGGAGTGCCGCTGTAAATCCTTATAGGTGGGGATCGAGACGAAGCCAGGGCCGGTCTTTTGATCGTTGTGCGCGAACTGCATCAGCAGATAATCGCCGGCGCGGATGGTGGCGAAGATTTTGTCGAAGCGATGCTCGCCCTCGAAACTGGCGATCGTCTCACCGGATTCGGCTTCGTTGGCGACGGCAATGTGGTCTTTGAAAAACATCGGCAGCATCTGTCCCCATGCCGCCCACGGCTCTTTATCCTGGTCGACCACTGTGGAGTCGCCGGCTAGATAGACGGTCGGGACGTTCACTGGCTCAATCTTGACCGTGCGCACGGCAGGGTGCTGGCCGATAAATTCCAGTGTCAACTTTTCATCCCATTCGAGGCTGCCGATTTCGCGCGGCTTCAGGCGTACGTTTTCATCCTTGTTCACCGAAGGGGTGCGGACATTGACGACAAAGCTTTGATTCAGGCTCTGCCCGGGCTGCGTGCTAACTTGCCACAGCATCAATCGGCGAGCCTCGGCTTTCACTGTCGTCACCGACGCTGCGTCCTTACCGCCGAATGTCAGCGTGACCCGATAATCGCCATCTGGCTCCGCCACGGAGATGAAGAAGGGCGTGTCACTCGAACAGATTCCGCCCTGTACCTGGGGAGACGCCGTCAGGTCGAATCCGAAGTTCTGCTGGCCGGAGGTATAGCGGGTCGCTGCGAGCAGCGGTTTCCCATGGCGGCTGCTGTTTCCGCACGTCAGGTTCCATTTTGCGGGCTGCGCAGCATTGGCTGAGAGCGTTACGGTCGCTGCGAGCAATCCCGCTAAGATCTGTCCTGATCCATAACGGGTCACCGGCTGGATTTCCCCTTGTGCTTGCCGGAATGGGTCGATAACTGCGCCACCTCACTCCCCGCGAGCAGAAATCCGCCGATGCCATAGGTATAACTCGACGACGGCAGGTAATATGCCGGCGCCGATCCGGTCTGCTGAATGTTACCCAGCCGCCCATCGGCGAAGATTTCGCCGACGAGTCCGCGCCACGCCTTCGCGATCACCGGCATGTAGGTTGCGCGATCAAGCACACCGTGATTTATGCCCCAGGCGAGAGCAAAGGTGATCAGGGCTGAGCCGGAAGTCTCCGGCTGAGGATAATCCACTGGGTCGAGCAGATTCGAATGCCAGAGCCCGCCGTGCGCATCCTGCAGCTTCGTGACGGCCTCGGCCATCTCGCGCAGTTGCGCCTCGTACTTTCCACGAGTGGGATAATCCTCTGGCATGTAGTCCAGCGTTCGAGCTATACCGCCCATTACCCATCCATTGCCGCGGGACCAGAAGATCGGATTCCCGCGATCGTCGGTTTTATGCAGGAAGGTAATGTCGCGGAAATAAAGATGGCGCTGCGGGTCATATAGCAGGTTCGATGTTTCCCACCAGTGCTTGTCGAGGTAATCGAGATATTTCGTGTCGTGAGTCGCGGCAAACATGCGCGACCACACGGGCGGGGCCATAAAGAGCGCGTCGCACCACCACCAGGGAATCGGCGCCTGGCCTTCTGGGATCCTGGCCGCTCCGCCCGCGAGCAAGTCGTCGAGCGCCGCCTGGGTCGGCCCGATCTTCTCGGGTGCAGGTTTCAGAAGATCGAGCTCCAGGTAAGTCTGTCCCACGCTCTGGTCGTCGGCGTTGGGATGCTCCGATCGAAGTTGCCACTGATACTTCTCAGCCATCGCCTGCATAGCGTCACGATAGCGAGGATCGTTGACTGCGGGTGATGCCGCCATGAAGCCGGAGTAGAGCACACTCCATGTCCAGATGCGATCAAAGTAAGGCTGTGACCAGGCCAGCTCCCAGTCCGCTACTTTGCGCGTGACAGCGCGAACATCGGCAGGGCGCAGCGATGCTGAAAGCTTTGCCTTTGGGCCAGGATTCGCCGGAGCGTCGCCGAAATGCCGGCTGATATCGCGATCGATCCCAGCCTGGTCCTGTGCTGGGATCGCCGGAGCTGTCGCCGCACCAGGACTCACGGGAGCCTGCGCGAGGAGCGGCCCCGTCAGGAGCGAGCCCACCACCAGAATTTCTGCCGCAACAGGTAAGAGAGCGTGCGCGCGTATGTGGGAAGACGACGATTGATTCACAGGGCGAGTCCGTTTGGGTTCGTTTGGGGCAGGCGATACCGGCATCGATTCCGGCCTCGCAAACCATACGCGGGCGAATTTATGTGTGTCAATAGGCATTTTGTTTTCCATTCGAAATCACGAAGAAACGCGATTTGGCGGAAAAATGAATGTCCGGGCTGAGGGCTCCCCCAACCTGCGACAAGGCGGGACAAATACAACACACTGACGGATGGTTGAAAGACACCACGCGGCTGCGCATAACCCGGCTGCGCCGGATTGACGCCATGGTCGGCGCGAAAGCATTCACGGAGGTCCATCCTACCTCCCGCCTCGCCCTGGCTGGGATCCCAGTTTTCTCCAGTGAAAAACATTCTCTATTGACAAACGTTTTAGCGCTCGGGTAGTGTCCCGTCGAAAAGAAAAAGGCCCCGCGGGGCCCCAGCACTGTTGTCTTTTGGAGGCTTTATGCAGACAGGAACTCACCCGGTTTGGGGGAAGCGCTTGCCCCGCGTCGCATGGATCGTCGCTGCAGTCCTCGCGCTGCTGCTGCCCAACGCGCTACGGTCGCAGACGGCCGGCGACGGCTCGCTCGAAGGCACTGTCACCGATGCCAGCGGCGCTGTCGTTGCCAACGCGACCGTAACCGCCACCAATGTGGCCACGAACGTCGCTACGGTGCGGACGTCTTCTTCTGCCGGCTTCTACAGCATCTCTCCGGTGGCTCCAGGCACCTACACCCTTCAAGTGGCGGCGAGCGGCTTCGAAACCCTGGTTCAGGACAACGTAGTGGTCGATGCCCTGCAGATACGCGCCATCAACCCAGTACTGAAAGTCGGTCAGGCAAGCCAAACCATCACAGTAACCGCCGCACCTCCGGTTCTGGACACCGCCGATGCGACCCTGGGTCTCACAATCGAAAACCAGACCTACGCCAACCTTCCGCTGCAGATGAACAACGCGCAGCGCGATCCCACTGCATTCGGCGTGCTAACTCCAGGAGCGCAGACCGGCGCGCGCCTGCCGATCATCGGCGGGACTGGAAATTACCTCGGCCAACTGTATCTGGACGGCATGCCAGCGGAGACGGTCAGCCAACAGGGTGATAACCGCCTGGTCGCAAATACCCTCAACCTGGATGCGGTGGACCAGTTCCAGGTGCTGACCAGCACACCGCCGGCGGAATACATGGGCGCGGGCGCCGAAAACTTCACCATGAAGTCTGGCGGACTGCACTACCATGGCCAGGTTTCGGACTTCTTCCGCAATACAATCTTCGACACCTGGTCCTTTACAGCCAAGGCTGCCACGACTCATAACGCCCAGGGGCAGACGATCCCAGCGCCAAAGCCGGCGGAGCATCAGAACGAAGGATCTGCCTCGGTCGGGGGCAAGGTCCCGTTCACCCATGACAAACTGTTTTTCTTCTTCGCCTACGATAAGTACGACGAGCGCAAAGGCGCCAGCTATTCGCTCTTCACCATCCCCACTACGCTGATGCGGACTGGCGACTTTACCGAGCTGAACGGAAACCCTGGGTCAGGACAATCAGGAACCGGTGCCAGCAACAATCCAATCATCTTCGACCCCACCACGAACACCTGCGTGGGCAGCGTCTGCACCCGCGCTCCATTCCAGGGAATGAAAAATGGTGTCGCCACGAACAATGTGATTCCGGCGGGCGAGATATCGCCGATTATGCAGAAAATGCAGTCATTTCTGCCGGCTCCCACCGATAGCGGCGTACTCGTCAACAACTATCTGGGCGGCGTCCCCAGCGGGTTTGATAATCACGTCATCGACTGGCGCGTCGACTACGATCTCAACGCAAAGAACCGGCTCTCCAGCGTAGGCGCCCTGGGAACCGTCAATTACCTCAACAATTACGGTTCGCCGTTCCTTCCTCCTCCCTATGTGGGGGGCGATCTGGCGAACATTTATCCGAAGGATTACGTTGTGGGCGACACTTATACGATCACCCCGAATGTGATCAACCAGGTCAAGTACTCCTACACTCGGTTCTACCAAAACATCCATAATGCAACGCAAGGAGTGACAGCGTGGGAGGCGGGGACGCTCGGAATCACCAATTTGCCCCCTAACGGCGCGCAATCCGCCACGGAGTTTCCGGAAGAGAGCTTTGGAACGACGCCGGCCTTCGGTTCCGTCCAGACTACCTGGACCGGAAACAGCAACGCTGTCTCGACCCAGCTGACGACGCCGAACAACTATGCACTGACTGACAACGTGCAGTGGATCAAGGGCAAGCATTCCATGACTTTTGGTCTGACCTATCAATGGGAGGAAATTAACAACGCGAATCCGGCCACCTACACCGGGGTCCTGCAGCTCCCCTTCAACGCATACTCGACTGCTAATTACGGGGCGGGGTCGAATTCCCTGAGCCTGGGTACGGCGGCCGCTCCGTCCGGTTATTCCTATGCCAGCTTCCTTCTGGGGGCTGTCGGCGGTTCCACGGGCAACGATACATCCGCAGCGTCCATTGGATTGCAACCCGTCAGCGAGGTCGGCGGTAGATATAGAACGATTTCGCCGTACGCCGAAGACAGTTATCGGCTCAGCCGGAAGCTGACACTCGACCTCGGCTTGCGCTGGGATTACCTGCCTCCCTACCGTGAGGTTAAGAACCGCTGGACCTTTCTCAATCCCTCCATCACGAATGGCGCCACGGGCAGTGCCGGTGAGCTGCAATTCGCCGGAAACTATGGTGGAACAGGCGTCAGCTGCAACTGCACAACCCCCGTACACACCTACTGGAAGAACTGGGGGCCGCGAGTCGGCCTGGCCTACACCCTTAACGACAAGACTGTCTTTCGAGCCGGCTACGCTATCGTCTTCACCCAGGCCGGCGGTGTGGGTGGCCGAGGCGGCAACTACCAGGGGACGGGGCAGACGGGCTTCAACGTCACCGCCATCGGTCCCACTGAAGTGGGAACAGGCGCTGCAGCCGGACCTTCTTTCTATTTGAATAACGGCTCGTATTTCACCTCCGCCGGGCTGGCAAATACATCGCTGTTCGGACCGGGCTTCAGCTACCCCACTCCTCCAACGCCGAGTGCTGCAAGCCAAACGCTGAACACCGGCTATTATGTAAACCCCACGACAGGTAAGTTCGTGAGCGCCAGCACGGTGTCTTACGCTGATCCTCATTACGCTGGCCGTGCCCCGGAACTGGAGATGTACAACGCCGGCTTTGAGCGTGGCATCACGAGAAATATGACTGCGGCTGTTAACTTTGTTGGTAACGAAAGCCATTTCATCATCAACTCGACGGCGGTGCCATCGGGAGAGAATGGGAATGCTCGCGGCTACTGGACCAATGAGCTGAATCCGGTCTACCTTGCGGCACTGGGGGCAGTGACAGACAGCACGGGAACCAAGCCGCTATTGGCTTCCGCCGCGACGCCGGCGAATGTTGCCATCCTCCAGTCGAAGTTCCCCAATGTTCAGCCTCTGACGTTCTTCGAGAATGCAGCGATGTTGAATAGCTCTGCCACGATTACCCAGATGCTGGTTGCCTTTCCACAATACAGTGGTGTGAGCGACACCTGGGGCAACGTGGGTAATTTCAGTTATAACTCTCTGCAGGTAACTTTGGAACAGCGCGTGAGTCAGGGGTTGACCTTTAACATAAATTACACTTACTCGAAAAACATCGGCGACGACTCTACTATCCGCGATGGCTTCGACATTCCGGCGGCCGCCTTGTCCCATGGGACCCACGCCTGGAAGCAGGACCGCATCGAGCGGTCGTGGACCACTGTCAACATCCCCCAAAACCTTCATGCCTTCGGCGTTTATCAACTGCCGTTTGGTAAAGGCCACATCGGAAGCGACTCACGCGCAGTGCGGTGGCTGGCTGGAGGGTGGCAGCTGTCAGGTATCTATACCTACGCGGGTGGAACCCCCATTGCTGTTGTCTGGGGCGGGTGCAGCGGCACAACCTACCCGGGGCAGGGACAGTGCATGCCCGACCTGAATACCGCGTCGCCCGATTATACGAGTCGTAACGCCCGCATCAGTGGCGGGTGGGGAAAGGGACCCAATGGCTTCCAGGCTGCCAGTCTGGGTCATGTTCAGTACATTGATGTGGGTGCATTCGCCCAGCCGCAGAACATCTCGACAGTCAGCACCGCGCAATACCTTATCGGAAGCGCTCCTCGAACGCGGCCGCTGAACCTGAACGGACCCGGTACCTGGGATCTGGACTCGGGTTTACGAAGGACTTTCCCGATCCATGAAAGCCTGGAATTTGTCTTCGAGGCGGATTGCCTGAACGCGTGGAATCACGTAAGTTTTTCCCCTCCTCCGGCGACGAATCTCAGCTGGGCTTCCGGATCGAAATCGTTCTCCACGGTGACCGGCATCGCCAACTCACCGCGTGACTTTCAGTTTGCTGCGCACATCAATTTCTGAAAATCACCTCGATATTCCACCGAGAGCGGCGGCCAGCCGGGGCCGCCGCTCATCGGACCCAACCCGGATACTCCTGATCCTCGACAAGACTCGTTCGGCGCTGTTGCCACGCGACCTCGGTTGCTTAGCTATACTCGCCCATCTTCCCTCTGAGCGGGTCTTCTCGTCGACGGCTTGTTCCCATGCGATTTGGGTGGGGCGGCGCGGCGTTGCCTCCTGAGAGCCATCCCCGTTCGCCGAAAACTCCATGTCCCACGACACTGTACAATTTCGAGCGGATCACCCGTACGCGTTCAGCCCGCAAGCGCCGCATTAGAGCAGCCAAGCTGTAAGACCGGGATGAACGCTTGGGATCGACCAGAAGAGGGAGCAAGTATGAGTAAGGGAATCTTTCGTGGGATGGCAATGTTGGCTTTGTTAGCAGGCCTGCCCATGCTGGGGAATGCTCTGGATAACGGCCTGGCTCGCACTCCGCCCATGGGCTGGAACAGCTGGAATAAGTTTGCCTGCGACGGACTCAACGAGAAGGTGGTGCGCGAGACCGCCGATGCGATAGCCAGCAACGGCATGAAGGATGCTGGGTACCAGTTCGTTGTGATCGACGATTGCTGGCAGACCAGCCGCGATGCGAGAGGCAACATCATTGCCGACAAAGACAAGTTTCCTTCCGGCATCAAGGCGCTCGCGGATTACATTCACAGCAAGGGTCTCAAATTCGGTATCTATACCGACGTGGGAACCAAGACCTGCGCTGGCCGGCCAGGCACGGCGGGCCATGAATATCAGGACGCGGCCCAATATGCCGCGTGGGGTGTCGACTACGTCAAGGAAGACTGGTGTAGCACGCTGCCGGGCCAGAATGCTGAATCTTCATACACGTTGTTCCGCGATGCTCTCGCCGCATCAGGACGTCCTATCGTCTTCAGCCTCTGTGAATGGGGGTCCAACAAGCCATGGCTCTGGGCTGGGCCGGTCGGCAATCTATGGCGGTCGACGGGTGATATCCAGGATTGCTGGGATTGTAAGAAGTCGTGGGGCGGAAACGGCGTGGTGCAGATTCTCGATCTGATGGCGCCGATCTACAGTTACTCCGGGCCCGGTCACTGGAACGATCCTGACATGCTGGAGGTGGGCAATGGGGGGATGACCACCGAGGAAGATCGGGCGCATTTCAGCATGTGGGCGTTGTTCTCCGCACCGCTGCTGGCGGGCACGGATATTGCGAACATGTCGAAGGAAACCAGGGAAATCCTCCTCAACAAAGATGTCATCGCGATCGATCAGGATCCTTTGGGCCAGCAGGGCCAGCGTGTAAAGAAGGAAGGCAATCTTGAGGTGTGGTCGAAACAGCTGGCCGATGGCAGCCGCGCGTTAGTGTTGCTGAACCGCGGCGCTACGCCTGCATCCATTGAAGCTGACTGGACGGACATTGGATATCCCGCCGGCATTTCCGCAACCGTACGCGACCTATGGACCGGCAAAGAAGTGCAGGGGCAAAAGGGAAGCTATTCCGCCCAGGTGCCGAGCCACGGTGTTGTGATGGTGACGGTCAGGCCGTAATTACGTTACAGCTGGTCTGACAGTTTTTTCAGGCCGAGGAGCCTCATGGACCGTCGCGATTTCTTGAAAACAACTGGAACCTTTGTGGCGGGCGGAACAGTGGCATCGGTTCTGCCTGCTGAGGTCGTCGAATCCGGTAATACCCAGGCGGGACGACTGGTTTTACCGATCAACCGCAACTGGCGTTATAGTCCGAAAACTTCGGATCTGGCCCATGGGCGTGACTTTGACGACAGCGCTTTTGCTCGAGTTACCGTGCCCCATGCCAATATCCGCGAACCGTGGCATAGCTTCGACGAAAAATCGTACGAATTTGTGTCGATTTATCGCCGTCGTTTCCGTCTGCCTGCGGCCGCGCGCGGACGCCGGGTCTTCATCGATTTCGAAGGAGTGATGACCGCGTCGACCGTTTGGCTGAACGGCATTCGTCTTGGCGAATACAGGGGCGGATTTACGCCCTTCTCTTTTGAACTTACGCCTCACGTCGACTTCGATCACGATAATGTTCTGGCGGTCGAGGTTGATTCGACGGAGCGGCCGGACATTCCGCCGTTCGGCTACGAAGTCGACTACCTTACGTTCGGTGGCATCTACCGCGAGGTGGCCCTCCGCGTTGTTTCGCCCACCTTTATCGAGAACATCTTTGCTCAGCCGAAGGATGTTCTAACTGGACAGCCAAAGCTTGAAGTGCAGTGCTTCCTGCAAAGCGCGAACAAATCTCTGGAAAAAGGGCTGGCGCTGGAGGTGTCGCTTCACGACGGTGAGCGTCTTCTCGCGAAGACGGCGCGGGAAATTCCAGGGGGCGAAGATGAAGGCAATGGGCTGCGTACCCTGCACCTGGAGAACCTGGGAGCGATCGAACTTTGGGATTTGAAGAATCCGAAGCTCTATCGTGTCGAAGTGCGCCTCATGCGCGGCACCGATCTGCTCGATCACGACTCTCGCCGCATCGGATTTCGCGAGGCGCGCTTTACCCCGCAGGGCTTTTCTCTGAACGGCACCGTCATCAAGCTACGCGGCCTCGACCGGCACCAGATGTTTCCGTGGGCCGGACAGGCCATGCCTGGCCGCGTGCAGCGGCGCGATGCGATCATCGTGAGAAAAGAGCTCAAGTGCAACATCGTGCGCACCTCCCATTACCCGCAGTCGCGGCATTTTCTGGACGCCTGCGACGAGATCGGTCTCCTCGTCCTCGAAGAGATTCCAGGCTGGCAGCACATCGGCGATCTGGCGTGGCAGCACATCTCCGTGGACAACGTGGGCCGCATGATTCGCCGCGACTGGAACCGCCCCTCGATAATCCTGTGGGGCGTGCGCGTTAATGAATCGCGTGACAATCACGACTTCTATACGCGCACGAACGCGTTGGCGCACCAGCTGGATCCGACGCGCCAGACGGGTGGCATCCGCTATTTTCAGGAGTCGGAATTTCTGGAAGACGTTTTCACCATGAACGATTTCGGCTTTCCATTGAAGCCGCCGAATCACCCCTTGTATCTCAATACCGAATTTGTGGGGCACACCTATCCGACCAAGACCACCGATAATATCGAACGTCTGCGCGAGCACACAATTCGCCACGCGCGAGTTCACGACCAATTAGCGTCGAATCCGCAATATGCCGGTGGCATCGGATGGTGCGCCTTCGACTACAACACGCACGCCAATTTTGGATCGGGCGACCGCATCTGCTACCACGGAGTTACTGACATTTTTCGCGAGCCCAAGCCGGCTGCGGGCTTTTATAAGTCGCAGTGCGACCCCGAAGAGGAGATCGTTTTGGCCCCCTCGTTTCATTGGGCGCGCGGCGACGAGAACATCGGCTTCACCACTGCCCTGGTCTCGTCGAACTGCGAGCATCTCAAGTTCTATGTCGACGACAAGCTGGTGGCGGAGGCGGATCCGGATCGGCAGACGTTCGCCCATCTCAAATACCCCCCCTTTTCTGCCGATCTAAGCGGGCAATACGAGCAGTGGGGCGATTTGCGCATCGAGGGCTACATTCAGGGCAAGCAGGTGATCGCGTCTACGCTTTCCGGAAGCGGTGTCGATCAAAAATTTTCTCTCATACCCGACGACACAAGCCTCATCGCAGATGGGGCCGATACAACGCGCATCGTTTTGCGTGTCACCGACGAATACGGTGCCATCCGGCCATTGGCCAATGATGCAATTCGTTTCGAGCTCAGCGGTCAGGCACAGTTGATCGGGGACAATCCGTTCTCTCTGATCGGCGGGACCGGGGCGATCTGGATTCGCGCGACCGAACAGCCGGGCCGTGTCCGCCTGACCGCGCATCACCCTTACCTCGGCGAACAAGTTGTGGAAGTGGAGTTCTTGCCGGCCCCACGCGAAATGGTGTAGGGAAGACTATCTCCGGGGTCGAGTTGCTACAACGTCTTGTCGACCAGAAACTGCGCCATTTGGAGTAACTGTTGCCGTTTCGCCATTGGCAGAGGCGCGTTTGCGGCCACAACTGTCTGCGGAGTTGCGGCCAGTACCTGCTCGATTCGATTCACGTCCAGACCGTCGGCGGCGTTGCTGTTCCTGAATCGGTCCAAAACGTCTCTTGATTTGTCGATCTGGCCGGTTTGGAAGTAAAAAACCCCCAGCATCGAGTAACTCCCAGCCCATTCCGGCAGCAATTCCACCGCGTGCTCGAATTGTTTCCCTGCCTGGACGGTGTCTCCCTGCATTACGGAGGTGAGGCCAAGACCCCAGAGGATTTTCCCGGACGCGGGCATGCGTGTCTGGCCCCGCAACAGCGTTCGTCGTGCAGCGGGAAGATCACCTTCTCGGAGCTGGAGCATTGCGAGCGAGAGGTAGTTTTGATCGTTGTCGGGATTCCGCTCAATCGCACCGCGGTCAAGCTCGGCGGCCCGGGTCGTCTCGCCGAGATGGGCATAGATGTCGGCGAGTAGCGCCAGATATGCGTCGTCCTTTTGCTCCTGGTCCGAAGCGCTCATGGCTGCATCGAGAGCCCGGGAATAAAGCCCTTTGCGAAACAAGCCATTCGCCAGATCGAATTTCGCATCGTCGGAGTCCGGGTTAGCCCGGAGCGCGCTCTGGAACTGCGCAATCGCGTCGTCATACAAGTGATAGCGAGCGAATAAGACACCGGCTCCCGCGAGAGTTCGGCAATCGTCGGCCTTCAACTGATCCAGCTGCTGAATTGTGTTTCTCGCCTCGTCAACATCGCCGGACCGCAAATAGGCTTGCGCCAGCAAATAAAGAATCTCAGGCTGATCGGGGTGCTTCTTTACCTGATCGAGAAGTTCCGCGAGATCCTGCTGATTTCTGGCTGGAGCCGCCAACTGTGAACGCTTGTCGAGATAACTAAAAAGGTCCTCGTAAAGATAGGAGGCGGGAGCAGCAGCTTTGGAAAGAGTCTGGAACTGCGCGAGGTCGCGATCGGCTGCCGCTGGGTTATGCAGCTTTCTCTCGACCACGGCCAGCTTGTAATAACCGGGCGCCGGGTTTCGAGCGGCGACGATGTAACGCCTGAGCAAACCCTCCGCCTGGGGTAATTGACCCGCCTCGATGCGCAAATTCGCGAGCTCGAGCAACGCATCCGGGAAGTTCGGGTCAAAGCGGAGTACCTTCTCAAAGGTCTCTGCGGCTGCCACACTATTCCCCTGGCGCTCGGCAATGTAGCCTAGATTGAACAGGCAAAAGGTACTATGCGGATCCAGGCGCAATCCGTTCTCAAAATCCTTCTGCGCCACATCGAAACGCCCCAAATAGGTATGTGCCAGGCCCAGGAAGGCGTAAGCGCGCATCGAGGGCTGCACACCGACAATCTTCTGAAACTCATCGATGGCCTTCGCGACCTGATCGGCTTTGAAATAGCTCTCACCGAGAGCCGAGCGCAGATCGGTTCGCTGCGGAGAGATAGCGAGGCCATTTTGCAGCAACGGAATTGCGTCTTCAAAATAACCCTGGGCTATGCTGATCTGGGCCATGAGAAGGATGATGTCGGTATTTTCCGGTGCCAACTTATGAGCGCGAACCAGAAGATCAAGGGCATCAAGGGGCTGTGACTGCTTCCAGCGCGCCTGTGCCAGCAGGTAAAGTGCCGGCGGGGTGTCAGGCTTCAGTGCAAGAGCACGATTGAGCTGCAATTCTGCCTTGGAATATTGATTGTCGAGCATGTAGGCTTGCCCGAGCGCATAGAGAATTTCAAAGGTATTTGGCTGAAGGGCGTCGGCTTTCTCAAGTTCCAGAATTGCAGGCTTGTTTTGCGATGCGGATGCCAGGACGACTCCGAGAGTGAAATGAAGCTTGGGATCGCTCTCGTCCTCCGAGGATAGCGCGGTTGCGATGTGCAAGGCCTCAGCGATGCGGTGGCTCTCAAGATACGCCTGCACCACGGCCAGTCGTGTTTCGCGATCCGCAGGGCGGACGCGCTGAAAATACGGAATGGCTTCGGCTGGCCGTCCTCGATCCATCAGGAGGACGCCGAGGCTATAGTTTCCGTCGCGACCCTCCGGGCTGAGCCGTAGGCTGGTCCGGAATGCTTTTTCGGCCAGGTCAGCTTTATTTTCGGCCAAATACTCATTGCCCAGATTGTTATAGGTCCGGAAAGAATGGGGAGCCAGGTGCAGCGCCTTCTGAAAGGCGGTCTCTGCATTCGGATAATCCTTTTGTTGGGTTTCGATAATGCCGAGCACATTCCAGGCCTCGACGCTGTCCGGATCGTTTTGAAGCTTCGCAAGCACAGCGGCCCTGGCATCGTCCAGATGGCCCTGTTGCGCCAGAGCCTCCGCCGCTTGTAAGTCCCTCGAATTTACCTGTGGATTCTGTTGGGCCGCGACGGTCA
>Ga0302319_10013241_pt1 | contig 15476 bp, 12 predicted proteins | sample Bog_T0_2_FD_203319 | JGI IMG/M metagenome (GOLD analysis project Ga0302319, IMG submission 203319) | Peat permafrost microbial communities from Stordalen Mire near Abisko, Sweden - Bog_T0_2 | ecosystem: Environmental > Terrestrial > Soil > Wetlands > Peat | place: Sweden: Abisko, Stordalen Mire... | reverse complement strand
GGCTCGGCCGATGAGCCAACCGCGATTGTTGCCGATCCCTGCCCCGCCGGAACCGAGATTGCCGCTAGCGAACGTCTCGCCCAAGATTGGGCGAATCTCTGTAAGTATCGAAGCGCGAACGCCGCGCTGTCCGAGCCCGCGCGCGTGGTGTTCATGGGGGATTCGATCACTGAAGGATGGGCGTCGAAGGATCCGACGCTGTTCTCGCACGGTGTGGTCGGTCGCGGCATCAGCGGCCAGACCACGCCGCAGATGCTCGACCGGTTCTATGACGATGTGATTTTATTGCACCCGAAGGTGGTTCATATCCTGGCGGGAACCAATGACGTCGCCGGCAATACCGGGCTCACAACGGTCCAGGACTACAAAAACAACATCCAGGCGATGGTGGAGTTGGCAAAGGCGCACCACATTCGCGTGGTTTTGGCCTCGATACCGCCCGCGGCAGCCTTTCCTTGGAGGCCAAACTATCGACCGGCCCCCATGATCACGAGTTTAAATTCCTGGCTGCGCGAGTTTTGTCGCCGGCAACATATCACCTACGCCGACTATTATTCGATTCTTGTGGATGCGAACGGCGGATTTCGCAAAGAGCTGAGCGGCGACGGCGTCCATCCCAACCCCGATGGTTACGCAGCCATGCGCTCCTTGGCACTTCGCGCGATTAACTGACGGAGCGGCGTTGGCAAGGCTACAGCCTGTCAGAAAATTCAGGACCTTGCCGGCCAACGACCGCGCCTGATAACAAGCGAAAAAACGAAGATTTTCAGGACTCGGAACTCGCACGGCCACACAAACTGCTGTCGATCGAGGTCTTGTCCTACGCCCTCATGCGTGCGCCTGCCCTAGGACCATTGATCGACCTGCTGCATTCTAGGGTTCCCATCAAATTGAGGAATGAACCATGAAAAACGATTTAGAGATTCAGAAAGAGGTGCTCGCGGAGTTCGACCGTGGTGAAAAGGTTCCCACAGGCTCAATCGGAGTGGAAGTACATCGCGGAATCGTTAAGCTCGCCGGCCGCGATATGGACCCCTCAGTAAGCAAGCAGGCGGAGCTTTCCGCCCGCAGTGTCGAGGGCGTTACCGAAGTCATTTTGGATATGAACGTCACGCAGTGTTGATTCCGGGCGATTTAATCGGGGCGTGCGCGAAAATGCCATAACGCGCCGATTCAGAGGCCGCCGCGAACAGCGAGTACCGGCGCGACGCCCGTTCTCGGACCCGAGCCGGCCTGGCCAGCGCCGACGACCATTAGCCACGCGAGACCGAGGTCCCCACCCCCGAGAACACTTGACGTCCAGTAGTTGGCAGGAGTCACCGGCGAAAATGGAGCGTCGAGACAAGGAGCGAGGCTGGTGTTACAGCCAGGCGCACTTAAATCGATAATCGCCAGAAATTCGGCGATGGTGGGAATGCGCCAGTCGCAGTGATTGGCCAAACAGCTCGTCATCGGATAAGCACTGATGTTCAGTCCCGAGACCGGGTCGTGATAACTCGCTCCGTTCAGTGCGGCGAGGAAAGACGTGAACAGCGTCCCATCCGGGGCGGTGCCCGTCGCACTATACGTGTATTGATTATTGACGCACGTCACTTCACCGGCGCAAGCAGCGGTAAGCTTCTCCCACATCAGTCCGGTCCAATTGTCCGTTACCGTGCCGTCTGTGTTATCCACATAGCGAGGCAGCGCCGAACGGCACGTCCACGCGCCGGCGTAGAAGACTGCAACATCCACCACAAGCGGCACGCCGTTGACCGGCCGACCGCAATTGGCAGGCGCCGGCAACCCGGCGCCAGCCGCCCCCGCAGGGCCAGAAGCCCCGACAGGTCCCGGAGCGCCGCTGGGTCCGGCTGGACCTGGCGCTCCCGAGGGACCTATCGGTCCGATTCCGCCGGGTGCTCCCGCCGGGCCCACGGGTCCAACTCCGCCCGTCGCTCCCGGCGGACCCGCAGGTCCTTGAGCACCGGCCGCGCCTTTCGGGCCATTGGCGCCAATATCGACGCCAAAAACTGCGGGCAGCTGTCTTTTTGACTGCAGAGCCAAAAAGTAAGTTCCAGGCGTGAAGCTCGAGGGCGGTCGGCTACTCGGAAAGTCGGCCACAATAGCGCCACTCGTAACGCTAGCGGTCGTCAACGGCAACGAATCCAACGTGATCGTAGGATCACTGCCGAAATTCTGCCCGGTAATGGTCAGGGTTTTCTGGGTGTAGTCGACGGTGGCGCTGAGTATCAGCGGCAGCCCTGCCGCTCGCGCAGGCGCAGCGGCGAGCTGCAGCATCGCCAGGCTGATCATCGCGCATGCCGACCATCGCGCACTTGGAACGCGCTCGCTCAAGACAATTGGCCGGCGTTTCGCCGCACTGCCTGTGATGCCTAATCGTGCGCAAATACTGTGAATGTTCATCTCGTCTCCCTTGCTTTCGGCTGTCACCACTCGCCGCCGAATTCGGCTTTGATTCCCGTCAGACGCGGACCCGAGGGGCGTGGTGGTTGGTGTTAGTGACGGTGTTAGTGACGCTCCGTAGTAAGAACCGGAAACGGGTTTCAATGCCGCCACGAACGGACAGATTCTCCGGATGAGCTGGGAGTAAATTGCTAAATTCGGCCAAATCGCCGACGGGAGACGAGACGCGTTGTGCCACCTGCGGCTGCTCTTAGTTGGAAACCTGCTTACCGCCCCTCCGGCGGCGACGGTGTCCACCCAAAACGCGTCGGATAGGTGGCCATGATCGATGCCAATTCGCGCGATTAAGGAACCCGATCGCGCAATCAGCGCGTGAGAAAGTTCAAGACCTTGTCCGCGAATGATCGGAACGGCGGCCATAGCAAGCGCATGCCGCTCACTCGAGCCTGGTAGAAAACCGGCCGCATTTTCGAGAAGTTCGCGAAGCCTTCACGGCCGTGGTAGTGACCCATTCCGCTCGAGCCGACGCCGCCGAAGGGCAGGTCGTGCTGGCCGACATGCCACAGTGCATCGTTCACGCATACGCCGCCCGACATCACACGCTCGAGCAAGTGATCGATCGTCGCGCGGTTGTGGCTGAAGGGGTAGAAGGCGAGAGGACGCGGGCGCGCATTGATGAATGCAACCGCCTCGGCGAGTTCGTCATAGGCTACGATCGGCAACACCGGCCCAAAGATTTCGCGCTGCATGAGTTCACAATCCGCGGGTGCATCGAGGACCAAGTGCGGGGCGATCTTGCGACTCGACTCATCCCAAGGGCTCCCCGGTAGCAACTGCACCAGCTTTGCGCCGCGCGAGCGCGCCTCCTCCAGAGCTTGGGTAATACGCTTGAAGGAGCGTGCATCGATAATCGAGGTGTAGTCGAGGCCGGAAATATCGGCATATCGCTGCGGGGTAATCTCCCTTGCCAATGCGACAAACTCCGCAATGCGAGCGCGCGGCATCCAGAGATAATCAATCGTCGTGCAGATTTGTCCTGCATTCAGGAGTTTCACGAACAGAATTCGCTCCGCCGCGGTGCGCAGTGGAAAATCCTCACACAACAGCGCGGGGGATTTGCCGCCGAGCTCCAAGGTAACCGGAACGAGATTGACGGCCGCCGCGCTCATCACGCTGCGTCCGGTCTGCGTCGAACCAGTGAACAGCAAGTGATCGAGCTGCAGCCGTGAGAATTCGATCCCTACCTCACCCGTCTCATCGAACACGGCGAGCTTATCGGCGGGAAAGTATCGCGGCAGGCGCTCGATGAGAAGTGCAGCCAGGTGTCGCGAGTTTTCAGACAGCTTGATCATCGCACGGTTGCCCGCGGCGAAGATCGAGGTGAGGGGTGAGAAAGCCAAATTGATCGGAAAATTCCAGGGCACGATGATGCCCACGATCCCAAGCGGCTGCGGTCGCAATCGGTTACGCGCCCCGGGAAACAACAGAAGGTCGACGTTGCGCCGTTGCGGACGCATCCAGGCGCGCAGATTTTTCAGCGCATGCTTGATTCCATCGAGCACGGGAACGAGTTCAGTAAACAGAGTCTCGTGACGCGAACGATTGCCATAATCCGCATTGAGCGCCTCGATCAGTAAGTCGCGATTCTCAAGGAGAAAACGCCGCAGAGTGCGCAAATCCGCCGCTCTCTGCTGATACGTCGGCACGGGATCACGCGTGTACGCCTGGCGCTGCTTGTCGAGCGCCGCCTGTAGCTGAGCACGTACAATGAGTGTTGCCGCGGATACGACGCCAACTTGAGGATTTGCGCTCACTGCGGTCCCCTCTCCTTTCTTCAGAAATGCGCGCCAATCTCGACGCCCCAAAAGCGCGGCGCGGTGATATTGGTAAAGGGCGTACCGAGAGTCGTCGAACTGATCGTTTGTACGCCGGTCACGTACTGCTTGTCGAAAAGATTATTCACGTACAGTGCCACCGTGACCGGCACGCGGCCTGGGCTGGTCCAGGCGAGCCGGCCGTCGGTGCGATTTGACGCTAATCCGGTGCGGAAGGCTGGAATCGTCAAGCAGCTTCCCTGCGCTGCGGAATCGGTATTGCAGCGACCGGGACCCCGATACGCATCCTGCAATGTGAAATCGAGGTCTCCGCTCGCCACGTTGTGCCATAGATAATCAAAGCCCGCCGCGAGCGACCAGAGCGGCTCGCCGGTTGCTTGACCGGCAAGATTGGTACCGTCCGGAGCGATGTAATCCTTGTAGGTATCGTCAATATAAGCGGCGACAAAATTCAAATGCAGCCCCGAGGTGGCCTGAAAGCCCGCCTGGAAATCCACACCCCGGGCATGCTGATCGCTCACCGTGACCTCGTACGCGGGGATCGGACCATTGCTGGTTACTAAAACGAGGGATTGCAAATTCGAGTATAGGTAGTAGTAGACGGACGAGTTCAAAAGCAGGCGATGGTCGAGGAGCTCGCTCTTTACGCCGAGCTCATAATTCCGGACGTGCTCCGGATCGTACTTGGCACCGGGCGCGAGCGCGTTGTAGCCACCGGCTTCATAGCCACGCGCAACCGACGCATAGAACATCACCTCGGGAAGCGGCTTGTAGTCGAGCACGACGCGCGGACTAGTGTCGTTCCAGCTGTTCTTCACTTGATACGGGGCTGCGGTCGAGATAGGGGTCGTGAACTCAATGTTCTGCTGAAACGGAAATTGAGGCAGCGGAAAACCAAGCATCGTGAGTTCAGAAAGGCCCGCATCGAGTGCCGCGGCCGTGCGCGGCGGGTTGTACCAATTGAAAACCTTTTCGTCGTGCGTGAAGCGCACACCAGTGGTCAGATTCCATTGATCAGCGAGATGCCAGATCACGTCGCCGAACAAGGCGCCGGCACGCGAGTAACCGTGGTTGATCATGCTCTCTTGCCAGGGATCCCCGAGCAGCGACACCGGAATGCCATACTGAGCCGCAGCCGCGCTGATCGGCCCGTACACGCCGCCGGGCGCGACTCCGAGGTTGTTGAGCAGCGTATCGATGGTATTGGTGAAAAAATTCAGTTGACTCGCTTGGTGTGCATCGTCGAAGTAGTAGCTTGCGCCGGCAACCCAATCGGCGAGACTGGTCTTACCCGCAAGATCGAATTCTTGCGACAAGCTTTTGTTTTGCTCGATGTTGACGTCATCGAAATACAGATACTGCCGATTGGTGCCGTCCTGCGACTCGCGGTTGAATGTATTGAAGTATCGATAGGCGCTGATCGAGGTGAAGTCTGCGAACGCAAACGAGTGCTCGATGCGCAGCGTGACGGCGTCGAATTTGCGTGTCTCGCGCCCATCGATCACATCATTAAAAACTGGCACGGTGAACGGATTAAGCCATGTGTTGGGAGTCGACGGAAACGGCGGCAAACCGGGGGACGCGGGTAGCGTCGCGATGCCGATGGCAGGCCGCGCCGGTTGATCGAGATTCTCGTGTTCCCAGATGAACCGAACCCGCGTATCGCCAGGTGCGCGCCACAGAATCTGCGCCCGCGTCCCCGAGTCACCGTTCCTATCGTAGCGCGCGCCCGTCGCGCTATCGTGTAGCCAGCCGTCGCTGCGGTTGTCGACCCAGGAGAAGCGCGCCGCCAAATCCGGAGCGAGCGGCACGTTGACCATGGCTTCGTAATACAACTCGCCAAAATTGCCGAATCGAGCCTTCGCATCCGCTGACCACTCATCGGTGGGTTCGTTGGTGACTATCGAAATGGCACCCGCGGCGCTGTTCCGCCCAAACAAGGTACCCTGCGGTCCTTTGAGTACCTCAACTCTCTGAATATCGTCGAACATCAGCAGCGCGCCGCCGGTTTTGCCTGCGTAAACGCCATCCTCGTACAGGCCTATCGGCGAATCGGTGCCGATGCCGAAATCCGACACGCTGATGCCGCGTAACGTAAAGCCGGGCTGAGTCGGCTGTTCGCCGCTCACGTCAAGCCCGGGCACATAGCCGTTCATGCTGGCCAGATCCGTAGCCGCGAGCTTCTCGATTTGCTGGACGGTGACGACCTGCAGCGCAATCGGCACATCCTGCGAGGACTCGCTGCGGCGCTGGGCAGTGACGGTGACAGTCTCGATTTCGTTGTCTGAAATCCCCGCGCCGGTCGCGGTGGTGGCATCGGCCGCCAGAGCGCCATCTGCCGCGCACAGTGCGAGCATTGACAGGTAAATCGAAGGGCGGTGCATGGACATTCTTAAAGCTCTCCGTGTCTATATTTCTATACGCCGCACTGGCCAGGCATGGCCGCAATCCAGTCGCGAATCAAGGCGAGACCCTCGCGATGCACGGTGCTGCGCCCCTGCTCGGGCATCATCACGCCCGGCTCGCGCGAGTTCATGCGAAACGGCAGGATCGAATCGTCCGGGTGCCCCGGAACAATATCGAACAGGTGATCGCCGGTACCGCGGCCCGCCGCCACCGGGGGCTTGCAGATGCCAAGATGCCGATCGCTGGCCGTGATTGACTCGAAAGTGAGTCCGGTCGTGTCCGCCGGCCCCGTGGCACTGTGGCAATGCGCGCAGTTGACGTCGAGATAAGCACGCGCGCGCGCGTCCAGAGGCGCCGCGGCATCACGCCAATTGGCATTGCGCGGCACATCGCCAAGCGCCGGCAAGTCGGCTAGATAGCCAATTTTTTGCAGGTGCGTCAATTGATTCTCGGCGCCGCCGGCGTATCCGTAATCGCGGTTCAAGTGGCGAGCTTTCAAGCCAATGGGGGCGATGCTCTTCGCCTTCAAATCCGCAACGTGACACCCCGCGCATTGAACTTCATTCGGCACGACGTAGGTGAAGCGCTCGTTCGCCTCGCCCGAGGCCACCAGTTCCAAGGAGACCTCATCGCCCGTGCGCGCCAACTCTGCGTCCGTTTGGGAGGCATTCCACACATAGGGCAACGCTTCCCAGCCATGCTCGCGCCGCACCAAGATGCGGGTCTCGATCAGCCGAACCGTGGACAGATCGAGACCGCGGCCGGAGAAATCGCGCGACTGATCGTAGGTCCGCAATACCGCGCTGTCGGCGCCTGCCGCGCGTGGATAATAGAAGGTCTTGCTGATGATGCTGCCGACGGGGAAATCAAAGGTCTCGGTACTCGAGTAACGCGCGGCGGTGCCGGGCGGCATCCAGACGGTACGAAACTTATGCGCATAGTCGCTGAACAGCGGCGTGTTGAGGTCGTAGGGTACGACGCGCTCGTTCGGTTGCAGCCGGCCGCCCTCGCTGTAGACCACCTGCCATTCACTGAGGTGTTGCGGCCGCCCGTCCGCAAAAAAATGCACCGCGGGGTGCGGCTGGGCGCAGCCTACGAGCAAAAATCCTGCGAACACCGCCGTTACTAGGGCGGCCCGCAAGAGCGCCTGCTTGAGCAACTTCACGCAGCCATCACGTGTGACTGGGCAGATCCACCGGCGGCAACTTCGGCAACTCGCATTGAAAAAGCGCCGTCTCGGTCTTCGGATTCTTGTACTTGTGCGGGCCGTCGGCGTTGAGCACCGTGGCACCCGGGTTTTTGACGCAAATCCGCTCCTCGGCGGGAGGCTGGCCATCGACCAGATTCTTCTCGTCGTGAAACCCATCCCAGAGAATGTCGGGGAAATGTCCGTTCAACCCAAACATCGACACTTTGAGAGTCTTGAGCTCAAGACCATCCGGAGAATCTCCTCCGCCCGAAAATTGGTTGTCGTAAATAAAGATTGACCGCGGATAAGGATCGTAATTCGGATCTATGCCCGGCTTGTTGTAGTAGTTGGTGGAGAAGTAGGCCGAGATAATCAGGTTGGCCGTCTGGTTATCGGCGATGTCGTTATCAAAAATCTCGACTTTGCTGTTCGAATTGACCACCACCCCGGCGCCGGCCGGCACACTCGCCACCGCCGCGCCCTTGGCCGCGAAGTTCGCGACATTATTCTTGAACACCTTATTTTTATAGACGCGCGTCGAGTGCCCCGCCTGGCTCAAGTTCGGCATGTTGAACACCAGGATGCCGCCGGTGTTTCCGGTGGCGACGTTGTCGTATACATCCGCATTGACCGTGTTCTCGATTTCAATGCCGGCAACGTTCTGCTCTGCGTGACAGCGGCGCACCACCACATTCGTGGACTGACCGACATAGATGCCGGCATCCGACGCTCCCCAGGAGGAGGAGTCTTCGATCAAAATATTCCTCGACTTGACCGGGTAGATGCCGTAAGCCCCGTTGCTGGTTTGCGAGCCGCCGCTCCAGGCAACGCGGACGCCGCGAATAGTGATGTTCTCGCCGTCATTAATCTTGAGCCCGTCGCCCTTCGTGTCCTCAATCGACAGATTCTCAATGACGAAGTCGTTGCCGTATACCAAGATCCCTTCGGGACCCGAGATCTCATTCTTAAACGACAGGATGCTTTTGTCCTGGCCGGCACCGCGGATGGTCACGCCGTTAGCGCGCAGAGTGAGCACACGGTCGAGCGCATGCTTGCCGCTTGGAATCTCGATCACCGTGCCGGGCTTGGCGTCCAGAAATTGCTCTTGCAGGTGTTTCTGAAATTCGCCGTCTTCGGCGCTCAGACCCTGAGGCGGCGACTGGTTGGCCTTTTGTCCGCAGGCGGCGGCGATGAGACATAAAAACGCGACGCTAATCTGTCGCATGATTTCCCCAATGTAGTTGTTATTCGGACCGGATCGAGCCTCCGACACGGCACTCGGCATCCGTCTCACCAGTGTAACATGCTCGCACCTCGAGAGCCTTACCGGCATAGCGACTTGAAGGGGGGAGCGTTATGAGTGATGAGACAGCAAAGATGACCGGTGCGCCCATCGCACGCCGCGAGGTCTTACGCAGCGCCGCGGCGCTCCTCGGTGGTGCCACGGCATCAATGATGGGCGCCTCGGCTCGCGCCGCCGTGGAATCTTCCCACGCTGCCGATAAGCCGCTGGTGGTTGCGCAAGACGGCACCGCCATCGTGCAGACTCAATCCGGAAAAGTGGCCGGCTATTTGCACGGCGGAATTCTCGCTTTCAAGGGCATCCCCTACGCCGCCAGTGCGGAGGGCGCCAATCGCTTCCTGCCGCCGCTCAAGTGCAAGCCTTGGACCGGCGTGCGCAGCTCCCGCCAGTTCGGCTACGTTGCGCCGCAAAGCGCGCGTGGCGGCTGGGCCAATGACGAAGAGGCATTCATGTTTGCGTGGGACGACGGTGTTCAAAGCGAAGACTGTCTGCGAGTCAACTTATGGACGCCGGCCATCAACGATGGGCGAAGGCGTCCCGTCATGGTATGGCTGCACGGCGGCGGCTTCACCGCGGGCTCGGGCCAGGAATTGCGGTCCTACGACGGCGAGAACTTGGCCAAGCGCGGCGACGTGGTGCTCGTCTCCTTGAACCACCGGCTGAATGTGTTCGGTTATCTTGATCTGTCGAAATACGGAGACCAATACGCCGGCTCGGCCAATGTCGGTATGCTCGACATCGTCGCGGCACTCGAGTGGATTCGGGACAATATCTTAGCCTTCGGCGGCGATCCGAAGTCAGTCACAATCTTCGGTCAATCCGGCGGCGGCGCGAAGGTCGGCGCCCTGATGGCTATGCCGGCTGCTCAAGGGCTATTCCATCGCGCAATCGTCGAAAGCGGCTCGATGCTGCGTGTCGCCACCCCAGATAAGTCACAGACGCTGGCCGATGCAATCGTCGCCGAGTTAGGCTTGAATCACACGACGATCGAGCAGATTCACAGTCTCCCGTACCCTAAAATTCTTACGGCGGCCGAAAAGGTGTTGCGTGAACACAATCCGCGGCCGCCGGGCGGCGTGCCGAACTTTCGCCGCATGGCCGAGGGGTTGGGATTTGCTCCCGTTCTCGACGGCAAGATTATTCCCGCGCAGCCCTTCGATCCCAAAGCTCCGGCGATGTCGGCAGACGTTGCGATGATCATCGGCTCGACGCTCAACGAGTTCGTGACCGCCATCAACCACCCGGAATACGAGCTCATGACGGAGGGCGATCTCGAGGGGCGCGTCAAAGAGCTTTATGGCACTCAGAATTCGAAGATTATCGCAGCGTTTCGTGCACGCACGCCGGACGCCAAGCCGTTTGATCTGTGGTCGCGTATCGCCGCATCGACGGTGCGCGAGAATGCCATCAAACAAGCCGCCGCCAAGGCTGCGCTCGGCAAGGCACCGGCCTATCTTTATTGGTTTACGTGGCAAACGCCCATTCTCGACGGCCGGCCACGCGCCTTTCACTGCTCAGAAATTGCGTTTGTCTTCGATAATACCGATCGCTGCGCGACCATGACTGGAGGCGTACCCGAGGCGCGCTCACTTGCCGGCAAGATGAGCGATGCGTGGATCCATTTTGCACGCACCGGAAACCCCAATCACCCGAACCTTCCGCATTGGCCCGCCTTCTCCCCCGAGCAAGTTCCGACGATGATTTTTGACAACGTGCCCGAAGTAGCCATGAACCCCGACGCAGCGGAACAACGCAGCATCGCGGCGACCTAATTTGCAAAGTCGTGTCGAAATGTGACGATCTGGTTCGTCGTATCGCAGAGTATGGCGCTGTAATCGGAGGATTTAAGTATGAAAGTCATAGTATTGGTCAAGGCAACGGCAAGTAGCGAAGCCCAAGTGATGCCGAGCGAATCGCTGCTCGCCGAAATGGGCAAGTTTAACGAGCAGCTGGTCAAGGCCGGGGTAATGCTCGCCGGCGAAGGCCTACATCCAAGCGTTCGCGGCAAACGCGTGCTTTTTTCGGGCAAAGCGAGAACCGTACTGGATGGTCCTTTCGCTGAAACCAAAGAACTGGTGGCCGGGTTCTGGCTTTGGCAAGTGAAATCCATGGACGAAGCGCTCGAATGGGTCAAGCGCTGTCCGAATCCCATGCCCGAAGATTCAATCATCGAAATTCGGCCGATTTTCGCGCCCGAGGATTTTGGCGAAAATCTCACGCCGGAATTGCGAGAACGCGAACAGCGTCTGCGCCAAGAGATCGACAAGTCCCGTGGCTGATGCAGCGATTCATCGCAGGCTAGAGGCGCTCTGGCGCATGGAATCCGCGAAGATTATTGCGAAGCTCGCAAGGATGCTGCACAGCGTCGGTCTTGCCGAGGAGTTCACGCAAGATGCCCTGGTGACGGCGCTTGAGCAATGGCCGAAGAGCGGCGTGCCGGAAAATCCCGGCGCCTGGTTGATGACGGCTGCCAAGAATCGCGCCCTCGATGAATTGAGGCGCCGCAAACTCTTCGAACGAAAGAGCGAATCGATTGCCAACGAAACGCGGCTGAGCGCGGTCGGCGTGCCGCCGGACCAGGAGGCGGATGATATTGGCGATGACCTGTTGCGACTGACGTTCGTTGCCTGCCATCCGGTGCTGTCGACCGATGCACGAACCGCGCTGACCCTGCGCCTCCTCGGTGGGCTCTCGACCGGCGAAATCGCGCGCGCCTTTTTGGTGCCGGAAGCTACCATCGCGCAGCGCATCGTGCGCGCCAAACGAACCCTGGCCGAGGCCCGGGTTCCGTTTGAAGTGCCGCGCGCTGACGAACTTGCCACGCGCTTGGGCTCGGTGCTCGAAGTCATTTATCTCATTTTCAACGAGGGCTACACCGCGACTGCGGGTGATGACTGGATGCGGCCGGCGCTGTGCGAGGAGGCGCTGCGCTTAGGAAGGATTCTTGCCGAACTCCTTCCGGAGGAGTCTGAAGTGCATGGCTTGGTGGCGTTGATGGAACTTCAGTCATCGAGGACCGGATCGCGCGTCGATGCCGCAGGCAAGCCAATTCTGCTACTCGCCCAGAATCGCGGGCGATGGAATCAACTATTAATCCAGCGCGGATTAGTTGCGCTCGGGCGCGCCGAGGCTCATGCCAATGCGTTAGGACCGTATGCCCTGCAGGCAGCCATTGCGGCGTGTCATGCGCGCGCGCGAACCGCAGAGCAAACCGATTGGCAGCGAATCGTTGCACTTTACGACGCGCTGGCTGCTCTCACGCCCTCGCCGGTGATTGAACTGAATCGCGCGGTTGCGGTCTCGATGGCATTTGGGCCCGAGGCAGCCCTTGAACTCGTGAATGCGCTCACTCACGAGCCTAGGCTCGAGAACTACCACTTACTGCCGAGCGTTCGCGGCGATTTGCTCGAGAAACTCGGGCGGTTTGCAGAAGCTCGCGCGGAGTTCACCCGCGCAGCGGCAGTCGTGCAAAACGCGCGCGAGCGCACGTTGTTGCTCGGCCGCGCTTCGGCATGTGGCGGCGAGGTGCAATAACGATTGGAGGCTTGAAGTGAAACGCATCATAATTGGCTTATTACCGCTGCTTGCGTTGAGTGCGCTCAGCGCGCGCGCCGACAATTTCGGCAGAGTCTTTTACGACAGGAAAAATAATCAATTGGTCGTCACGATGATCTACCGCGGAACTAACCCGAATCATGATTTCACCCTGAAGTGGGGCGAGTGCCACGCCGGGCAAGCGGGCCTACAAGAGGTGACGGCGGAGGTCTTGGATGATCAATTTCAAGACAGGGCGCAGCAGAATTTTCGCGCCACCAAGAACTTTCCCCTCGATGGACTGCCGTGCCGCCCTGCCAAAGTGACCTTACGAACGGCACCGCGTTTTTTCTATACCCTGACCATTCCAGGATAGCCGCGCCGCCGCTCGCATGCGTGTATTGCTGGTTGAAGACGATGGCATGATTGCCCAAGGCCTGCAGATGGCCCTGCGGCAAGCCGGATTCGCCGTCGATTGGATGCGCGATGGCAAGAGCGCGAACGCCGCATTGCAAGCCGCGAGATTCGATCTGGTACTGCTCGATCTCGGGTTGCCGCAACGGGATGGCATTGAGGTTCTGCGCGACCTACGTAAGCGTGGCGATGTCACGCCAGTGATCATCTTGACGGCGCGCGATGAGATTCAACACCGCATTGCCGGCCTCGATGCTGGAGCCGATGATTACATCGTCAAGCCATTCGATGTGGACGAAGTCACCGCCCGCATGCGTTCTGTTCTGCGGCGTGCCGCCGGACGAGGCGATTCGGGCATCCAGTATGGCGATTTGCGGCTCGATCCCGTAACCCATGCCGTCGAGCGCAATGGCGTTCCGGTCGCCCTCTCCGCACACGAATTTGCGGTGCTCGAAGCGCTGTTGCAGCGGCCGGGCGCGGTGCTGTCGCGCAGCCAGATCGAAGATCGCCTGTACGGATGGGATGAACAAATCGGCAGCAATGCCGTCGAAGTGTACATTCACGGATTGCGGCGCAAGCTCGGTAGCGATGCCATCCGTACCCTGCGCGGTGTCGGCTACTACGTCCCGAAAATATGAAATCGATTCGTGCCCGACTGTTGATTGCGCTGATCATATTGGTCGCGTTGATTTCGCTGCTGGCGGCAGGCGTCACCTATCGTCGCGTGCTCAGCGAGACCTCGACGCTGTTCGACTATCAGTTGCGACAGATGGCGCTATCACTGCGCAACCAAATTTCACTGGCGCCGCGTATCGAGGTGCCTCCCGACCAAGGCGATGCCGATTTCGTGATCCAGATATGGGATCTATTTGGCGCTCGGACTTACCTGTCGCGGCCCGGCCTGCCGATAATTAATCAAACGGTCTTAGGCTACGCGGATCTGTTGGTGCGCGGCCAAGCCTGGCGTGCTTACGGCCTGCAGACGGCCGATGGCGTGATCCAAATCGCGCAGCCGGCGCGAGTGCGCGAAGCGTTGGCGCGCGCCGCGGCGGAGCGCGTGGTCATACCCTTAGTCCTGCTGCTGCCGATTATGATCGCGGCAGTTGCCTGGATCGTCAGTCGCGGCCTCTCGCCGCTGCGGGATGTCGCCGTCGAAGTGCAGCGGCGCGACGTGCAGAGCTTAGCCCCCATAGGCACCGCAAATCTGCCAGGCGAAATCGCGCCGCTGGTGGGAGAGCTCAATCGCCTGTTGGCGCGCTTGCAAGACGCCTTCGCGGTGCAGCGGGCCTTTATTTCAGACGCGGCGCACGAACTACGTTCGCCGCTCACCGCGCTGCGGCTGCAGCTGCAGCTGCTCGATCGCGCACCAGACGATGGCGCACGCAGCGAAGCGCGCAACCGGCTCGGCGGCGCAGTGGAGCGGGCTATTCACTTGGTAGAGCAGCTCCTGACCTTGGCGCGAAACGAACCCCAAGAGTCGGTTGGCGAGTTTGGGCCCGTCAATTTGGCCGTGGTCGCGGCCGATGGCATCAAGGACACGCATGATTTCGCCCTGGCGCGGAACATCGATCTGGGTCTCGAAGCTCCGCCGAGCGTCCCCGTCTGCGGCGATCGCGAGGCGCTTCGCACCCTGGTTCGCAACTTGGTCGACAACGCCGTGCGTTACACGGAACCGCACGGCACGGTCCAAGTACGCTGCCGATCGACGGCCACGGGGGCCCAACTCGAGGTGAGGGATACAGGCCCAGGTATCAGTCCGGAGGATCGGGCGCGGGTATTCGATCGATTCTATCGTCAAGGCGGGTCTGAGGAGACCGGCACCGGCCTCGGGCTCGCCATTGTGAAGGCCATCGCGGAACGTCATGGCGCAAAAATCCGGCTCGAGACCGCCGCCGGCGGCGGTTTGCAAGTCGAATTGAGCTTCCCAGCAGTCTCTTAAGGTTGCCTTAAGCCTGGGGTGGGAAGCTCTCCCACAAGAGCACTTGCTCACCATCGCAGGAGATCCGCATGCAACTTCGTAACAGAACCCTGGCATTGTCCGCGGCCGGCTTAATCGCCGTAGGTACCGTCGCGGGCTTGTCTGCCCCGACGCTTTTACATGCCGGTACATCACCGGCGGCCGATCCGGCCGGCAGTTCGCCTGCCTCCCCCGCTCAGCCCATTCCCCTCATGACGGCGCCGAATTATCGCGCGATCGTCGCGCGCAATCAGGCGGCAGTGGTCGGCATCACCACTGCGGGTCCGATGAACACGGCCGCGGCGCCGCAGCAGTTCAACTTCGGCGGCCCCAATGGCGATGACGACAATCCTTTGTCGAAATTCTTTCAGGGGATACCCATGCCCCGCCAGCGCGGCACCATGCATGCGCAAGGCTCGGGCTTTTTAGTCTCTG
>Ga0302319_10013237_pt1 | contig 15476 bp, 10 predicted proteins | sample Bog_T0_2_FD_203319 | JGI IMG/M metagenome (GOLD analysis project Ga0302319, IMG submission 203319) | Peat permafrost microbial communities from Stordalen Mire near Abisko, Sweden - Bog_T0_2 | ecosystem: Environmental > Terrestrial > Soil > Wetlands > Peat | place: Sweden: Abisko, Stordalen Mire... | reverse complement strand
CCGCAGACGAGGCCGCGCGCCCATGGGTGACCGCGGCCGGTGAGAGTGCCGTCGTCGGAGAGCGCCTCGGCGAAGCCCATGCTGATGCCTGCGCCGACACTGGCGGCCATGCCGACCTGGAATGTCTGGAGGCTGTGGTGCGTGGCGAATGCGGCGGCGAACAACGGGGCGAGGGTGGAGACGGAGCCATCCATGAGGCCCGCGAGGCCGGGCTGGATGATTTGCAGGAGAAAGAGGCGTTTTTTATGCGCGGATTCATCCTCGCTTATTTGCATGGTGCCCATGCGTTCCGCCTGGATTGCGTGGTGGCGTTCCTCCGCGATGAGATCGCCGAGGAGCAGGCGGATGCCCGTGTCGGTGGTGCGCTTTGCGGAGGCTTCGTAGAAACTGATCGTCTCAAGTTCCATGACTTCGGCCTGCTTTTGCACGGCTTTCAGGCCGAGGGGACGGACGAGCCAGACGGGGCGGCGCGTGACAAAACCTGAGACATTTTCGCGGCGGATCATCGGGATATGTTCGCCGAAACGGGCGCGGTAGAGCTCGAGCAGGCGGTGACGGTGCCCATCCTCCTGCTTCTGCATTTCGAGAAACATCGCCGCCTGCGAGGGATGGCTTTCCTTCAAGCCATCAGCAAAATCGGAATAGATGCGCGCGTCGTCCTCCTCGAGCGAGATGGCGAGGGCGAGGACTTCTTTTTCAGTGAGGCTTTCAAAACTGCGCATTTGTGCCTATCCTTGAGCCGGATTTTAAACAAATCAACACCATAACACAATCGGCTTACATAAAGGCAATTTATGAAAATATCCATCGGCTCCGACCACGCGGGATTTCTTTACAAGGAACAGATCAAGGCTCTGCTCCAAAGCCTCGGACACGAGGTGAAGGATGTGGGCACGAACAGCACGGAGCCTGTCGATTACCCGCTATTCATCCGGCCCGCGGCGGAGGCGGTGGCGAGCGGGGAATGCGAGCGGGGTATCGTGCTCGGCGGGTCTGGGAATGGCGAGGCGATTGTTGCGAACAAGGTGCACGGGGTGCGCTGTGCGCTCTGCTGGAGCTACGACACGGCGCGCTGGGGCAGGGAGCATAACGATGCGAATGTGCTGTCGATCGGGGAGAGGACGGTGCCGATTGAGCTTGCGCTGGAGATTGTGAAGATATGGCTGGATACGCCGTTTGCGGGGGGGAGGCATGCGGCGCGGGTTAAGGAGATTGAAGGATAGTTCCTTGTTCAAGGTTCAAAGTTCAAAGTTGCTGTAGAGTCACCCCAAGCTTGAAGACGAAATTTATTTTTTCGGGAGTTGTTTTGATTCTCTGCCTGCCGCTGTGCATTGCGTCGGGGTATCTCTATAGTTTGCGCGTTCCGCGGGAGTATTATTCCAAGGTGACGTTGGAGATCGCGCCTGACAGGAATAGAACCAGTGTCTTCGATGATAACAGTACCCAGATCGCGAATCTCTTGGATGACCCAAAATTTGTCCCGAATCAGTTTCAGATCATTCAAAGCAAGGAGATGCTTTATCCCGTAATCGACGAGTTAAAGCTCGTAGAAAAGTGGGCTGCGGGCGACGTGACGCTTCCGAAGGAGCAGATTTATTTCCGTCTGCTGAAAATGATTGAGATAAAGGAAGTGCGGAATACCGATCTTCTTGAGATCGGGGTTTACAGTCGTGATCCCCTAGAAGCTGCCAATATTGCGAATGCGATTGCGATGGAATACCAGAAAAGACGCATTGAAGATAATGAGAAAATGTTCGCCCTTAATTTGTCTGAAATGAAGGATGAAGTGGAAAAGCAACGCAAGAAGGCGGAAGAGGCGCACGCGGAGGTTGTGGCAATTTGCCAACGCGAACACATCATTGATCCCACTCCCGAGCGTTTAGACCTCCAGGCCCAAAACCAGGGCGAAGAATACAGGGCTGCGAAGAAAAAATATCTCCAAGAAAAAGCGCTTCTTGACAATGCTGAAACCCGCTACGCCACACAAAAAATGGACATGCAAATCAGTTTTTAACCTGTGAGGATTTGGGAAAGAGCGGAGCCCGCAGATGTGCCTAGCAGGCCGAATGTTCCGATGATAATGCTCATTTTCGCATGCATCGGATTACTCTTTGCGATTCCTGGCGTTGTTCTTCTTGTTGTTGGGCTTTGCATGAAGGAATCGCAGAGCGCTTCCACATGCTGAGTTGATCGCTTGTTGCGTTGCGGCGCGGCAGAGGTCGGGAAATAGTTAGAGATCGATTCGACTCCGCAAAGCCTCCGCTCACGATGACTGATCGGTCTATGGAGTCGAGTGTGCGACTCCGCTTCGCAAGGCCTTCGCTACGCTCAGGATGACTGAGCTTTTGTGGATGTACCGCGGAGTTTTTTCCACCAGATGCAGTAGCCGGTGATGACCTGGATGGCTAGCATGAGGCTGGAGAGGGACATGAGGATTTTGGTGGGGTAGCCGCAGATGTCGCCGGTGTGGAGGGCGCGGTTGAGGGTGATGAGGCCGGTGCCGGCGGGCGGGGTGCGGGAGTTTTCGACGAAGAGGACTTTGCCGCTGAATTGATCGACGTTGACCCAACTGCGGCCTGCGGTGAGGTCTTCCGGGAACCGCATGGAAACCATGAAGGAGGCGGCGGGTTTTTGGGGGAGGACGATGTAGCTGGGCTTCGCGCCGGGGAGGGTGGCCTCGGCGAGGTTCACGGCATTGTCGGCAGTGATCGGTTTGCCGCCGGGTTGGACTATGGAGGGAACGTTTCTGGAAGAGGGCGCGGAATGTGTCACTTTAAAAAACCATGGGGTGATGATTTCATCGAACCCGAGGACAATGCCGGTGATGGAGAGAACCAGCAGAAATAAGGCGAAGTAGATGCCGGCTATGCTGTGGAATTCGAAGTTGAAGCCGCGTCGGGATTTTCCAAAGGAGGATGCGATGCGGCGCAACGGGAACCAGAGGTATATGCCGGTGAAAATGAGGAAGACGGAAAGGACGGCGGCCCATTTGGTAAATTCCTCGCCTTTCCTGCCGGCGAGCAGGCGCATGTGGAATTGGTGGATATTCGCCAGAAGTGTTGGCGTCGTCCGCTCGCCGATGATCGCGCCGGTGTTGCCGTTGACGAAAATCTGTTTTGAGCCGAGCTGGGTGATGTAGGCATCGCCGGGCCGGAATGGAAGGCGAAGTATGCTGATGTGCTGGCCGGGGTAGGCTTTTTCGAGGGCGGCTTGAACCTCCCAGATGCTCGATGGCGCGGTCTGCTGGCCTTCGCTGGCTTTGGGCCCGGCGTGGTACAACTTTGCGTTGAAGAGGCGGTCGAGGTCCTCCTCGAAGGCGAGGATGCTGCCGGTGACACCGAGGATAATGAGGAAGACGCCCGCGATGAGGGCGCCGTAGAGGTGGAGATTGAGGATGAGTTTGCGCATAGGGGGCGAAGACATGGTTTTCTAGCGTGGCTTCGGGAGGGAGTCGAGCGCTTGCTTTACATGTGACAGTGTTTAACGCAGTATGAGGGCATGAAATCACTCCCTAGGAATCTCGTTCTCTCACTCATCACGGCGATCGTATTTATTCCCACGGCCGGGCTGCTGGCGGGCGCTGCCGATCTGCCGGCGGGGACTGCGAAGGGGAGTTTCACCCCGGAAGGCAAGCCGGCGGTTACCCTCGCGTTTGCAGCTGCGTTTGTGGATGTGAAGGATAGCGACAAACCGGTGATCCTGATCCTGTCGGACAAGAAGCTGGGCACCGAGAAATGGACCAGTGAGTTTGATATGATGGAGGAGCATCCAATATTCAACGGCGTGGCGTTCTGGTTCGACAAGGATGGGAATGTCTTCCGCATGGCGACGTTCGTTGAAGGGGAGCATGCAAGCGTGTCGGGGTATTTTGATCTCAAGCTCGAAGGGGTTTTCGGCAAGAACCTGGCGGGTGCGGTTGTCTCCAATGCACAGGCGGGCGGCGGGCCGAAGGCGGATGCGACGTTTCATGTGGTGATGAAGTAGGGTGGCAAAGAATTTAGCATTTAGGATTTAACATTTGCCGCCCTCGCCCCTCGGCCTCTCAAAGAGTCGAGTAATCCCCGGCTCTGGCTGTGATGGCTTTGCCATCGGGTTGTATGTGTTGATTGGGACATGAGAGCGTATTCCTCCAGTGCTGTGCAATTTGAAGCGGGTGTTATTTATGCTGCGAGGTTTACGAGGCTGGAGCCTCGGGGACAATTGCATTACAAGGCTGGAGCCTTGTAACGAGGAAGGATGTTAGAGGAACGTTTTTGGTGCTGCGACGCGCGAGAAGCCCGGAAATAGTTAGAGATCGATTCGACTTCGCAGAGCAATACCGAAGAACACGTTAAGCCGCCCACATCCTCCCACGGCCAATGTTGCCGCCCTCGCCCCTCGGCCTCTCAAAGAGTCGAGTATCTCGCTGCGCTCGGTTCACGATGACTGAGCAGAGGAAGGGCGGCCGCGCAGTTTCTGGAAAACGATCCTACCCTTTCAGCGGCGCGGGCTCGGCGGCGGCGGGGTGGTTTTTGCGGAGTTTTTCGGCGGCTTCGCGGAGCCATTCGGAATCGGGCGGGGCGTAGGGGCGGAAGGTTTCGAGGTAGCCTTCGTGCTCGTTGTAGAAAAGGGCGCGGTGGAGGCCGAGGTTGCTGGCCTTGGGCGAATCGATGAGGCTGGCGGAGTCGTTTGCGCTCATCTGGAAGACGACGCGCATTTCAAATTCGCTGAGGGCCTTGCGGTTCATGAAGCGGTTGATGCTGTTCAGCGTGTCCACGGTGGTGATGATGTGGATGCCGTTGGTGCTGCCTTCGGTGATGAGTTCGTTGAACTGCGCGCCGGCATCAGGGCCGCTGTCGCTGCTCGAGAAGCTGAAGTCATCCTCGTGGCGGAGTTTTTTGAACCTGTGGAGACCGTGGATGAAGAGGAAAATGGCAGGGGCCCCATCCGCGTGGATATCGCCGGCATTGCGGTTTTTCAATTCCGTGGAGAGGGTGTTCATCGCGGCGGTGACATCCTGCCCATGAACGACGGTGATCTCGTGAGGGACGGCCTTCACGACCTGGTCGATGAAATTCGCCTCCGGGGAACCGGGCGTGGCGCTGTGGAAGAAAAAGAATTTCGCAGTGCCGGCGGGATATTGCGCGGCGAGGGCGAGCATGGAAAGGCCGAGCATGGTGACGGAGGCTTCGTCGCGCTGGCCGACGATGAGCATGTGATTCCCACTCTGGCGCTGGAAGGTGGCCTCGGTGGGGCCTTTGATGGAATTCGGCGAGCCGAGCCAGCAGGGGGCGACGACTGGCGGCGTGGCGGGGATGCTGTCGAGCGCGGCGCGAAGGAGCGCATTCTCACGCACATCGGCGGGGGCGTTGCCCTCGAAGACAATGGGGCCGGGGTAACGGTGGCCGCTGCGGTCGGAGAGAGCCTGCACTTTGTCGAGCCAGAGGTCGCGTTCCTCGTCGGGCAGCCATACGACCTGGAACGGGCTGTTGCCTTCCATGGCGCCGGCAGCGTCGTTGTAGATGCCTTCGCCGGGGCGGGTGAGGAGGCGCGGGGCGGAATTATTTTCATCCATGATGAGGTAGGCGTCCGCCTCGTTGCACTGGAGGGCGACGCGGATGACCATCTGCCCAAGGGTCGCGCGTGCGAGCGAATAAGCGCCGCCGAGGGTCTGCGAGCCCAGCAGCACATGGATGCCGAAGGCGCGGCCCTGGCGGACGATGCGGTCGAACAGCAGCGACGCGGTCTGCGCGATGGTATCATCCTCGACGAAAAATTCCTGGAACTCATCGATGAGCAGCAGCGAACGGGGCATCGGCTCGGTGCCGCCCGCGCGCTTGTAGCCTGCGACATCCTGCACGCCGAGTTTGCGGAACATGTCGCCGCGGCGTTTCAGCTCCGCATCCACGCGCTGCAGGACACTGAGGGCAAACTCGCGGTCGCTCTCGATGGCGACTACTTTTGCATGGGGAAGATGCTTGGTGGCGTAGCACTTGAACTCGACGCCTTTCTTGAAATCGATGAGGTAGAATTCCACCTGCTCGGGGCTGCAGGCGAGCGCGAGATTGGTGATGATGACGTGGAAGAGCGTCGATTTGCCGGAACCGGTCTTGCCGGCAAAGAGAGCGTGCTGGCGCGTGCCTTTGCCGATGGCGAGATACTGGAGCTTCGTCGCGCCGGTGCGACCGACGGGGATGCGCAGCTCGTGGGTGGTTTCGTTCGTCCAGAGTTCCTCCGGCGCGGGGGCGATCTGCGAGAAGGGGACTTCCACGCGGTTGGAATCGATGCTGCTCTTGCCGATCTTGTGGACGAGATCGACGGCGAGGGCGGGGTCCGGCGGAGTATCGAAGGCGAGCGTGGCGCCGACTTCCACCTGCTGTTTGTTGAGGGTGAAAAGATTGCCCACATGGCGGATGCAGATGCTGTTTTTCCGCAATTCATCGGGCACAAAACCCTCCGGCAACGGCTGGCGCTGGTCCCAGTGGATGAGCGTGAAAATGCCGCACCGCGGCCCGCTCATGGCGATGCTTTGCAGGCGCTTTGCGGCGACATCGCTGAAGTTTGCCGGGAAATCGGCCACGACAAGGAAGTGATATTTCTCGGCAACGCTGCCGGCCTGCTCGTTGTATTCGGTGATGTTTGCGTATTCGTTGCGCAGATACATCTGGATGACCTTCTCGATGTGCTCGCTGAGCTCGGCGAGACGCTCCTCGATCTGGTCGCGCTGGGTCCAGATGCGGCGGTTGATGATGCTTTCCTCGTAATCCGTGATGTGCATGAGCCCAGCAAAACTGCGCCCGAGGCCCACGGGGTCGATGATGGTGAAAGCGAGCTTGCCGGGAGGTGTGGTCGAGAGGAGGCGGAGGATGATGTTGTTCAGCGTATCGACCATCCCGCCGCCGGCTGATTCGTTCGTTTCAAAAAGCAGAGAGCCTTGATCGGGGTAAGTGAGCGCAAGGGGCAGTGAGACCTGAGCCGGGCCGGGGAGGGCAAGGCGCGGATCCTTGGGAACAGGCTGGTGTGCAAGATCAAGGTCGAGGTGCCCGAACTTCGTCGCGGGAAGAAAATGAAGAGGCGGCGTCCACCCTTCCACGAGCTGCGCACTCCACTCCGGGAACTGTGACGATACCTCCGCGTTTAATTGAGAGATGGCGGCGTAGACCGGGGAGACCTCCTTTTTCCAGTCGGCTTCGATTTCCGCCCATCGGGTTTTTTCCTCGGCTTCCAGCAGGGCAGTCTCCGAATCGAGGGCATCGCCGGATTCTTTCCGGATCGCAGCGGATTCGCTGTTGAAATGCTCAATACTCGCGAGACGCGTGGATGCAATCCACTCGAGTTTTCGTTGCAGGATGCGGTCGATCTTTCCGGAGATGCGCGGCGGCTGCGTATCGAGTTTTTTTCGCATTTTTTGCTCAAATTCGGTTTCAATATTGTCGGACTTGCTCCACTGGCGCGCGATTTCCTCCGTGGTGCGCTCGTATTGCTGCTGGAGAAGCAGGCGATCCTGCTCGCGTTTTGCGGCCAGGCCGGGGCCGGAAGCTTCGCAGGCCTGTATCATGCCCCGCGCAGCCACGATGGAGGAGGCGAGGGCGGCGGCCACGGGCTTTGCCTTGCCTGCGCCGGCGAAGTGAACGATCCACACGACAACAAACAGCACTGCGGATGCTCCGCCAGCGACGGCGAACGCATTCTGGTTAAATCCGAGGCGCCATGCAAAGGCGGCCCCGGCAGCCAGAATGACGATGAGCCATACGAAGAGAGGCGCGTAACTGAAAAAGCGGGGCAGGGGGAATTGCAGGAACTCGGCGAGCTTTTCCTCGCCGGTGGAGAGATGAGCCTGAATAGCCTCGAACTGGCTGCTCAATGCCGCATCGGCGGATTGCGGGCTGCCTTTCCCGGAACGCAGCATTCCCTTGAACGAACCGTAGCCGGCAAAGGCTTTGCGGGCGCGCTGCCCGAGGGCAAGAAGCGCGGCGCGGTAAGCCTCCAGCGTGGAGGAGAAGCCGGCATAGGCCGCGTCCGCTGCGGCGAGATTGCTGGTAAGATTGCGCTGCGCGAAAAAGCTTTTCATCTGGAGCTCGCCCATCCACGCCCCCTTTGCCTCCTGTGCGCGCTTGGGAAGATTCATCAGGGAGTTCTTACGAAACTTCTGAATGCGGGCGCGCCGGGCGTCGTAAATCGCCCTGATCCGTTCCTCCGCGGCCCTCGCGGATTCCTCCGCCCCGGCGATCTGCAATGCGCTGCTTGATTCCGCGCGCGAGACCGCATGGTGATTTTTCAACGTTGTGTTGTAACGGCGGGTGTTGATGTCGCGGGTGATCTGTTCCTCGCGCTTCGCGAATTTTGAAACCGTTTCTTTCAGCGTTGCCAGGAGATCGAGGCTCCTGCTGATTCGCAGATCGGGGCCGCTACTCACAGTCGCTCCTGACTTTTTTCAAAAGGTTGTCGAGTTCCTCCATTACTGCCGTTGCACGCGTCGCGAGGCCGGGGAGGTCCTGCAGATAGTTCTTCTCGAACTCCTGGCTTTTGACATCGTGCCATGAGGCTTTCGTTTGCTCCCACTCGAAGGTGAGGGTCTTGACGGCCTGGATGAGATTGCTTGCGCTTCCTTTGGTGCTCATTAAATCATTCCGGGGTGGCTGCTTCCTCCGTCTCCGGCGGCAGGGAAGTGGCAGGGCCTGCAGTTTCGACAAGGGGCGAGGAGGAATAGGCTGCAAGTGTCCTTTGCACGTTGACGAGGTAGGCTATTGCTTTTGGCATGTCGTCGGAAAGGAACTGCCGGAGGCTCTCGAGCCGCTTGACGATGGGATCGGCGTAGCCATCGTAATTCTGCGTCCAATTCTTCACGCACCTGAGCTTTTCCGTCGCTTCTTCCACGGCGCGTTTTGCCTTGTTTACCGCGGCCTGCCGTACAGCGAGGGCGTTTTGCTGGGTCCCCGAGAGGCGCACGGACATCAGCTCCTGCTCGGCCTGGGCCAGCGCCCTCGACCGTTTGCGAAATTCGCCCTCCCAGTGGACACGCTGGTCGTGCTGAAGCCAGAGGCGCATGCGGCGTGCTTCGTCGGATACATCGTCCACGGAGCGGTGGGCTTTGTTCAGGAAAACAATCAGGTTTGCGCGAAAGGCTTCAAGAGCTTCCGTCGAGGTGACTTTGGCCTGGTTGCCCATGGATGGATCTTAACGCTGGTCGAGGTATTGCTCGATCCGCTGCGCCTTTCTGAGCAGGTAAGGGGTATGCTTTTCGGAGATTTCCATGAATTTTTTCAGCACTTTCATGGTGGTGATGAATTCGCCGGCAAATTTCTCGTGGTCCTGGTCCTGCCACGTGGTTCCCAAGGCGGAAAATCGGGATTGCAGGGATGATGCCTTCATCTGGACATCGTCATTAAACCGCTTTAACTCTGCCGCGAAACGCCGGACTTCCTCCGGATCCATGATTGCTTGGGCCATAGGTTCTACGCTGGGGTTAGGATTTGATTACAGGAGGGAGTGATTTGGGTTGCGCCTCACCTCGTGAGGGAATTTATCGCATCCATGTAACAATTCAAGTGTGGTATTGAGCTTTGAAGCGAAAAATTGGTGGAAATTTCACCGTTATGAAGCAAGCCCGGGCAGATCCTGCCATGCGAGACCGGCTACGCTTTCGCGTAAACTTCCGCGCCTTTTTCAACGAATTCCTTTGATTTTTCGTCCATCCCGAGCTTGAGGGCTTCCTCCCCGGTGACGCCTTGCTCTGCGGCGTATTTGCGGACGTCCTCGGTGATCTTCATCGAGCAGAAGTGCGGGCCGCACATGGAGCAGAAGTGGGCGGATTTCGCGCCTTCGCCGGGGAGGGTTTCATCGTGGAACTCGCGGGCGGTCTCGGGATCGAGGCTGAGGTTGAACTGGTCTTCCCAGCGGAACTCGAAACGGGCTTTGCTGAGGGCGTTGTCGCGGTATTGCGCGCCGGGGTGGCCTTTTGCGAGGTCGGCGGCGTGGGCGGCGATCTTGTAGGTGATGACGCCATCCTTGACGTCCTTTTTGTTCGGAAGGCCGAGATGTTCCTTGGGAGTGACGTAGCAGAGCATGGCGCAGCCGTACCAACCGATCATGGCGGCGCCAATACCGCTGGTGATATGGTCGTAGCCGGGGGCTATGTCGGTGGTGAGGGGCCCGAGAGTGTAGAAAGGGGCCTCGTGGCACCACTCGAGCTGCTTTTCCATATTCTCCTGGATCATGTGCATGGGGACATGGCCGGGGCCTTCGTTCATGACCTGGACGCCGCGATCCCATGCGCGTTTGGTGAGATCGCCCTGGACTTCGAGCTCGCCGAATTGCGCCTCGTCATTGGCATCCGCAATCGAGCCGGGGCGCAGCCCGTCGCCGATGGAGAAGCTCACATCGTAAGCAGCCATGATCTCGCAAATTTCATCCCAATGGGTATAGGTGAAATTTTCCTGATGATGGGCGAGGCACCACTTTGCAAGGATTGATCCGCCCCTTGAAACGATGCCGGTAGCACGGCGCGCGGTGAGGGGAATGAAGCGAAGTAGTACTCCTGCATGAACTGTAAAATAGTCCACACCTTGCTCAGCCTGTTCGATTAACGTATCACGATAAATCTCCCATGTAAGCTCCTCGGCCTTGCCGCCGACTTTTTCCAAGGCTTGATAAATCGGTACGGTGCCGATGGGGACGGGAGAGTTGCGGAGGATCCATTCCCGGGTAGCGTGGATGTTCTTCCCGGTCGAAAGATCCATGACGGTGTCGGCACCCCATTTGGTGGACCAGCGCATTTTTTCGACTTCCTCCTCGATGCTCGAGGCGACGGCGCTGTTGCCGATATTCGCGTTGATTTTGACGAGGAAATTGCGGCCAATGATCATCGGTTCGAGTTCCGAATGGTTGATATTTGCCGGAATGATGGCGCGTCCCCGGGCGACTTCATCGCGGACAAATTCCGGGGTGATATGTTTGGGGATTGCCGCCCCCCAAGGGTGACCGGGATGTTGCTGGTTCAGGACATTGCGGGCGCCGCGCTTGTTCTCCACGAGATCCATGGCAGCCTCACGCCCGAGGTTTTCGCGGATGGCGATGTATTCCATCTCGGGCGTAATGATACCCTGCTTTGCATACCAATACTGGGTGACCGGGTGGCCTGCACTTGCGCGCAGGGGGCGGGGGGTAGGGAATGAGGAGTGCCGGGCATCGAGCGCCGAACCGGTGGCGTTGCGTTTGACGTTGTGCTCAAGGTGGGCGTTGGAGAGATATCCGTCGTCGATGGGCTTCACAGTGCGGCCTTCGTACTCCGCCACGTCGCAGCGGGCGAGAATCCATTCGCGGCGGGTTGCCGGCAGGCCTTGCGTGACATCGCCGTGAAACGCGGGATCCCCCCACGGGCCGCTGCAATCGTAAACACGCACCGGTTCATTTACCTCGATCCCGCCTTGCATGGCTTTCGTGGGTGAAAGCGATATCTCGCGCAATGGCACCTGAATTTCCGGATGGAGTTTGCCAGGGATGTAAATGCGTCGGCTGTTTGGCAGGGATGAGTCGCTGCTTTGGGGTTCGATTGAGTCTTGTGGTGCGATCATATTGAAAACTAAAAACCATGCGCGGAATGGCGGCATGGATTGATCCCCTTGCTCCCTTCGCCGGAATGACCCGGATCAGGTTCAAGGGGTTCGTCAGACAATGGATGTCTGGCATCTCAGCCAAGCCGGCTCCCCCGCATGTAGGAAATACAATAAGGCAACCGATCCTCTAGTCAATGAAAGAACGGGCAGGGGATGTTCATTTTTCCGGGTTTGGCGCATCGAAAAACAAAAAGGCGCGGAAAATAAATTCCGCGCCTCTTTGAGGGGAAAATCTTGCAGAGCCTTGATTAAGGGCTGAGCGGAGTCGGCTGGTTTGGCGGGAAGCCAAGTGGTGCAGGATCGAATGGATCCTTGCCAGGGAGTAATTCGCCCACTGGCGCAGGTGAATCCTTGGTATCCTTTGAATCCTTCTCATCCTTCGAGACGTCCGGAGTTTGCTCGCCCACTGCGGGGAGATCGGAAACGAGTTCGTAATCATTCAACGAAAGATCGCCGAATGAGTTGATTTCGTTAATGGCAAGATTCTGGCCGGCTGTCTCAGGCGTCCAGCGCACAATCATGTTCGAAGCGAGCACGGGCGGAAAATCAATGCTGCCGCGGCCCGTGGAGCCATCGAGCACCAAGGTTGCCGTAGGAGTCAATTTATCCACTGCGATCGGTCCACCGGTTGTTTGAGCAGGAGCGGGCTGTGCAGGCTCTGTATTCACCACTTTCAAATACTGGGAGCCCTGGGCGTTGCTCGTGACCGGCGCAGGCGCTGGCACGGGCTGTGCATCCGTCGGGTTATTAACCAGATAGAAATCCAGCCTGCCTTTTGCGGAAGGATCGGTCATAATCGACAAGCGCTGGATCTCACGTGGCTCGCCATAGCGGATCACCAATCCTGATTGATCCTTAGAAGGAGCGATGGTGATGCTCGATTCAGGATTATCGTCGATTGATTTTTGCAAGTCAGTGGCACTTGCGTCCATGTTGGAATAAACAACCGTGCTATTTGCATACAGGCTGGAGAGGTTGAACACCGTCTGGTTATTAACGAACGGGCCAAAGATCGACTTGGTGTCGATCGGTGCGGCACGTTTTGCGATATGATAGCCGGTGGATGGCTTCTCGCTATAGAGATAGATGCTGTACCATGGATTTGGATCAGCGATATTCGTTTCGATCAACAGATACTTGGCAAAACGGCTGAAGGGTTTTGTCAGCTTCTTGTTGTTGATCGCGTCAATGCTGAGATCCTTGGCAAGCACTGTCCAAGACTTTGCAGTCGGAGGAGCGGGCTCGTCGCCGGCGGAAATCGTCACCATGCCCGAGGAACCCGCCTTGGTGGAAAGCGAGAAATTTGTGAGCAACTGTGGCTGGGAAAGAGAAACGAGATAATAGTTCTTGCCCGGGAGAGGAGGCCATCCCGTGGCTACGTCATCATCGAGCCAAGCCGCAGAGGCTTCGGTGGGAACGTAGTTCTGGTTGGTGGGATTAAACACAAAAAGATTCGTCCCCACATGCTGGCGGGCGAGATTCTTTGGGTATATCTCCAATTGTTTACTTGCTGTCTCATCGTTGTTCGACGCAGAGAAAGCAACCGAACCTGAAAAAATCAGAATCCCCAGCGCCAGTAATGATTTTGTTTTCATCGTTTTTTGTTTTCTTTTAGCAGCCCCTTGGTAATTTGGCCATCTTTTTTGCCAGCGTCATTTTATATCCACTCGGCGGTATTATGGCTATTTGAGTAGTTATAGTATTAAATTTGCGAAAATAGGCAAGAATTATTTTTAGAATCGTTATTTTATTCTTAGCCCATATTAATTAATTTCAACAAATATGAATAGATTTTAATTGGGAAAGAAGGCGCGGATTGTAGGCACCATCCGCAAAAAAAGCTAGCAAAAAAAGATAAACAAAACGCAAATAAAGAGGCTCGTTTTTGCTAGCCGCTGGTAGTTGGTACGGCTCAGTCCGGGTAAATCCGATTTAAATATCGAAAAATGAACACTCAAACTTTTGAACAAGGAATTTTCAAAAATCGCTCAATGTCAAATCGATGAAAAACAAGAATGATGTTGGCAATTTGGTAATGTGCCTTTAAATCATAAATGATAATTACGTAGGGTTGGCCCGCCTATTGCTTGCAATCCGTTAATAAATTTTATTCTCCAATGACCAGTTTCCTATTGCGATTCCCCTGAGATAATTTCTTATTGGGACGCGAAAGGTTCCTGATGATAGAACAAATTGTGACCACAAACGAAACCACACACAGCTCATCCATCGTCGAAGCTTTTGCTCCAGGCCAGAAACTGGGGGAGAGCCGCTTTACGCTTAAAGAGAAGATTTTCACAAGTGATATAGGTGTGGTGTGGCTTGCTGATGACAGCGAATCCGGAAAGGAAATCTCACTCCTGTTTCTACCCGATTCACTACTGGAGGATGCGCGGGCGCTCGATGATCTGCGCGGCCAGGTAAAACAAAACCGCCAGCTGATCCATCCCCGTGTGCTGCGAACGCATGATTTCATCGAGGAACCGGGATGGGCGGCCATTTCATCGGATGCAGTGGAAGCGGAGACGTTCGCATCGCTTCTGGCAAAGAAGGATAACGGTTGTTTTAATGTGTCGGAAATAAAGCCCCGGGTCACCGTGATCTGCCAGACACTGGACGAGGCGCACCGCGCAAATCTCCTGCACCGCGATCTCTCCCCGAACAATATTCTGCTGACAAAGACTGGCGATATATTAATAGCAAACTTCGGCATCAGCCGCATCATCCTCGATGCACTGGATCGGGCGCGAACGGGGGAAAAAGGAGGCGGACATCTTGCATATGTGAGTCCCCAGCAGCTCGATGGCGAGCACCCGGCGCGCTGGGATGATGTTTATTCACTGGGCATGCTGATTTACGTCTTGCTCACGGGCAAGTCGCCATTCAGCCCCGATGATATCGTCACGCAAATTCGCAAGAGCGTGCCGGCATCCATTACAAGCCGCAGGGAGGAACTCGGGATCAAGGGCGAGCCTGTGCCTGAGAATTGGGAAAAAGTGGTAGCTGCCTGTCTTTCAAAGCATACGCCACAGCGGCCAAAGAGCGCACGCGAAGTAGGGGTAAAACTGGGAGCTGAAATCACCGTTCTTCAAACTGCTGTTGTTCCCCCGGCAATTCAGGCCACGCCTCCACCCGATCTGAAAAAAGCCGCGCCTGAGCGCAAGGAATCAACACCCGAGCGCAGAGAAGTAGTGCCTGATCCCAATGAGGAACTGGTTGAGGATATTCTTTGGAAAAAAGCGGAAACACAAGCGGTCAGGCCTGCTCCACGAGTCAACCCCGCTTCACCATTTGCGCATCTCCTGGAAAAAATTCCGGAGGAGCCGAAAGAAAGAAAATTCCCGGTTGGCAAGGCTGTGGCGGCGGGTCTGGGATGCCTGATTATATTGCTCCTGCTGTTTGTGAATAAGCATGGCAAGCCTGTCCAAAAGACGGCGGTTGCCAGCCCTTCCCCGACCCAAAGTGTAATACAACAAAACGCCACGCCAGCAGTTGTTAAACAACCGGTCGCCACTCCGCAACCGGTGAAGCCCGCGCCAACCGGGCAAGTTGATACTGCCAAAACACCGCTGCCCACGGCTTCCGCCACTCCTCCTGCGGCAACGCAAAAGGTCGAGGAGGCGCGCAAGGTATATGACCGCATGAAGCAGGAGCGCGATGCAAAAGCAAAACTGCAGCAGACGACAGAGTCCGATGCGGCGCTGGCGCAGAAAGCACTGGATGCAAAGCTTGAAGCGGCAGCCACATTGAAAAAAGCAACGGACGATGCCGCAACCACACGCAAGCAACTTGAGGATGCGCAAGCCAAGGCGGCGGCGGATTCGGATGCCGCACAAAAAGCAGCCGCTGAAAAAACACGGATTGCAGATGAGGCAAAAAAGG
>Ga0302319_10013236_pt1 | contig 15476 bp, 12 predicted proteins | sample Bog_T0_2_FD_203319 | JGI IMG/M metagenome (GOLD analysis project Ga0302319, IMG submission 203319) | Peat permafrost microbial communities from Stordalen Mire near Abisko, Sweden - Bog_T0_2 | ecosystem: Environmental > Terrestrial > Soil > Wetlands > Peat | place: Sweden: Abisko, Stordalen Mire... | reverse complement strand
ACTATCTCTGTGGCTACCATGACCCACGAAGCTGCCCAGGGTCCAAACTTCGGGATCAGAAAAAGGTCCGGCACGACATTCACCGCCGCTCCCCATCCGACCGCGATAAGGTAGCGGCGGGACTCGCCGGACGCATACAGGAACGGAGCTGTGATGCTTTCGTTGAATACCAGGATTTGTGAGATAGCGAGTACCTGAAGGAGTTTCCCGGTCTCGAGGAAGCGCTGGCCGTAAATGAACGGCACGAGCCAGGGTGCGGTCAGGATCACGGCGCCACATACCAGCAGGCTCACGCGGCTCATCAGGTAAGTCGCGTCCGTAAGAAAGGAGGTCAGATCGTCCGAACCAGATTTGCAGAGCCTGCAAAGTACCGGGTACACACTTTGATTTACCAGTGTCTGAACGGCGGCAAGCGTCATGCTGAGCCGCCAGGCGGCTGCATAGAGACCAGCTTCGGTGTCGGTCCTGGTCGTGTACACCCAGAACACGTCGAACTGCTGATAACACTGGAACAGTAATGTCGAAAGAAGGATGGGAGAGGCGAGCCTAAGCATGCCCATCCACTCACTGATGTTAACGCTCACATGAATGGGCAAAATCCTTTTGACGGCCCCAAGCATCCAGACGGCATTGACAGCGGCGGCAAAAACGGGCGGAATTGCCGCGACCGCTATCCGGGACGGGCTTCGTACCAGAATCAGAACACCAACCAGGTTCAGAATCTGCGTTGCTATGTTCCGAACCGCGATTACCTCCATCCGCTCGAGGCCCTGGAATACCCAATCGAGCGTGAATGGTTGCGCGCAGATCACACTGGCCGCGATGATGACAGTCGTTTTGACGACTTGCGGCTGATCGGCGAAATGGATTCCCACGACGACCAGAGACAGTGTTGCCAGAGCCAGGCAACTCCGCAGTGCGATAACCGAGCCCACATATCGTCCGATCTCGTTTTGCCCGCGGGCCACCAGGCGAGCCCCGTGAACCTCAAGGCCGGCAGAAGCGATCAGACTGGCATAGCCGGCGATGGCCGCGGCAAAGCCCAACACCCCGAGCCCGGCGGGACCGAGAGTGCGCGCCAGGTAAACAGCGCTGGTCGCCGAGACCACCCGTTCACAGATCTGGGCAGCTGAAGTCGAGAGCAGGTTGTCTCGAAGACGCCCTGCCAGCGTGCGTTGGTCCGGTCTGATAACCTCTGCTGTCACGATTCCCGCCATCAGCCGGCTAATTCAAATTTCTTCCACTACTCCAGGATGCAAGTGCATCGGAAACCGAAAGGGAAATCGGTCAGCTTATTCATTTTGGAGTCAACCGGCTGTGCCGGCTGTATTTCTCGTACGATGTGTATTCATAATGGCCGTAATAACCGCCCGGAGTTTTTTGAGGATCCCAGTCGTTGAGTATGGTGCCGAGAACCCGGATGCAGTCCTCGGTCAGCCGTTCTTTGGCCGCGAGCAAAGCGTCTCTTGTAGTTTTCCCCGACCGCGCCACGAGTACAACGGCATCGGCTAATTTCCCGGCCACCCGCGCGTCGGCCATCGGGAGCATTGGCGGGGTATCGATCAGGATCATGTCGTACTCGTTCCGCCACTGCGCCAGAAGCTGCGGAAACCTGAGGGAATTAAGAAGATGAGCCGACGCCTGGGTGGACTCGCCGGCGGGCAAGACGTGCAGATGCGGGATGTGTGTGGCCTGAATCAGCCCGGCCGCGTTCTCTTGCGGCAGGTCGTCGCGCAGCAGATCCGCCAGTCCTCGGTCGTTCGGCAGGCCGAAGATCTGGTGCATCCGAGGCCGGCGCAGATCGGCGTCCACGACCAGGACTTTGCGCCTGATTTCCGCCGTCGCAATGGCCAGGTTGCTGGTGACGGTGGTTTTTCCATCCGAAGGGTGAGGGCTCGTAAACACCAGGACACGGGGACGGCTGCCATTGTCGCCGACAAAAAGAATGGAGATTAAAGCCGAGCGGAAGGCTTCGGCCACCAAACCGGGCTTTTGCTGCCAGGTCGACATTTCTACCAACGGAGCCTCACTGCGAGACCTAAGCGCCAGTGCACCCTCGCCGTCCGCGCCATTGTCGGGAGCCAGCCGTGAGCCATTAATTCTTTTCGCGAAGACGCTTCCGGCGGGAATGCTGCCCAGTTCCGCCAGGTCCGTCCACTGTTTGATATCGCCCGGCTGCTGGAGCGTGCGGTCGGCCCGTTCGCGAATAGTCACCATGGCGAGACTCAGGATCAGCCCCAGCACCAGACCCATGGCTGAATTCAGGCGGAAATCCGGCCAGATCGGTGCCCGCGGAACCTTCGCAGGATCGACAATCCGCACGCTGCTCGCGTGCAGCGCGGACGCTATTGAGGATTCCTTGGTCTGCTGCAGCATCGTATCGTACAGCTGCCGGTTACTGTCCACTTCTCGCTTGAGGATGTTGTACTGGATAGCCTTTTCGTCCTGGCCGGATACTTCACGGGTCTGGGCATCGTAGGCCGCGGCGAGGAGTTTCTCTTTGGTAGACGCCTCCTGGAAGTCGTTTTCAATCCGCTTGAGGATATCCGCGCGGCTGTGCTCAAAAGCGGCTTCGAGAACCGCCAGTTCGGCCTCGGCGCGTTTGACCTTGCTGAACTGGGGACTGTAAACGGTGCTCAGATCCGCAACCTGACGGCGGAGATCGTTGATCCTGGCATTTGTTTCTTTCAGGCCCGGATCGTTGAGAACATCGGCGATGGTGTCGGGAGGGCTGTTCCTCGCGAGTTCAAAACGGGCTTGTCTGGCGATACGTTCGGCCGTCGCCGCAGACAGCGCCTCCTGCACCTCCTGGAGCTTTTCCGTGGCGACGTTGGTGTTCGCATCGGTGAAGATAAGACCTGAGCTGCGGGCGTAGGCTTGAAGCGACTGCTCGGAGGCTCTAAGGTTCGCGCTCGCCTCACCGATTTCGTGGTTCAGCCAGTCGCTTGTCCGGTGGGTGGCGGCAAAGCGATCCTCGAGGTTCTTCTGGATAAACTCCTGAGCCAGCGTATTGACGAAACTGGCCGCCAGATTCGGGTCGGTGGACTCTACCGTGGCTTCAATTACGCGTGTCCGCGCGGGTGCTTTTATTTTCAGCGTGTCCGCGATCCGGGCCAGGGCCATTACGCGATCGGGGAGCTGAACCGGTTCATCCAGATGAAGCCAGGCACGCCAGCCAGATGTTGCACGCCTGGAAGGGGTGTCCAGCTCCGCCGCGGCTGGATCCATCCTCACCATCACCCGGTCGAGTAGGGCGTCGCTCTTGAGCAGCCTCGTTTGGGTTTCAGCCTCAGACACGTCGTAGGACGTGTCGGCGGTGGAAACCGGATTGGTCCGCTTCAGGTTCATGAAGTCCTCGTTAAGGTTGAGGACTTCGAGCGCGGTGCCGACCCGATAGACCGGTGTCATGGGAATGCCAACCGCGAAACCGATCAGAAGGCCCGCGAGCGAGGTGAGAATAATGGCGAGCTTGTGGCGGCATATCAGGCGCCAGAAGTCGAGCACGGTGTTGTCACCGCCGGAATCGGGGCTGCCGGAGGCGTACGCCGGCAGCGTTGGGTAATAGCCGGCGTTAACCGCGGTCGACCGGGTGGCCAGGACCGTAGTTCGCGCCGGAGGCAGGGGATGTTTCTCTGGTTCCATGATGGCGGGCTCTCCAGCTGGCAGAAATCAATGAGTATAAATCAGCGCGGCCCCCGCCATACCCGAAATAGCGTCCAGCGTTCTGTACCCGGCGCTCTTGGCGTTATTGTTGGGGACGAAAAGAATGTCGCTGGCCTGGAGCTGGATATCCTTTACTTTCCCTGCCATGATCATTTTCAGATCCACGGGGATCTCCGTGCGCGTCGGCGAATCGCCGGTCAGGCGGAGGATTTTTGCCTTCCCGGGAGCGGCCGTTTTTTGCAGCCCTTCGGCAAGCGAAAGAACCTCGAGGGCCGACAGGGACTCGTGTTCGTTGAGCATGAAACCGCCCGATTTGACGACGCTGCCGATCGCATACACCACATCGGCTTTCGGCACCGAAATGGTGTCGCCGGGGAAAATCTGAATGTTGTCGCTGAGGCGGGTGGCATTCATGATGTCCTGGACCCTGACGGATGCGGTGCTCACGCCAGCGGCCGCGTCTGTTTGAGCGCCAGGCAGCGGAATGGAACCGCACGCTGCCAGGCGAGTAATGTGGAGGACATAACCGGCGTCCGGCCGCAGCCCTCCGGAGAGCGACAGGATCTGAAAGAGGCTCTTTGAACTCTCAACCTGCCTGATGCCTGGATTGTTAACGGCCCCGAGAACCGATACGGGCTGACTTCTGAAACCTGCAACGGTGACGACTATCTGGGGGTCTCTAAGAGCGGTCGCGAAGCTTGCGCGTAAATTGGTTTCGAGGGCAACGGTCGTCAACCCCGCGGCGTGAACTCGACCTACGTAAGGCAGGCTCAAATATCCGCTCCCGTCGATGGTGAACGTTTTGTCGCTGAAGTCGGCTTCGAGATCGACTACGACGAGGGTTATCTGGTCACCCGACCCGAGAACGTAGTTTTGCGGTGAGGCGCATGAAGGGACGGCAGCCGTTGAGCTGGCCGTCGTTTGGGCCAGATTCGGAACCGCGGTCGCTGAGGAGATGAGAATCGATAGCAGGAACAGCCGCTGCATGGCCGCGCGATTCATTATTAACATGGTCTGGGTTAACATGGTCTGGCCCAATTCCGGTCGATTTCGACTGCTACCGATCTTTGCAGGAGGTCGATCGAGACGACCAGCCTGTCCTTGCCCCTGGCGCTCACAAGGATACCTTCGATCCCCTGCAGCGCGCTCTCCACAATGCGCACGCGTGTGCCCGCGCTTAGATACGGCCACGGTCTTCCTACACCCGACTGTGCCGCAATCCGCATATGCTCCAGCTGGGTCTCTTCGACCTGCACCGGGTTTCTTCCACACGAGACAACGTGGAACACTCCCGGAATCTTCAGCAACGCTAAACGGTCCATTGGATCGAAACGGCAAAAAACATATCCTGGGCAAATCGGCAAATCGGTCTCCTGAACTCTTCCGCCGGACCGGTGCCGGTGTCGATACGTGGGCAAAAAGCTGACATAGCCCTTGCCCGCGGCACTTGCATCCACAACTTTTTCGTGACGCGACTTCACTCGAAGCGCAAACCATGGATGGTTACCGCTCGACGGGATCCTTGTTTCGGTCTGGTCAGTCATTTCAAGAGTCCTACACCTACCGCTTCGGCTCCATGCGGGCGTGCTACCGCCCTGTCAGGGTCAGGGATTTGCTCAGCGTTCCTGCACCTTTGATGAGCGGTAACTTCATGCACACCAAGCCCTCCGAGGGCCGAGCGTTCCGTGAGGGCGCTGCTTTCGAACTCAAAAAGAGCTTCCTCCGGTTGTGATTTCTTATACTTTCGTCGATCTTTGCGCTCGTTGTCAAGCCATAGTACGACTAAAGGTTTGGCATAAGAACTACCGAGGTAATTGGTTGATTTTGTGACCATTTTCTTGCGCTGTGTGCCCTCGAACAACAGGCGAGCCCTCAGGGGTCGCGAGGGTCGCGCCGAATTCGCAAAGAATAAATAAACGATTGAGTCCAGGAAGACACGCATACCGGCGACCGTAGACCTCCGTTACGTTGCTCGGCGAATACATGCGTGCAAAATCGCACCAGACCAGTTCCGCTCTTCAGTCTGCACGACGTAACTCGCAAGCCTTAGGCAGCGCTGCGAAGGGTTCAATCTGACCAACGCCGCCGTCATGATCGGCACGTCTCTGAACATAGGTTCCGCGACGAGCTTCGGAAAGCTCTCCCCCAGCTGGGTTCGCGAGACAAATGCAGTTTGCAATGCGATATTCGTTCTGACTTCGGCATGAGGGACGGGTCATGAAGCCGCCCTTCAGAGCCGAGCTAAAACTTTAACTGAATTAGGCATCCGTCCGCCGCGAATCCACAGTCACCGGAAAATCCGGATTCTTCTCAACCGGCGGAATCTCTACATAACTTAACCCGGAGTGTGCGGGAGCATAAAGCTGGCGTTTGTGGTCGATCAGCGCAGGGCGAATCCGGTCGAGCCAGCGGATGCGTTGGAGGAGATTCCTGTCGAGCCGCGGGTGCTTAACCATTTTGGGGGTTCCAGCGGAAATCGGTCATTCCGAAGACTGTGTACCGCTTCCTTACGGTCGCGGCTCGGAATGTTGGTATTGATTTCAGAGCACTTGCTGAGTCGCGCGCGTCAGCGAGCGGTACTGGCTTTACGTAAAACGGGCCGAACCCCCAAAACGTTTAAGCACCCTCGAGCCGGCTCGGTCGCACACCCCGCCCGCTAGACTGATAACGTGGCGGTTAATCTACTTCCCGCAGCGGCCGCAGCCGGCGAAATGGCCGAACGCCCCGGTATTCGCGAAGTTCTGCAATGGTTTACCCGCGAAAAGCAGTGGGTGAACGATATCCACCTGCAGCTCTGCCGCGTCCCCTCCCCCACATTCCTCGAACAGCAGCGCGCCGAATGGATGGCGACTCAGTTCCGCACCCTCGGCTGGCATGCCGCCATCGACCGCGCCGGCAACGTCCTCAGCTCGCTCGATTCCGCCCCCCCCAGCCCAATGGTCGCGGCCACCGCGCATCTCGATACCGTCCTCGCGCCACGCACTAAAGACGACATATCTATAGATCGCGATGGCGATTTCCGTGGACCCGGCGTTTCCGACAACGGTGCTGGCCTCGCCGCTCTGCTCGCTCTGGCCAAAGCCATTAAATCCCTTCCCCGCGAATCCGGCGCGCTCGACGACACCTGGAATCGACTCCTCCTCATCGCCAACGTCGGCGAAGAAGGAGAAGGCAATCTCAGCGGCATGCGCCACATCTGCCGCCAGCCCAACCTCGCCTCGCACATCTCCTCCTTCCTTGTCCTCGATGGCGCCGCAACCGACCATATCACCGCTCAGGCGCTCGGCAGCCGCCGCTTCGAAGTGGTCTTCTCGGGACCCGGCGGCCACAGCTGGAGCGATTTCGGCATCGGCAATCCCATCCATGCCCTGAACCGCGCCATGGCGGCTTTTGTAGATCAACGGCCGCTCGATCCGCGCTCCTCCCCGAAAGTTTCCGTCAACATCGGCATAATCGAAGGCGGAACCAGCGTCAATGCCATCCCCGCCACCGCGCGCGCCAAGGTGGATATCCGCTCGGAAAGCAACGACAAAATCGAAGAGCTCGTCGCCGCCCTCCACACCGCGGTCAGCCGTGCCGAAGATATCGAAAACTCCCGCGCCCTGGGCAACAAGGTTACTGTCAAAATTCGGGAAATCGGCAGCCGCCCCGCCGGCCGGGTGGCCCCCGACGCGCCCTTAATCAGTTACCTGCGCGCCGTCGATGCCCACCTCGGCATCCGCGCCCGCCTCGATTGTGCTTCAACCGACGCCAACATTCCCATGTCTCTCGGAATCCCCGCCGTCTCGATCGGCGCCGGCGGGCAGGGTGGGGGAGCCCACACCACCGCCGAATGGTACCGGCCCGACGGCCGCGACCTCGGCCTGAAACGGATCGCACTTACCGCGGCATTGCTGCTGCACGACCTGCGCTGATGACTGCAAAAACACGCGCAGAGCTGGCTCTCGTAGCCATAACCGTCATCTGGGGCTCAACTTTCGTCCTCGTAAAAGACGCCCTGGCCGACGTCTCCATCATCCTGTTCCTCGCCCTGCGCTTCGGGCTCGCAGCCGTGGTGCTCGTTGCCGTCTACCGCAAATCGCTCAGCCGCAAAGGGCTCGGCTCCGGGATCGCCGCCGGCTGCCTGCTCTTCGTGGCTTACTGGTTCCAGACCACCGGACTCGCACTCACCACAGCCTCCAAATCTGCGTTCTTAACCGGATTATCGATCCCGATGGTACCTTTGCTCGGTTCGTTCGTCTACAAAATCAGACCGCGACTATTAGAGGCGGTCGGGATTGGTATCGCTACCCTGGGAATGGCGCTGATGACGCTGCCTTCCGCCGGGTTTGCCATCAATCGAGGCGATTTGCTGAGTGTCTTTTGCGCCGTCGCGTTTGCGATGCATATCGTATTGGTGAGCCACTACACGCCCATGACCGGATTCGAAACCATAGCTGTCACACAGATCGCGGTAGCGGCGCTGCTGGGAACTTTGACCTTCCGTTTTGCCGAGCCGGTGCGCTTCCACGCCAACGCCCGGGTGGCGATTGCCTTGGTGGTGACCGGATTGCTCGCAACGGCCGTGGCCTTCACAACCATGGCATGGGCCCAGCAGTACACAACCGCCACCCGCTCGGCGCTGATCTTCGCGCTGGAACCGGTGGTGGCATGGATCACTTCATACGCGCTCTTCGGCGAAAAGCTGGGCTTTCGCGGCCAGACCGGGGCCGGGCTTATCCTCGCGGGCGTTTTAATGGTAGAACTAAGGCGAGGCGTTTCTGTAACGGATAAGGCGGAGGCAACATCTCTATGATGGAGTTGGTGGGCCGCGACCCGTACCTTTTAATCAGACCCAGGTTCTCTTTCCAGGGAGTTTATTCATTATGAGTTTTTACGATAAAGCCAAACGTCAGAAGTTTTTGTCATTCACGCTGATCCTCTTCACGCTCGCCATTGGCGTGTTGATCGGCACGGTCATTCAGACCGGCGCGAAGGCGGCCCATGAGCAGCAGGCGGCGCCCGATGCGACCCCGCTCACCATCCCCAGCGCTGTCCCGGTCCAGAATGAGTTCTCTAAGATCGCGAAGCGGCTCGAGCCCTCCGTGGTCAACATTTCGACCGAGTACATCCCGAAAAAGCAGACCACGCAGAATCGGCAGCAGCCGCAGACGCGCCGCCGCGGCCAGCAGGCCCCGCAGGTGGAACCCGACGATCCTAACGACGATGGCGGAATGCAGGGCCTGATGCAGCGCTTTTTCGGCGGCGGTGGCGGCGGCTTCAACTTCCCCGAGCCGCAGGATCAATACAGCGCCGCGCTCGGCTCCGGTGTGGTAGTCGATAAGAACGGCTACATTCTCACCAACAACCACGTTGTCGAGAAGGCCACGAAAATCAAGGTCAAATTTAACGGCGATCCCACGGACTATCCCGCGACCGTGATCGGAACCGATTCAGACACCGATCTCGCCGTTATCCACGTGGACAAAAAGAACCTGATTGCCGCAAAGATCGGCAACTCGGACGCCTTGCAGGTCGGCGACTGGGCCGTAGCCATCGGTTCGCCGTTCGGCTTCAACTCCACCGTCACGGTCGGCATCGTCAGCGCTCTTTCCCGCGACGTGCCGGATAACGAAAACGTCGGCCGCAGCTTCCAGCACTTCATTCAGACCGACGCCGCCATCAACCCCGGCAACAGCGGCGGACCGCTGCTCAACATCAATGGAGAAGTGATCGGCATCAACACCATGATCGCCAGCCGCACGGGCGGCAACCAGGGCATCGGCTTTGCCATGCCGATCAACACCGCCGTCAAGGTCTACAACAACATTATTCGCGAAGGCCACGTCACCCGCGGTTCCATCGGCATCAGTTTCAAAGCCGACGATGGTAAAGAAGTCCTTCAGGTTTACGGCGGCGTCGACCATGGCGTGTTCGTAGTGGCGGTTACAGCCGGCGGACCCGCTGAAAAGGCCGGGATCAAAGAGCAGGACGTGATCGCTTCCATCAACGGCAAGCCCGTCAAGTCCGGTCAGGAATTGATCGACACCATCGCCGACACGCCTATCGGGACCGACCTGAAGCTCGGCGTATACCGCGACAAGAAGCCGATGACCATAGACGTAACAGTCGGCGACCGGACCAAGGTCTTCGCTGAGCTCTATGGCGGCAAAGCGCCTTCCATGCCCGGCCAGTCAGACGATGCCAGCCAGATGAAGTTCGGAATCTCAGTCCAGGACATCACCCCGGCGGAAAAGGCCGACATGAATCTGAAGTCGAATGGCGTCGTCGTAACTACGGTGGAACAAGGTTCTTTCGCGTTCGACATCGGCCTCGTCAGAGGCGACGTTATCGTTGAGCTGAATGCCCAGAAGGTCAATTCGAAGGCCGACATCCGGCGCATTCAGGCGACTCTCAAACCGGGCGACCCGGTTGCTTTCCACGTGCTTCGGCAGGCGGGCGGTTCGCGTACCGGCGGCGACTGGACGTCATTCTTCCCTTCGGGTAAAGTCCCGGATGGCCAGCAATAACGTCGAAAAAACGATTACAATGAGAGGGGCGGATTTCAACCCGCCCCTTTTTTGCGTCCCATGAAATTTCGCCCCGTTGTCCTTTTCATCACGGTGCTTGCCACGGTTCTTAGCCTGATGTCCGCGGCCACGCCCCCGAAAAAGACGGTGCCGAGAAAGAAGGCGTCGAGCACCAGGGCGATCACAACAAAGCCGACAGCCACCCATAAGTCCACCACAAGCAAAACCCCCGCAAAAACAACCGCTGCCACAAAGAAAGGCGCACGCCGCGCCCCCGTTGCAAAACGCGCCACCTCCCAGGCTGCCCCCACCCCCGAACGGTATCGTGAAATCCAGAGCGCTCTTGCCGAGAAAGGCTATCTGAAATCCGAACCAAACGGAGTCTGGGACGCCGACTCGATCGACGCCATGAAGCGCTATCAGGCCGATCAAAAGCAGGATTCCTCCGGAAAAATCACCGCAGCCTCGCTCATCGGATTAGGCCTCGGTCCTTCCACCGCGTCGAGCATGGCCGCCAAATGATCACCAGACGAACCTTCTCCGCGGCTTTGCTCTCCGTGCCCGCGCTCGCGGCCGAACAAGAGCCTGCGCCGCCGATGCAATTGCCGCCCGGGCAATCCTCCGGAGGTGGAGACGCCTTCGCTTTCCCCGGCTCACCCAATCCGCGAACCCGCTGGAATATCCCAGGCCTGCCGCGCAAATACTTCGCCGAATGGCTGCCCGCGCTCTTCGAACGCACTATCGAAATCGATGACTGGCAGGGACCGAAATCGCAGCTTCAGTGGATTTTCACCGGACTCGCCGGCGGCTTTACTGTCGAAGCCGCGCCCGGCAAAGTCCGCCTGGCCGTTCGCTATTACGATTCCCCAGGCCTAACCAAACGCCCCGGCCGCCATCCCGAGAGCATTTGGGAAGAATCCGCGGTCGATTACTCGGGCGATCTCAAAGCCATCACCGTTATCGCGGACCACAAGCTGACGATCCGAATCCTGCTGAACGGCAAAGAGGCCCTCACGTCCAAGACACCTCTCGACGTCAACCGCCATCAGGCCGCCTTCAACCTCGATCCCGATGCCGCCGGCGGGCTCCGCGCACGTCTGCTGACGCCTGCCGTGAACCAGGCCACAGTAACCGTCGACGACACCGTCCGCCACCAGCAAATGCTCGGCTGGGGAGGCACCACACCTGCGCCCGCATTTCACGAACTCAACCCCCGCGGCGCCGAACAGTGGTGGAAAATCATCGCCGATTACAACCTGCTGCTGCATCGCGAATATCCCACCGGCGCCATGCTCAATCCCGAGATGACCAACTGGGACCGCCCCGAATCCGCCTCCCCGCATTACTACGGCGACAACTTCCCCAACTGCGAAACCACCGATTTCGATTACATCCGCCGCATCCGTTCGATAGGCGGCCAGGTGGTTTTCGAATTCTGGGAATTGCCGCCGTGGGCGCGCCGCAAGGACTCCTCGGGCAAACTCACCGAAGCGCCCGAGATCGAGGCGTACGTGAAAGCCATGGTGCGCTATTGCGAAATCTCGCGCGACCGGGTCGGCCATCCACCCGAAATCGTCGGTATTCAGAACGAAGTCACGCAATCCGCGGAGGACTGGCACAAAATGGCGCTCGCTCTCCGCGAAGGGCTCGACCGGGCCGGCTTCCGGGCCGTGAAAATCCACATGCACAATGCCGCGACTCTGGCCGCCGGAATAACCGCCGCGAAGGCGTTCCGCGAAGACCCCGCCGTCTGGAAAACGATCGACTACGCCGCCTCGAACGTCTACGACTACCAAAGCTCTTTCTATGACCCGGACGCCTACGACCAGCGTCTCGGCCAAATGCGCGAAGCGACGGCGAGCAAGCCTTTCTTCTCCGTGGAAGTTTGCGTCAACAGTGCGCCTTTCCAAAGCCGGGCTTACCGCATCGCCTTCGCCATGGGCCAGCTTTATCACAAACTCCTCACCCAACTCGATGCCTGCGGAATCATGTATTGCTGGCTCCTGCTGAACGTCGTTGAACCCTCTTATGGCTGGACCCGATCGTTACTTGTACCCGACCACGAACATGACACCCAGCCCATCGCATCAAGCCATCAGCTCAGAGTCTTCGGAGCCTGGAGCCGCCACATCCTGGCCGGCATGACGCGAGTGAAGGCCGAAAGCACCGAACCGAATCTCCTGGTGACCGCCTTCCAGGGGACGAACGGCGCGAAGACGGTAGTCCTGATGAACCGGGCAACGAAAGCCCAAAAGGTAACGCTCAACTGGCCCGGAACGAAGTTCGCACTGAAAGAAACCGCCAGCCCCGGCGAAGAGAACCAACCCCTGGCCAACGCCGAAGGTGAAATCCTGATCGCCCCGGGTTCGATCGTAACCCTGTCCCGCGCCGCTGCATCTTAGTCCCCATGGCCCTGGCGATTCGATCGCTCCGCATCTCCTTCCGCGTCCTTCTCAAACACTGGCTCCTCGCCGCCATCGCGGTCTTCTCCCTTTCCATCGCGATGGCCCTCGGAGTCCTCAGCCTCAGCGTCTCGAACACCTTCCTCCTCCTGCCTCCCGCCGCACCTGAACCCGACCGCCTCGTGATGATCTACACCCGCGGCGCTTCCGCCGAGATCGACCAGGTCTCCTACGCCGACTACAAATATCTCCGCGTCCACAACCACGTTTTCACCGACATCGCCGCGGCGCCGAACTCGATCGGGCTCACCGCCGACAGCGACAAAGGCAAGGTCGAAAAGTTCGTGAACCGGCCCGTTTCCGACAATTACTTCACGGTCATGGGCATCCGCCCCTGGCTCGGCCGCTTCTTCGCGCCGGGCGAAGACTTCCCCGCAAAACCCGTCGCCGTAATGACCTGGCACTGCTGGAAACGCCTGGGCTCCGATCCGAAAATCATCGGCAAATCGGTTGGCGGCAGCACCATCATCGGCGTCGCTCCGAAAGACTTTACCGGTTCCTTCTATGGCCTCAATGGAGACCTGCTCGTCTCGCTCGGACGCAATGCCGATTCCGAACGAAACGACCCCCGCCAGTTCTTTCTTCTCGCCCGCCTGCGTCCCGGCGTCACCAAACAGCAGGCGCAATCCGAACTCACCGCCCTCTTTTCTCAGCTCGCCGCCATCAATCCAAAGGAAGACGCGCACCGAACTGCCGTCATGACCCGCGCCACGCTACTGCCGCCCGATGGCATCCAGGCCGCGCTGGTCGCTACCGGAATCCTTCTCGCGGTCGTTCTCCTGGTCCTCCTCATCGCCTGCGCCAACGTCGCCAACCTTCTGCTGGCCATCGCTGTGGGCCGGCGCCAGGAAACCTCTATCAAGCTGGCCCTCGGAGCCCCGCGCGCCCGCCTCATCCGCGAATTCCTCAAAGAAAGCGCGCTGCTTTGCGTCGCCAGTGGCATCATCGGCTACGGCATCGCAGCCGCGGTAATCCTGCGCTTTTCCGATTTCACTTATGAGGTCCCCATCTACGGAGCCTTCTCTTTCGGCCTCAATCTCAGGCTCGATGCCACCGTCGCCGCTTTCACCGCGGCGCTGATCCTGATCGCCATCCTTGCCACAGGCGTCGCACCCGCGCTCCACGCCTCCTCGCCCAATGTCGCGCAGGTCCTTAGCGGCGAAATCGTTGTCGGAGGCACCCGCAAGACCTTCCGCCGAAGCCTGCTCGTCATCGCGCAGGTGGCTGTCTGCACCCTCGTCCTCATCGGCATGGGGCTCTGCCAGCGCAGCCTTTACAACCTCCGCCAGGTCGACCCCGGCTTCTCCGCACGCAACCTCATAGCAACCATGCTTTACCCGCGGACCATGGGCCTAACCGGTCTGCGTACCCGCGAATTCTACGCAAATGTTCGTACCCGCATAGCCGCGCTGCCCGGAGTGGAATCCGTCGCGCTTGCCGCAGATCTTCCTCTGTTAGGCGGCCGCAACGGACAGGTAGAACTCCCCGCTGGCGGCAACAAAATCCACGTCACCCACACGATCGTCGATACCGGCTACTTCGCCACCCTCGGCATCCGCGTCCTCGCCGGGCGCGTTTTCGATTCCCACGATCGCGAAGGCAGCCCCGCGGTCGTCGTGATCAATCGCCGCATGGCCGACATGCTCTGGCCGAACCAAGAACCCATCGGCAAACAAATCAAAACGGACGATCCGCCGCGCCTGCTCACCGTCGCCGGCATCGTCGCCAACGGCCGTTACGAGGATCTCGATGAAGAGCCCCAGCCCTTCATGTATTACGCGCTCGGCCAGAACGATGAGGACGAGATCGACGTCATCGCCCGCACCCACGGCGATCCGCTTCTCTGGGCCGACGCGATCTCGAAAGCGCTGCGCGGCGTGGGTGTGCCTTTCTTCTGGACTCCGGTCACCTTCGACAACTGGATGAACCTTACTCTCTTCCAGCAGCGAGCCACAGCCGCCGCAGTAGCCGGACTCAGCGCTCTCGGTCTGCTGCTCGCGGTAATCGGACTCTTCGGAGCCATCTCTTACTCGGTCAGCGAACGAAAGAAAGAACTCGGCATCCGGGTAGCTCTGGGCGCCGGTCCGCCGCAGTTGCTGACCATGGTGCTTCGCCAAACGGCCAGAATCGCAGGAGCGGGAATCGTCCTGGGAATCCTGCTGGGGGTAGCCGCAACGGCAGTCGTCCGTTCGGAGCTATACGGGATCGGAACCATCGAGTGGCCGGTTCTGTTGGCCGTAGGGGCGGGAATGCTTTTGATATCTCTGCTCGTAGCCTGGCTCTCCGCCCGACCGTGGCTGAGAATCAGCCCCATGGAAGCCGTCCGCCACACCTGATCCAGGCTCCGCCTCTTGCTTCTATATTTCTATTATGATAGAAATATAGAACCGATGGCCACCGAACCCACCGAAGACGAAATCACGCGCTACGCCGACATGTTCTCCGCCATGGGAACCGGGCCGAGGCTACGCATCATGCGAGTCCTCCTCTCCGCCCACCCCGAAGGCATGGTTGTGGGCGACATCGGCAACGAACTCAACATCGCCGCCTCCACTCTTTCCCACCACCTCGAAAAACTCAAAAACGAAGACCTGGTCAAAGTCCGCCGAGAAGGAACCTGGCTCTGGTATTCGGCGAACGCTGAAGCCCTCCAGGAACTCCTGGGCTTCCTGTACGCCGAATGCTGCACGCGCAACAAAGCCGTACCGGTCACATTCATCACCAAAGGACAACTATGCAAATAAAAGAAGAAGTAAAAGCAAAGTACGGCCAGGCCGCGCTTCGAGCGAGCAGCGGAGGAAGTTCCTGCTGCGGAGCCTCGGCCGCCACCGGCTGCGACCCC
>Ga0302319_10013232_pt1 | contig 15478 bp, 12 predicted proteins | sample Bog_T0_2_FD_203319 | JGI IMG/M metagenome (GOLD analysis project Ga0302319, IMG submission 203319) | Peat permafrost microbial communities from Stordalen Mire near Abisko, Sweden - Bog_T0_2 | ecosystem: Environmental > Terrestrial > Soil > Wetlands > Peat | place: Sweden: Abisko, Stordalen Mire... | reverse complement strand
CCCGCATCCGTCTCGGCGATGATGTCCCTCCGTGAATTCGATCTCGTCTCCGAACAATTCCACGCGCACCGGCAGCGTGTGCTGGAAGGAAAACACGTCAAGGATGCCGCCTCGCACGGCGAATTGGCCGCGAGCGGAAACCTGCGCGGCGCTTTCATAACCGGCCGCCGCGAGCTGCGCGAGCAAGGCTTCGCGATCCAGCGTGGCTCCGCGCGCCAGGCGGACTTCCAGTTTCTTGAGCGCCGCCGGCGCTGGCGCCTCCTCTTCCAGGCTGGGTCGCGTCAGCACCACGATTTCCTTCTTCTTCGAGTTCGCGAGGCGTTGAATGATCAAGAGCCGCTCAGCCGCCGTCTCAGGATCGGGAAACGCGCCCTCCATGGGAGCGCGGTCTGCTTCCGGGAAGAAAAGCGCGTCCGGAAACCAGTGGAGCAGTTCATTGTGGAAGACCTCCTGCGTCCGCACATTCGCGCAGACGATCCAAAGCCGATCTTTCAAGTGGCACGCCAGTAAAGCCGCCAGGAACGGCTGCGCGGATTCCGTCACGTGATCGAAAACGAGCCCCTTTTCCCCCGCCCGCAGGCGCTTTAGCTTCTCCGCGATGGGCCGAGAAGCTGCTATTTCATCGAGGAGATCGGGAGGCTTCATCATTTGCGCTGGGCGCCAGTTCGAGGATTCGGCCGGGGAGCCATCCGATTTTGTCTTTGAAGGTCGTCGGGCGTGTGTATTCCAGGATCAGCGCCCGCCCCTGGCCGATACCCAGGATGTCCAGCGGTCGCGCCAATGGGGCGACCACGGTTTCGACGCGCGCGGTGAACTTTCCGTCGCCGGTCTTTGTCATGTGCATCGAGAGCAGGTCGAAGCCCACGTCCTCGGGCGCCGCCGGTGGACCCAGCAGGTTTCCAAATCGGGTCACGAGGAAACCGCCGCGGAGGGGCTCTGGAAAGTCTTCGCCGCACCAGATGGAGCCGGCGGGTGACGAATGGGCCTCGAGAGTGTAGAGGCCTTGCGGTGTTCCGCCGCCCGCTGGGCCAAGATTCGCCACCGGCCAGGTGAATTCCAGTCCGGGAGGAGGCGGAGGCGTGTGGGGGTAGGGGAAATGCGGCTGCACCGGCCAATTGGCAAACTGATATGGAAAGCCGTAATGACGTCCCTTTTGGATGAAATCCACCTCCTCCGGCGCGCTATAATCGGGGCCATTCGCGAAGGTGAAGAGATTGCCGTGGTCGTCCCACGCGAATCCGTAGGCATTGCGGATTCCGCGCGCGAAGACCTCGATTTCTGGATTCTTCGCCTTTGGATCGATCCGCCAGACGCAAGCCGTGATCTCGGATTCGCCGCCTCTCCAGAAGTGCTCCACCTCCGGCTGTTCGCCGCCGTCGGTGCGCGAGCCGCTCGAGACATATAGAAATCCGTCGGGCCCGAATGCCAGATGGCTCACGCCGTGATTCATTCCGCCGACGCCTTGTGGATAGCTCGTCTTGAGCCAGGGTTCCGGTTTGGAGGGATGGCCGTCCACCGTCTGCGATGTGCGCCAGATGACGACCTCATTGGTGTAATAGGGCACGCCCTGCGTGAGCTTCTGGTTGCTTACGATCCAGAGCCGGCCTTCCTTGTCGAGCGCCAGCCCAAGCGTGACAAATTCGCCGCGCTTTGGGTCGATATACTCCTCGGATTTGATGATGGGCGCCAGCGCGCCGGCTTGTTGATCGAGCGAATAGATCGTGCCGCCTTGCGCCAGCGCATAGACGGACTTTCCCGCCGGATCGCCGGCGAGGCGCGTGACAAACTCCGGGAGTTGCGCCACTTCGCGCAACGTGAATCCCTGGGGCGCTTTGGGCAGCGGCTGGTAAGCGGCGGACTTGACCAGGAGATCATACGTGGGGAAAAGCGAACCGCTCCGCACTGCCCCCACTTCGGCGGCGGTAAAGGCATCCAGCCGGTTCCCCCAAGTATTGGAGACATAGGTCAGGACATCCGCGACCTGTTCATCGTCGAGGATCTGCGCGGGCATCATGTTGTTGTAGGCCTGGCCGGCGACTTGAATCGGGCCGGACAGCCCTTCGCAAAGCACCTTGATGGTCCGTTGGCGGTTCTGGAGAAGCCAGTCGCTCTTCGCCAGCGGGGGATACACGGGGGGCGCGCCTTGCCCCGCCGCTTGGTGGCAGAGGACGCACTTCTCAGTGAAGGTTTTTGCGCCGCGCGCAAGCTGCGCCGCGCGCGCTCCGGAGTCCTCCGCATGCAGGAGCAGCGCTGGCGTGAGGAGCAGCGTGACTACGGCGGCCTGCAAGGAATGCTGGAGGACTGGCATGGATGCTCCAGCCTAGATCGCCGCGCCGCCGAGTCAATGAGGGCGGTCCCAGGGCTCGTGGGTAAAGCGGGATAACGCGGGATAACGCCGGATAAGGCGCCTAGTTTTCGAGCCGGTAAAGGTTCTTCTTCGTGCGCACGATCATCGCTTTGCCGACGACCGCGGGCGACGCCATGCATCCGTCATCCAGTATATTTGTCGCCAGCACCTTGAATTGGTCTCCCGGGGCGATGACGGTGGTCTTTCCGCCGATGGCGCTGAAGAGGTAGATGCGCCCGTCCGCGGCCAGCGGACTCGCCGCGTAGTCGCCGCCGATCCGCTCCTTCCAGACGATTTGACCGGTGCTCGAGTTGAGGCACGAGAGAATGCTGCCGGCGGTGATCATATAGATGCGGTCACCCACCACCACCGGGGTGGATTGGTCCGGCGCTCCGGCCGGCTGCTTCCAGACCACGCGGCTGGATGTCACATCGTCATGGGCGCCGGCCAATCGGATGCCCCAAATTTCCGGGCGGCCAAACCCGGTGCAGACAAAGACGAGCTTGCCGTCGGTGACCGGCAGGGGGACGTTTGAAAAGCCGGGGTAGTCCACCGACCACAGTTCCTTTCCTGTTTCGGGGTCGGTGGAATAAAGCCGCTCCGCTCCGGTGCTCAGGGCTTCAGAACGCCCCTCGACATTCAGGATCATCGGCGTGCCATAGGCTTTGCGCCGATCCGCGGGACGTTGCGCAAGCTTCGGGATGGCCGAACGGTCCGTTTTCCAGACGATCTTTCCCGTGTATTTGTCGAGCGCCACTCCGTATTGGAAATCCATGCCGTCGCAGTCGATCAGGAGTTTGTCCTTGTAAAGCGCGGGAGAGCCGCCGGGGCCATTTTGGGTATCGATCTTGAGATCCCTGTTTTCCCAAACTTTTCGGCCATCGCTGGCGGACAAGCAAGCGGTGCCCATGGGCCCGAAGTGAACGAACACCCGGTCGCCTTCAATGATGGGGGTGGGCGAGGCGTAGGAGTTGCGATCATGCTTGGGGGGCGGCGCCTCGTTTTTGAATACTTCGACGTCAATGACGAGCTTCCCCGTCTGGAGATTGCAGCACAGGGCGTGGAGGGACCTTCCGTCTTCGAGCGCCGTGGTCATCCAGATTTGGTTGCCAGCGACCACGGGAGAGGACCAGCCTTCTCCGGGGAGCGGGGTCTTCCATTTTAGATGCTCGGTTTCGCTCCAGGTCAACGGCACGTCCGCGTTGTCGGCGTGCCCTTGGGCCGGGCCGCGAAACTGGGTCCACGCGGGCGCCGGCTCGGCCGTGAGCGCTGGCCGCGCGCCGACCGTGAGCGCGCTTGCCAGCAACGCGCTGAAAAGGAATCGGGACAATCGGGCGGACATGGGCGGTAGTGATGAATGGAACGTGGCTTCCCTGCCACAACCCTCCCGGGAAGGCAAAGCTTTGGAATAAACGCGCTGCGTCGCCCCTCCCAGCCCGGGCGCCATCCCATTCTGCCTTGACCGCCCTTCCTAAGACGCGCATTCCCCCCGTCTAAACCAGAGTCTGAAGACAGAGGGTAAACTTTGAAAACTGCGCCGGCTTCGTCTCGATGAGAATCGCCCCGTGGGCTTCCTTCACCAGGCGTTTGACGATCGAAAGACCCAGGCCCGTGCCGAGGTGCGGCGGCTTGGTGGTGAATCGTTCCTCGAACATTCGCCGGAGCACTTCCGGTGGAATCCCGGTGCCGTTGTCTTCGACAGATACGGTGAGAATCGGCGTCCGGTTGGAAAATCCGTCCCGGTTGATGACGCGCTGTCCCGGCCCATCGGGAAAATCCGTGAGGGCCATCGGATGCGGGTGCAGGGCGCACGCGACTTCCACGCGATGCGGGTCGGGTGTGGTCTGCAACGCATTGATCGTGAGATTCAGAAGAATCTGAAGAAAATCGGTGCCGTTGATTTCCGCGATGACTTCGGTATCCAAACCGCGGACCACGAGCTGATGCCCTTTGGCGCTGGGGTGTCTGGAAAGCAGCTCTTTCAGATCCGTGAGAATCTGGTTCACTCCGACATACGACTTTTCGCAGCCCTGATTGTTGAGGAAACTCAGGTAGCGGCGGGAGATTTCCACGCAGCGTTCCACCTGGCCGTTCAGCCGATTCAGGTCGCCCTTGATGCTTTCGAGCTGTTCTCCTTCGACCCGCGCGGCGTTTTCCATCGAGCGATTGATCAGTTCGATAAAACCGGAAATGACGGTGAGCGGGCTGTTGATATCGTGCAGGACGCTGGCGTAGATCTCCCCCTGGGTGCGCGCCATTTCCTCTCGTTCATGCTGGTCGTGAATGACACGCTGAAGTTCCTGGAGTTGCAAGTTGCTCCGCTTGAATTCCACCGCGGCATGCCGCTTCTGGGCGGCGTGAGCCACCGCGGCCCGCATGGTGGGGATATCGAATGGCTTGTTCAGATAGTCGCTCGCTCCGTAGCGCAGCGCCTGCCGGGCCGTCTCGATGGTTTCATAAGCTGTCAGCATGATGACTTCGATCGAGGAATCAATGGACTTGAGTTCCTTGAGCAGTTCCACGCCGGACATGCCGAGCATCATGATGTCGCAGACCGCCACATCGATCGGCTTGGATTTTGCCATCGCTATGGCGTCGGCGCCATTGGTCGCCAGGAGGACATTGTAGTCGTTCTTGAAGACGATGCGGAGAGACTGGCGCGGGCCTTCCTCATCGTCCACGATCAGGAGGGTGGGCTTGCTGACTGCTGCGGGCGGCGTTTCAGTTATGGTATCCAAGCGAAAGAGTGATGGCGTTGCTCGCGAATGCAGGTGTTCCGTCGGCCAGGGCTCCTCGGGATACGGTGTGCGCGCATGAGGGGCTTGAGGGCGTGGGTGAATTGGGATGCGGGCGCCCGAGTCACGCGACCGGGATACTGTCCGCGTCCGATGGAGAAAATGTTTCGGTTGGAGTCAGGGTTCGCCGGGCTGAAACTGTCATTCGATATGGGAATACGGCTGAACTCATAACCCACGTCCGCGGGAAAACCACACGAAAACGATTTCGGTGCGCCAAATTTATCGATGAGGAAGACAGCGTGGCGCATCATTTTCGCGTGAGTGAGAGAGCACCATGCGTGCCATATTCGGGATGATTTTATCAAAGGAAGCGCGGGAATGGCGTAATTGAATGCAGCGCTGGCATTTAGGCTTTTGGATTGCAATTTGCGAATAAGTATTGCAAAATGCGAAAAATAGTATTGCAATTTGCGCGATCTCCTGAGTATCGTAGGTGCCGTCCGTTCCTTTTTCCGCTGAAAAAGGGTCACGGGGAGTTCTCTCACGATCGCTGGCCATGGGCTTCTCAACTTTTGCGCCACATTTTATCATCTCCTCCGCGCGCCGGGCCGGAAATTCAGTTTTGGTAGATCGGGAGCGAGATGCGCACGACGCCGGATTCCCCCTTTCCCGAGAACGGGATTTCCATTTTCCCATTGTGGCTTTCGATGATTCGTCGCGAAACGGTCAAGCCAAGCCCCAGGCCTACGGTGCGTGTGGAGAAGAACGGCTCCGGCGCCCGTTGCGCCGTTTCCTGGTTAAAGCCTTTTCCCGAATCCTGCACTTCCACGCGCAGTTCGTGCGCCCCATCGTTGTGCTCGACGAGATTCACCGCGACGTTCGGTTCATCCGGGTTCGCCTGCAGCGCGTTGAGGATAATTTCCGAGAACGCATGGCGCAACGCCTTGTGGTCGCCCGCGATTTTCCAGGGAACGAGATCCTTGTTCTTGAAATTGAGCTGCGCCATCTTTTTTCCGGGATGAAAATTGTGCGCCTCGTGGAAGGCCTCCACGATGAGTTCGCCGATGGAGACGGTGTCCCGAAATTCCGCCTGCCAGTCCCGCGCCAGGAAGACCATCTGGTTGGCGAGGCGGGAGATGCGCCTCACGCCCGAGGCCATCACCGTGGAGAGCGATTCCTGGAATTCGGGATCGTTGATCGAATCCTTCAAGAGCTGCTGGTGCGTCGAAAGCGGGACGAGGGAGTTGCCGATTTCGTGGGCGAGATGTTCGGCCATCGATTTGACCAGGCGCAGGTTGGAAGCTTCGATCTCCAGGCGCTGGGCGCGTTCGTGTTCCGTGATCTCCTCGACGATGAGCAGCGCCGCATTGGTGGCCACCGCCTGGCGCATCCGGAAGGGCAGGATCGTCACCCGGAAGGAATGGCCGGGAGAATGGGGATCCTGATATTTGAAAGGAGGAACGCCGACGCCCGTCTTGATCACCGTGAAAATGAGGCTGCCAAGCTGCTGGGGAAGATCGGCGAATTCGAGCCGCTGCTTGTTTTGCTGGTCGTGGAGAAAGAGGCGCGTCGCAAAATTGTTCGCGTGGAGGGCGGCGAGGTTCGCGCCGATGACGACGCAGCCGCTGCCGAGATGGCTGAGGATGTCCGCGATCATTTCGTGATTCGCGAGGACCTGGTCGTGCAGCCAGGTGTTGCGGAGCGCCAGCCCCACTTCCTCCAGCATATGGAAAATAAGCGCGAGCTCCTCGTTCGCGTAGGGCTCGCCCGTGAGCCGCTCATCGAAGACCACGACTCCCAACAGCGATTCGCGATCGAGAATCGGAATGGCGACTTCAGCTCCGAGGAGTTGAAACTCTTTCGAAATCTCCCGGTTCGCGTGGGCTTCATGGCTGGTCGCGCGCAGGATGCGCCCCTGCCGGTGCAGGCAGCCGCCGATTCCCGTGCCGAGGGAAAGGGCGAAGTGCTGCAGAACGCTCTGGTCATGGCCGATGGCGCACGCCGATCGCAGCCACCGGTCATCCTGCGAGAGCGGGCTGTCGCTCAGCACGCCGCCCGGTTTTCTCAGGAAAATAATCGCGCGATTGACGCCGATGATCTCGCGCAGGAGCAGGAGGAATTGCTTGAGCAGGCCCGCGGAATCGAGGCTGTGCGTGAGCACGCTGGAAAATCGGCGCAGCGCCTCCAGCGCGCGAACCTGATCCACGTAGGGGCGGGGGGCCGCGATATCGAGCGCGTTTCCCGCCTGGGATGGCGCGGCGAGGGCCTTTGACTGCTGCTGCTCGGGAAACATCCGGTCCAGCAGTGTGGTCAGCAGTTTGCCTCGCACCGGTTTCGTGAGGACCTGCGCGACCCCGAGCATGTAGGCGTCCTCCTCCCATTCCCATTGTTTTTCACCCGTATAGACGAGCACCGGGCAGCTCGGCGCGTAATTCCTCAATTCTTCGATCGCCCGAATCGCCCTCGAATCGGTCAGCTCCACGTCGAGGATGGCGGCATCGATGGCGCCGCGGGTCAGGAGAAACTCCGCTTCCCCGACAGCTTCCTTCGTGATCAGTTGAAATTTGACCGGGTCGAGAACCGTCTGGATGGCCGTTGCCAGCGAGGGCTGCCTTGTAACGACGAGCAAGGTATGCATTTAGGCGGAAGTGGCGACTTGGGGCATCACCTGTTTAATTTGCCGGCTGGGGAGATCGACTTGCACCGTTGTGCCCTTTTTTTGCTGGCTGGCAATCGAAAGATGACCGCCGTGCAGATTTACAATCTTTCGGCAAATGGCCAGGCCAAGGCCGAAACCACGGTTTTCGTCTCCCCGATTCTTGGTGGTGAAATAGGGCATGAGGATGCGGCTGAGATTTTCCTTGGGGATGCCTTCCCCCTGGTCCACCACTCGCACTCTCAGCCAGTCCCGTTTTGCGTCGGTCTTTCCAAGCTGCTCCAGTTCCACGCGCACCTGGGCTCCGGGGCGGGAGGCGTCGATGGCATTGGAGATGAGGTTGGCGATGAGCCGCTGGATGAGGACTTCATCCATTTCGACCAGCTCCTCCCCGGGGACGGAGACCGTCACTGGCACGTCCTTTTTCCGGCTGGCGATCGCGACGCTGGCCGCCTGCCGCACGACCAGATCGAGCCGGCCGAGCTGCAAATCCGGGCGCAGATTCTCCGAAAAGAAGAGCGCTTCTTTAATGTAGGCGCTCATCGTTTGGACGTTGCGCAGGGCGACCGGGAGCAACTCCGGATCCAGCGGCTGGGAGTGGCCCGATTCGCTGGAGATTTGGAGAAGCGTCCATACTGGCGTCAGGAGATTATTCAGATCGTGTGCCATTCCTCGCGACATCTTACCAAGCAAATCCAACTCTTGCGATTGTAAAATTTGTGTTTTCAACCGTATTTGATTCACCATCAGGCTCATGCTCTTAACGAGCGTGATGATGAGACTGATATCGTTTGCCGTGAACTGTTCGGAGGTCTTGTTCCCCACTAAAAGCAGTCCGAAGATCTCGCCCTCAGAGGCCAGCGGAAAACAAAAACGCGCTTTGAGCGAGGCGAGTTGCTCGCGGGATTGGCGCGCGAGCTGGGAGGTGCGGGTATAGAGATCGTCCGCGTCCAGCGGCAGATACTCGCCCTTCGTCCACTCGAAATAGCGAAACACCGGCGAATTCGGGCGAAGTTCCGGGCATTGGCGGACGGGATGCGCGGGGTGCGTGCGGACAAGCTCGAAGAGGCGGCTCGTTTCGTCGCGCATGATGATGAAATAGCTGCCGAGTTGAAAGACCCGCGTGAACAGCTCGTGAAGGTCGTTCAGGAGCAGATTCATATCGCTGTACCAGGTCATGGACTCGATGAATTTCCGCACCTGGTCCTGGTACTCGAAGGTGTCGCCGAGGATGCGGCGCTCCACGGTCTCGCTGCTCTCGCCGAAGAGTTTGGGAAAGAGGACCGCGGCGCAAATGGCGCCGAACATCAAGGTGCCGAGCGCCGCAAAGAAGGAGTAGAAGCTGAAGGCATCCTTTTTAAACAACCAAAGGACGAGCAGCACGCAGAGGCCGGCGAGAAAAATGAACAGCACGCGAACGGCCTTCGCGGCGCCCCGGTTCAGGGTGACGCGCACATCCAGCAATTGATACTGGAGCACGCTGTAGCCGACAATCACCCCATAAAAGATCACCGCCATGCTCCCGAACGGGTAAATCGGAAGACCGGGCTCGCCCGTGTACGGGTATCTGTCTATCCCAAGGATCGGGAGCAGGTCGTTTCCGCCGAAGAGCGCCAGGGCGGTTTGCGCGACGATCAGCGGGGTCAACCGCCGCCTGGCCATCGGCGGAAGCTTGCGCCGGTGGTTGATGAGGACCGCGATCGAAGTCCAGACGATGAAAAAGATGCCGCTCCAGATCCAGAACATGATCCCGCCGACGCAATACCAGGCATCTCCCGTGGGATCGTTCTGCTTATAGTGCACCACCTTGACCGCCTCGACGAACAGCTTGGTGAAATTGCTGGCGAGAAACACAAGGTGCACAGCGTAGGCCGTGCGGATCGCCGCTTTGGAAAGCGGAATCTGGGCGATGATAAATGAGACGTGGCAGAGGGCGAGAGGGATGAAAATCACGCCGCACTGGAGGAAGCGGGCCCAAAACAGCGCGTCTTTCGCATACTCGACCCGGAACATCTGGAACGTGCCGAAGTTCCAGATGGCAAAGCACACTCCGAGGAGGAAATAGACGCGGCACACGGGAGCCCGCGGATTTTGAATGAGCACGTAGAGCGCCAGGGAGAAATTGAGAACCGCCCCAATCAGCGGAATCAATTGGCCAAACCTGATGCCGCCCATGCCGCCTACCCCACCCGCGTCTGACGCGGCGGCTATCAGTGGAAGCAGTTCGCCGATACGCATCTCATTGCGGATAGCGGCGCAGAATCAGGCACGAGTTTTTGCCTCCGAACCCGCTGTTCAAGTTCACGGCCACGCGAATCGGATAAGGCCTGGAGCGGCCGGCGACATAATCCAGATCACAACCGGGGCCGGGCTCCGTGTGATTGAGCGTCATGGGGATTTCCTGATGCTTCAGAGCCAGCGCGCAGATGACCGTCTCGAGAGCGCCCGCGCCGCCCAGCAAATGGCCGGTCACGGGCTTGGTGGAACTGACCGCGAGCCGGTGGACGTGCGAGCCAAAAAACTTGTGGATGGCCTTCGTCTCCACCACGTCGTTGGCTGCGGTCGCGGTGCCGTGGGCATTGATGTAATCGACCTCCTCCAGGTCGATCTGAGCCTTGCGAAAGGCCTTCTGCATCGCCCGATGGTAGCCGATGCCGTCCGGATGCGGCGCCACGGCGTGGTAGGCCTCGCAGCTTCGCCCATGCCCGAGGATCTCCGCGTAAATCCGGGCGCCCCGGCTCAGCGCATAGGACATTTCCTCCAACACGAGATACGCTCCGCCTTCTCCCAGGAGCACGCCGTCCCGCGCCTTGTCAAAGGGCTTCATGGCGCCTTTGGGCGTGTCGTTGCGGCGGGTCAGCACCTGCGCGAGGCACAGCGCTCCCCAAATCCCCGGCACGATCGGCGCCTCCGAACCTCCAGCCACCATGGCGTCCATCTCTTCATTTTGAATCATGTTCACCGCATAGCCGATCGCGTCGTTTCCCGAGGCGCTGCTCGAACTCAGCGTGATGGCCAGCCCTCGAATGTGCAATTCCTTGGCGATTTCTCCGGAGCCCGCTCCGCTCCCGTTCGCCAGCGCAAACGGGCCCACCCCTTTGAAGCCGGATTTGAAATAGGCTTCGTGGGATTTCGTGGAGGTTTCATTCCCGCTGACGGAGGTGCCTTCCACGATGCCGACCCGATCCGCATCGACTTGCGAAAAATCGATTCCCGCGTCCTGTTGCGCCAGGCGCGCCGCCGCGATTCCATAACGATGCGAATACTCCAGCCGCCGCGCCATCTTGGCGTCCATGTACTGGGAGGCATCGAAGTCCGTGATTTGCGCGGCAATGTGCGTCGGCGCATCGCCCACGGGAAAGCGCGTCATCTCTTTCCCCCCACTGATGCCGTTCCTCACGCAGTCCCAGAATTTCGTCAAATCATGGGCGGGCGCGGTCACCACGCCCATGCCGGTGATGACGACGCGCCTGCGCTGAGGTTCGCTCAATGCGTGGATGGCCATTTGTAGGGGATCAGCATCGGCACGCGGCGCTGATAGTCGCGATAGGTGTCTCCGAATTTATTCACGAGCGCCGGCTCCTCCAGGCGCAGCCGCAGGAACATCGAGGGAATGTAAGCGATCGGGATGAGGATCGCCATGAACCACGCGCTGCAAAACAGCGGGAAGGACGCCAATTCCAGGATCATCGAAAAATAGGTCGGATGGCGCACGAAACGAAACGGCCCGCTTTGCACGAATTCATGGTTGTCCCGCATCTCGACGTGCAGGCTCCAGAATTTGCCCAGCGCCGCGATCGCCGCCCAACGCAGCTTGAACGAGGTGACCGAACAAACGATCCCCGCCACCAGCGCGATCCAGGAGAATCCGCCCCCGCGCAGCACGTATTCCGCGATCGACCCCACGGTCATGATTGCCCCCACCACCACAAAAAGCCGAAAGGTGAAATTCTCCTGCACCTTGCCGGAAATGACGTCCCGCTTGCGCTTCATTTCCAGGATGCGCGCTCCGCTGGCGGCGAGGCACAAAACAATGGGGAGATAGTAAAGCATGGTCAGGAATGGGGATCGCCCGGAGAGATTTTGATGTCGTTAACAACCGTTACCAGGGTGGGGGAATTCGATAGGGTTGGCAAGTACCCACACCGCTAGCCCGGAGGCCAGTCCAGGGTGCGTCCGCCGAGCAGATGGATGTGGAGGTGGGGCACGGTTTCGCCGCCGTCGGCCCCATTGTTGATCACCAGGCGGAAGCCGCTTTCCGCCACGCCGAGCTTCCGGGCGATTTCGCCCGTGGCGGCGAGCATACGCCCGAGGAGCGGCGCATCTGCGGGCTGCACTTCCGCGATCCTCGGAATCGCCCGGCGCGGCACGATCAGCGCATGGACCGGCGCCTTGGGATTGACATCATGAAACGCGATGAAATCCTCCGTTTCGTAGACGATTCGAGCCGGGATTTCCCCGGCGGCGATTTTTTCAAAGATGGTCATGCGAGCGAAAACGAAATTGCGTGGTTAGCAGCCATCGTGCCGGTCTGATCCCGCACAAACGAAACTATCTCCGTCCGCAGGACATCGCAATCCCGGCTCCAGACTTTTCGCGCCCTCAGGAGTTTGACGCAGGGCTCCAGTCCGAGCAGTTCGAAGTAGCAGTGGTTCTCCTGGCAAAGCGTCTCGATTCTTTGCGCGAGCCGGTGGAAAAACGCCATTTCATACCCGGTTCCAGCTTCGCGGGCGAGTTCCACCAGGGAGACCTGGACGCGCGGCGGCGCGGGCACAAAGTGAGGCGCGATTTCTCCGTAGCCGATGACCTGCAGGACGGACTGCACCGCCGAGGTCAGCCTTTCGACCGGCATCACGTTGATGCATTCGTGGTCTCTTAAATATGAAGTGACGCTTTCGGCCACATGCCCTGCCAGCCACCATTTGTCGTAGCCGGCGCGAGCGGCCGCCTGGGCCAGCGAGCGAATCAGCCACTCGCTTTCAAAGGCGATCGCTTGTCCGCTGGCGAGTTGAATGACCGGGAGATTATCTTTCAGGGAGATCATGAGTAGAACCTTGAGAGAGACTGCGGCGGATCAGGGGTGGAAATGGAAAATGGCAAATGGCAGATGGAAAATGAGGACGCGTGGTTCGCTGTCGGAGCGGGGGATTATTTGAAGAGTTCCGGTTGCAAGACGCTTCGTTTTTGGCGGCGTTCCAGGGACTGAATTTCTTCGAGAAATTCGCCGATATCCTGAAAATGTCTGTAAACCGATGCGTAACGGACATATGCGACTTTGTCCAACTGATGAAGCTTGTCCATGACTTTGGCGCCGATGACGTTGGAGGGAATTTCGCGCCGGAACTCGGCTTCCAGCTCCATAATGATCTCATCGGCGGCCTTTTCCAGGATTTCGATGCTGACCGGCCGCTTCTCGCAGGCCTTGATCATCCCGCCCAGCAGCTTCTGCCTGCTGAGAGGTTCGCTGCGCCCATCGCGCTTGGCGACACGCAGATCCGCGCGCTCGATTTCCTCATAAGTGGTGAAGCGATGATGGCAATCGACGCACTCGCGCCGTCGACGAATGGCGCGCCCGTCTTTTGAGAGCCGGGAGTCGATCACTTTATCCTCGAGGCTTCCGCATTTAGAACAATACATCTTGTGTGATCCAGGGGGATTTCACTGGGTTTAACACAACAAGTTGTGGTGTCAATTCCGAATCGAAATATGCGCAAATCAGTTCAACCGCCGAGCCTCACAGGAGAGGTGCTGGCGGTGGTCCAGGAAAGGGGCGAGCCGAGCCTCACGGAATGGACGCCAATCGACGCGAATCAAAAGGAATCTGGCGAAACCGGATTCCGGGCGAAGGCTTACGCGATGGACCGGTCCCGCTGTCATGGGCGTAGCGCCGAAAATAATGTGGATGCGGCGTCTCGTCTCGCCGCTTTTGAAGAAGCTCACCCATTCACCCACTCACCTTGTCACCTTGTCACCTTGTCACCTTGTCACCTTGCCGCCTTGCCGCCTTGTAATTTTCGCAACGCACGCTCACCCTAAGCCGACCGCCCGCCCCCGCCCCCCATGACCATCCTCGGCAACATCTTCGTCGCACTCCTCGGCCTCGGCGCCCTCGTGATGTTCCGCTTTGCCTCTGGATCCACAGAGCGCTACGACTACATCGTCGCCGGCTTCTTTTCCCTCCTTTTCCTGGTCTGTTTCTTCGCTCTCCTTGCCGCCCTCACCTCCACCGGCAAACTCGATTTCCTCCGCTGGCCTCGCCCCCTGCAATACCTCGGCGTCGCCCTCGTCTCCCTCAGCCTCACCGTCCTCATGGGCTTGTCTGCCGCCCTCCACGGCTCAGGCGGCGCCGAGTTCCCCTGGTCCATTAGACCCTTCTGCCCCTGGGCCGCCTACATGATTCCGCTCCTCATCGCGCTCATCGGCTTCCTCTGGCTGAACGGCCCCAGGTTCGACATTCCTCCGTCCCTCCCGCGCCTCGCCTTTGGCGTCATCGCCGCCACCGCCCTCCTTTCCAACATCGGCCTGGGCGTCGATATCCGCCTCGCCCTCCAGCGCCAGGAAACCGAGCGCGAGCGCAACGCTCGCCTCGTCATCCAGGAGACCGACCCCGAAAAAGACTTCAGCCGCATCCTCCGCTACACCAGCCGATACGAACGCCCTGCCATCCGCCAACTCGCCCTCCAAAAGATCCTTGCCACCGGACCCCATTTCAACGCCCTCATGACCGACTGCCTGCGGACCCCCGTCTTCGAGGAAGGCCTCACCTACCTGCGCGACAACGACCCGCCCGGCGACCCGGCCCCCCTTGCCGAGCCCGCCCGCGACGCCCTCCCGCAAATGGCCCAGCGCCTGAGCAACGAAGTCGCCACCGGCCGCCCTTTCGAAGCCGAAGACGTCGAACACCGCGTCGACTCCGTCCTCGCCGTTGCCGACAAATTCTCCAAATACGGCATCGACTTCCTCCCTGGCGTCCGCGATTGCCGCGCCGCGCTCGCCGCCCCAAAATCCGTCCACATCCCCGGATCGATCCTAAAGAAACTGGACGCATGGCTCGCCGCCCACTCCAAGTAACTCGAGCGCCCCCGCGGCTGCGTTCTGGTCGGCTTCCAGTGGTCCGGGAATGTCAGCCGGGAAAATGAATAACTCTTGCTTGGGAAGATTTTGGAAAGCCGCTTCGGCAACGCCGAAGTTTTTTGCTAACACCTCGCGTGGGATGTGCGCCATCGAGTCGCTCAGCAGCACCGTCTCCGACTCCGAAAAATTTCCATCGTCGAACACCAGCATGAATTCCGCGCCGTCCGGCTCGAGGCCCTGAATCGAATGCGGAATCCCGCTCGGAAAATACCACAGATCGTTTTGTTTCACATCGGCGACGAAACTCTTGCCGTCCGCGTCGATCGCCGTGATCCGCGCCGTCCCGTAGAGCATGATGGCCCATTCGTCGGCGGTGTGCCAGTGCAGTTCACGGACGCCTCCGGCCGTGAGTCTCATATTGACTCCGGCCATCGTTTTCGAGACGGGCAGTTCCCGCACGGTCACCTCTCGCGACCACCCGCCTTCGTAAACCCGCTTGTTCGCCAGAGAGAACGGATACTTGAACGTTGGGACCAGGCTCTTGGAGTCCGTGCCGGGCGGCCACGTGGAATCCGGGTTCTGGCCATCCAGCGCCGGATTGCCCGGGCCAGGATCATTCCTGCTCCGATCCGCAGCCATCGCCGGCGCCATCCCGGCGGCCGC
>Ga0302319_10013227_pt1 | contig 15480 bp, 13 predicted proteins | sample Bog_T0_2_FD_203319 | JGI IMG/M metagenome (GOLD analysis project Ga0302319, IMG submission 203319) | Peat permafrost microbial communities from Stordalen Mire near Abisko, Sweden - Bog_T0_2 | ecosystem: Environmental > Terrestrial > Soil > Wetlands > Peat | place: Sweden: Abisko, Stordalen Mire... | reverse complement strand
CCGTATAACATCCCGAATTATTTCCCAAAAGTTAAATGGCCTGATGAAAATAATTAACTGTCCTGGCTTCGGTGACGCTGTGAATTTACCGCAGTTATTAGGCGTAACAAAGCCTTGGTCCACCACCTGCTTCGACGAGATATTTTCAATCGCATGCCTGGAACCATCTGATATGCGTGGTTGACACATCAGATATTTATCAACAACGATCCTCAGAGAGTCGCCGTATTTCATGGCAGTGTTAATTACACCGTATGCTCCGCAATCCTTCCAGTGGTCCTCATTATCATCCTTTAGGTTTAGCGACGCAATGCCGTCCTTATCTGTTATTAGCATTGCAGACATTCTATTGTTTGCCGATACCTCCACACAAGTCTGAGCCACGGGCCGTCCGTTCCGTCCATTCACGAGCTTAATCGTGACATCTTGCGCGCAAAGAGTTGTGCCTGACGTGATGAGGACAAGGAGCGTGATAAATGGCAAAATACTCCTGAGAATTATCCGGACCAAAGGAACTCTTCCTCGTTTTGCTGTGAACATACTTGATAACCTCCGGCATACGTACTATCTCTGAGATATCTTCATTCCCCGCCGCCGCCGCTTCGGTACCATTCGACGGTGCGGCGCAGCCCTTCGCGGAAGTCGACGATGGGCGCGTAGCCAAGCAGTTCTTCGGCCAGGCGAATGTCAGCCAGAGAGTCGTGGATGTCGCCCGAGCGCGCCGGAGCGTAGGCCGGCTCGCCCTGGTAGCCGGTCAGTTCGCGCAGAATCTCGAAGGTCTCATTGAGCGTGATGCGAGTGCCGGTGGCCAGGTTCATCATCCGTCCCGCAACCTTCTCCGCAGGAGCGGCGGCGGCCAGCAAGTTGGCGTGAACGACATTGTCGATGTAGGTGAAGTCGCGGCTCTGCTCGCCGTCGCCATAGATGGTGGGCTGCTCTCCCTTCAACATTCTGCGGCAAAAGATGGCCAGTACGCCGGAGTACTGGGATGTGGGGTCCTGGTGGGGGCCGAAGACGTTGAAGTAGCGCAGCACCACCGTCTCCAGGCCATAGACGCGGGTGAAGGCGCCCATGTAATGCTCACCGGCCAGCTTGGCCACGGCATAAGGCGAGATGGGCGCGGGCAGCATCTGCTCGTGCTTGGGCAGCGTGGGCGTGTCGCCGTAGGCCGACGACGAGCCGGCGTAAATCACGCGGCGCACTCCGGCGGCGCGGGCGGCCACCAGCAGATTCAGCGTCGCGTCGACACAGTTGGCGTTGGTGCCCACAGGATCGGCAACCGAGCGAGGCACCGAGGCCAGCGCCGCCTCGTGAAAGACAATCTCGACCCCGTCGCAGGCCTTCGCGCAGGCCGCCGGATCAGTCAGGTCGCCTTCGACGAACTCCATCGCCTCCAGGCCTGCCAAATTGGCGCGCTTGCCGGTGATGAAGCTGTCAATGCCGCGCACGCTCTCGCCGCGCTTTAGCAACGCCGCGGCAATAGAGCGGCCAATGAAGCCCGCCGCGCCGGTAATAAGATACTTTGCCAATGAAATCCCCTCAACGGCGAGTTTGCGGAACCATCTCCGCTCTCCACACAAAAAGGATACACCGCCGGGCCGTCGGGTTGGCTGCGCGGCGACCGGCGGCGGCTCTGGTTCTACAATGAAAAGCATGAATACAGAGACCGAGAGCCGGCTGACCGCGCTCAAGCAAACAATCGACACCAGGGAATTTCGCATCGGCATCGTGGGCATGGGCTATGTGGGCCTGCCGCTGGCGCTGCTCTTCAGCGGCGAGCGCTTCCGCGTGACCGGCTTTGACATTGCGGCGGACAAGGTGAGCGCGCTCAACGCCGGCGGCTCCTACATTGTGCGCATCCTGCCCAGCGAAATTCAGGCGGCGCAGCGGGCGGGCTTCCGCGCGACATCGGATTACTCCCAGATCGCGCAGATGGACGCGGTTCTCATCTGCGTGCCCACGCCGCTCAATGAGTACCACGAGCCGGACCTGAGCTACGTGACCGGAACCGTCGCCTCGATTGCTCCCTGGCTGCACGAAGGCCAACTGATTGTGCTGGAGAGCACGACCTATCCGGGCACGACCGAAGAGGTCGTGGTGCCGCTGCTCGAAGCGGGCAACCCGCGCGGGCTGAAGGCCTCGCGCACACTCTCGCAGTCCGGCGTGCACGTGGCCTTTTCGCCGGAGCGCGAGGACCCAGGCAACGAGACGGTCGCCCGCCACGACATTCCCAAGGTGGTGGGCGGCTGCGGCCCGGCGGCAACGGAGCTGGCCGCGGCGCTCTACGGAACAATCTTCCGCCGCGTGGTAAAGGTGAGCAGCCCGGCGGTGGCGGAGATGACCAAGCTGCTGGAAAACATCTATCGCTGCGTGAATATCGCGCTGGTCAACGAGCTAAAGCAGCTCACCATGCGCATGGGCATTGACATCCACGAGGTGATCGACGCGGCGCGCACCAAGCCCTTCGGCTTTCAGGCTTTTTATCCCGGCCCCGGCCTGGGCGGCCATTGCATTCCCATCGATCCGTTTTATCTCTCGTGGAAGGCCAAGCAGTTTGACTTCCGCACCCGCTTCATCGAGCTGGCCGGCGAGATTAACATGGCCATGCCCTACTTTGTGCTGGAAAAGCTGGCCGACGGCCTGAACGAGCAGCGCAAATCCATCAAGGGATCGAAGGTGCTGGTGCTCGGCGTGGCCTACAAGCGCGACATCGACGACCTGCGCGAGTCGCCTTCGCTGACGATCATTGAACTGCTGCGCGAGAAGGGCGCCATCGTCGCCTACAACGACCCCTACTTCCCCACTGTTGGCCGAGGCCGCCACTACGACCTGAATATGACCAACACGCCGTTGGACGATCTGGGCCAGTTTGACGCCGTGGTGATCGTCACCGACCACAGCAGCTACGATTACAAGGCCATCGTCGAGCAATCGCAGTTGGTGGTGGACACGCGCAACGCCACCAAGGGGATCGAATCGGCCAAGATTGTGCGCTGCTGAGAGGAAGATATACTCATTGCAAGCCAGGAGAACTCATCATGCGGTTCGCCTATTTCACACTGCTCCTATGCGCCGGATTGGCCGTGGCGCAGATACCCACGCCCCGCCAGCAAGTTCTGGAAGCTCAGCACGCCAGACCGTCTGACCCATGGCCGCGGGGGCGCGGCCACATCGTCCTCGCCGTCCCAGGCAGCCTTGAGGCGCAAAAAGCATATTACGAACCAGGCGGCAGCTTCAGTCCGGAATTCCGCAGCTTTGGAGTTTCGCTTTGGATTACAGGCCCGCAGGGCTCCATACTCAAGACCAGCGACAGCATCCCCTGGAGCAGATCCACCAACGCTTGGTTTGGCGCCCCGGCATTGTCGTTCCTTCAATTCGCACGGAAACCAGCGAGTACGTGGCAGACTGGTCTCTTGGCCCTGCCGTGAGCACTTCCCGGCTCCTGCTGAACCCCAAACTTGCATCCGGTCACAAAATGATGCTGGCCATCCGCAGCGTAGGACCGGCGGGAGCCGCCATCGAATCGCTTCTGTGGACGGGCGGCGAACTGGTTGTAAACGGCCGGTATAAGCTGCGGATTGCGCCTTTGCCTGTCTCGGTCTATGTGGACCGCGAAGGTGTTGACGGCTGGACGACCGCCCCCGCCGGTTCCTCGACCGAATGCCACGGGCAGGATGGCTGGTGCTTTGCTCGGCTGGAACTTCCCGGTAGGAGCGCCGCCACTCTGCACATCGTGGACGCCTTCCCGCTGCGCGCTTCTCAGCTCACTGCCCGCGGCACACGCTCGACCCTGGAAATCGAGCTGCCCGACAGCCGTTTCCGCGACTCGCTCGACGCCCAGGTGGCGCATCTGATGATGGGGACGGTCGATAACCAGACACGGCCCGGCGAACCGAACGATTATCCGCTTGCATGGCTGCGCGATGGCGCATACGAGGTGGTTGCGCTGGCGCGCGCCGGCCAGCTTGATACGGCGCGGGAGCTGGCACGCTACTTCGCCGAAAAGGACTTCTTCGGCGGATTCGGAGCCGAGGGCGACGCGCCCGGCCTCTCCCTGTGGGCTATCGAGGAAGTCGCCGAGCGCGTGAACAGCCGCGATTACGACCGCTTCCTCTGGCCACACGTCTGCCGCAAGGCCGAGTTTATCCTCGGAATCCAGAGCACAAAGGAACCCATCGAGCGCATCGTCGCCGGGCCACTGATGCCCTTGCATCGTGCCAGGCCGGACATCTACCTGGTTGCCCAGCCAGCGAGCGATGGGCTTATCCAAGGCCGTATGGACCTTCATATTCCCGCCATGTACGTGACCGCCGTGAGCTACAACGGCCTGCTCAAGGCCGCCGAGCTTGCCGACCGCCTTAATGCCCAGGACGAAGCCCGCCGCTGGCGTGCCGCCGCGGAGCAACTGAAGCAGGCCTGGAACGCCGCCTATCGGCCCGGCGAGCAGGAGGAACGTACCTGGATGAGCGGACTGTGGCCCACCTGGATTGCCTCCGACCGCGCCGCATATCTTCAGGGTTTGGACGCGCAATGGAACTCCAACTGGGATGCCGCGCGAGGCGATTTCCGCCAGCTTCCCCTGTGGACCTATTTCACCTTTTCGTTCGCCCACCAGTACCTGTTTCTGGATCGCCCGGAACGAACTTTGCAGACCCTTCAGTGGTTCTGGGATCATCAGCCGTCTCCGGGCTTCTATAGCTGGTGGGAGGGGAATAACGAAGAGGACCGTTTCCACGAATGGGATTACACGCGCGGCTGGATCGACCCTCCTCATGGGACGCCTCACTACTGGTCCGCCGCTGAATGCCTGCTGCTGCAGATGGATATGCTGACCTATGTCGATGAGTCGCCCGGAGGGCCGGTCATTGTCGTCGGCGCCGGAGTTCCGGCCTCCTGGAGTTCCCACCCGATGAAGACACATGGAATGCTAACGAAACTCGGACGTGTCGATTGGACCTGGGATGGCAAGACCATGTTGGTGAAGATATAGGGCAAGCGGGTTCCAGTTCGTTTGGGTTCTGGTTTTCCCGCAGGCGCCAAGGTAAGAGTTCTGTCGATAACGTCTGATCGACGACCAAACCTGCCCAGCCGGGAGTAACAGACAAGGGCACTGCAGACCTGCATTTGCGCGTTGATAGCCTGAGGCGCTAAGGTTTATTTTGCCACGCTCAAGAGCGGTGCGCACGGGGGCAACAACCATGTTTCTTCCACAGACCTATGAAGTTGCGCTTTTTTTGATGGTTTTGAGTATGTTGTGCTGGGGATCGTGGGCCAACACGCTCAAACTCTGCCCAGGCTATCGCTTCCAGCTCTTTTACTGGGATTACATGACCGGCCTCGCGCTGGCGGCCGTGGTTATAGGGTTGACCGCGGGCACCCTGGGCCACTCAGGGACTGGATTCCTGGCGGATATGATGCAGACGCCGCTCGGCCCCATCGTGCTGGCGGCCTTTGCCGGAGTGGTCTTCAACATAGCCAATCTGCTGCTGGTGGCCGCCATCGAGATTGCCGGTCTGGCCGTCGCCTTCCCGATAGGCATTGGCCTGGCGCTGATTGTGGGCGCGGTCTCCAGCTATCTGGTTCGCCCGGCGGGCAATCCGCTGCTGCTCTTTGGCGGCGTCGCGCTGGTCACAGTGGCCATTGTGCTGGACGCCGCTGCCTATCGCCAGCGTGACAGCGCTGCCAAAGCCACCACCACGCGGGGCATTGTGCTGAGCCTGGTCTCCGGCGTACTGATGGGCTCGTTTTATCCGCTGATAGCCCACTCCATGAACGGCATAGCCGGCAAGCCCGGCCCCGGCCCCTACGCCATCGCCTTCTTCTTCGCCATGGGTGCGCTCCTCTCCAATATCCCGGCCAACCTGCTGCTGATGGCCAAGCCGCTGGACGGCAAGCCGCCGGTCGATGGCGCGGATTACGGACGCGCCCCGCTGGGCTGGCATCTGGCGGGGATCTTGGGCGGAGCCATCTGGTGCATCGGCACCATCTCCAACTTTGTGGTTTCCGGCGTTCATTTTGTCGGTCCGGCGGTCTCTTACTCCATCGGCCAGGGCGCGACCATGGTCTCGGCCTGCTGGGGCGTCTTTGTCTGGCGCGAGTTTGCCGGAGCGCCGCGCACGGCCAAGCTGCTGCTGACGCTGATGTTCCTCTTCTTTGTGCTAGGACTGTTCACGGTGGCGCTGGCGCCGCTTTACTAATCACGAGGCTCTCACCATGCAAGCAGGCAGCAAGCCCATCGTCGTCGTCGGCAGCATCAACATGGATTTGGTGGCCCGCACGGCGCGGATTCCGCTAGCTGGCCAGACTCTCATCGGCACGGACTTTGCCACCACACCTGGCGGCAAGGGAGCCAACCAGGCCGTCGCCGCCGCGCGGCTCGGCTACGTGGTGGAGATGGCCGGCGCGGTCGGCGAAGATGTCTTCGGCCAGGCCCTGCTCGACAATTTAACAGCTGCGGGGGTGGGCTGCTCAGCCGTCGAGCGCGTGGCCGGCCCCTCGGGCGTAGCGCCGATCACGGTGGCCGACAACGGCGAAAACAGCATCGTTGTGGTTCCCGGCGCAAACGGCAAGGTCGATCCGGCTTTCATCGACAGGCAGGCCGCGCTTATCCGCTCAGCCGGCATGGTGCTCTGCCAACTGGAGCTGCCCATCGCAACGGTCTGCTACCTGCTCGCGCTGTGCGCCGAGGCCGGTGTGCCGGTAATGCTCGATCCCGCTCCGGCTGCGCCGCTGCCCGAGCAAATCTGGAGCCAAGTTGCCTGGTTTACCCCCAACGAGACCGAGGCGGCCTTGTATCTTGGCAGCGGAATGCGCCCGGAAGCAGCCGCAGCGGAGTTGCTCAAGCGCGGCCTGCGCGGCGTAGTGCTCAAGCGCGGCGGCGAGGGCGCGTACGTGGCCGTCGCCGACGGCAACGCGGAGTGGGTGCGCCCCTTTCCCGTCGAGGCCGTAGACACGGTGGGCGCGGGCGATTGCTTCAACGGAACCTTTGCCGTGGCGCTTCTGGAGGGTGGCGACCCCTGGCAGGCGGCGCGCTTCGCCTCGGCGGCGGCGTCCATCTCCGTCACCCGGCGCGGCGCGCAGGCCTCCATGCCGTCGCGGGCGGAGGTGGACGAGTTTCTGCGCAATCGCGGTTAGTGTTTGCGTTTTTATAACCAACCACAGGGGAGATGAGACCTCATGTTTCGCAATATCATTTTTGGATTTCTCGCCGCTTCACTCGCTTTTGCCGCTTCCGCGCAAGACACAGCGTTCGCGCCCAGGGGAGTGCAGATTCCCACGCCCGACTGCACGAATCTCTACAACGCATGGGACAATGTGCTGCACGGCGCCTGCCCTTCCAACACGCATGAGCGCTGGCTGCGCGACATTCAACACTGGCGCTCCGAGCGGCGCATTCGCACCGGCTACGACCCCTCGCGCTACGAGCTGCCGGCTCTGCGCTGGACGCAAGCCAGCTACATCCAGCCGCAGATGATGGTCCAGGACCGCTTCTTCTACGATCCCGCCGCCGGCAAATACACCGTGGACCGCTATCTCGACGACCTCGACAAACGCTACGGCGGAATCGACTCCGTGCTGGTGTGGTCAACCTATCCGAATATGGGCATCGACGACCGCAATCAGCTTGAGATGGTCGCGTCCATGCCAGGCGGCCTCGAAGGCGTTCGCCGGATGGTCGCCGATTTCCATCGCCGCGGTGTGCATGTGCTCTTCCCCATGATGATGTGGGACGAGGGAACCCACCAGCCTGACAAGCCCTGGCCCGACGCCATCGCAGCTTTGATGAAGCAGATCGACGCCGACGGCATCAACGGCGACACCCAGGACGGCGTTCCGCTGGCCTTTCCGCTGGCGGCGGAAAATGCCGGCCACCCGTTGGCCTTTGAACCGGAGGGCGGCCCTACCGACGAAGACGTGAGTTGGAATCTGATGAGCTGGGGCTATTACGACTATCCCTTCGTTCCTATGGTTGACCGATACAAGTGGCTGGAAACGCGCCACATGGTCAACATCAGCGACCGCTGGAACCGGGACCATACCAGTAACCTGCAATACGCCTTCTTCAATGGCGAGGGTTGGGAGAGCTGGGAGAACGTCTGGGGCATCTGGATCGGCATCAACCCGCGCGATGCCGAGGCAACGCGCCGCGTGGCCACCATCGAGCGCGCCCTTGCGCCGTTTCTCGTCAGCCCTGACTGGGAGCCGCTCTATCCCACGCACAATTACGGAGTTTATGCGAGCCGCTGGCCGCTGGGGCAGCAGACGCTCTGGACCATCGTCAATCGCGGTGAATACTCCATCGCAGGGCCGCAGATGACCGTGCCGCTCACGCCGGGAATGAGGTACTTCGACCTCTATCACGGCGCGGAGCTCAAGCCGGAGATCACGGGCGAAACCGCCGTTCTGAACTTCGCGATAGAGGCCAACGGCTACGCCGCCATTCTGGCCACGCCCGGCGAACTTGCTCCGGCGTACAAAGCCCTGATGCAGCGCATGGCCGCGATGACCGCCAAGCCGCTCACCGCCTTTGCGCACGTGCCAGCGGTTTTGCCGCAGAGCATCGTCGAAATTCCTAAGACCAAGCCTGCCGCACACGCTCCCGCCGGCATGACGCGCATTCCCGGCGGCGAGTTTCTCTTCAAGGTGCAGGGCACGGAGATCGAAGGCGGCGCCATGGCCGGCGTCGATGTGCAGTTCCCCTGGGAAGACGGACCGCGCCGCTTCCACGAGAAGGTGATGCAGGTAGCGCCGTTTTTCATTGACACCTACCCGGTAACCAACGCGCAGTTCAAGGCCTTTCTGGACGCAACCCACTACGCTCCCGGCGACACGCAGAACTTCTTGCGCGACTGGAAGAACGGCAGCATTCCGCAGGGATGGGAGAATCGTCCCGTCACCTGGGTCTCGTTGGAAGATGCTCGCGCCTACGCCAAGTGGGCCGGCAAGCGGCTACCTCACGAGTGGGAGTGGCAACTGGCCGCGCAGGGCACGGATGGCCGCGCCTATCCCTGGGGAAACCAGTGGCTGCCGGCCAATGTGCCCACGCCGGACTGGGGGCGGAGTATGCGCGGGCCGGACCCCGTTGACACGCATCCGCAGGGCGCGAGCACTTACGGCGTGATGGACCTCGTGGGCAACGTCTGGCAATGGACCGACGAGTTCACCGATGAGCACACCCGCGCGGCCATCCTGCGCGGCGGCGAGTACTACCAGCCGCAAGGCTCCGTCTGGTACTTTCCCCAGGCATTTCGCAACGACCTGCACAGCAAGCTGCTCTTGATGGCGCCCAGCTACGACCGCTCCGGCGGGGTGGGCTTCCGCTGTGTGCGCGACGCCGAGTAAGCCAGAGCATTTTTGCTTTTGCTCTTAACTTCCGTGCCCCATCCATTCCGCGTTTTTCTGCGGAATGGGTGGGATACCGACAAAACTTCGGTCCACACAATCTCCAAAAATCTTCTATCCCCTCAGGCCAGCAGCGCCGTAACTTTCTCCATCTGCTCGCTGATGGCGATCCCTTGCGGGCACAACTCTTCGCACTGGCCGCAGGCAATGCAAGCCCCGGAGCGCTGCGCCTCAGTGAGAAAGACCTGGTACTTGAAGCGCGCGCCAGCCACATCGTCGAACAAGTGCGCGTAGTTGTAGAACTCGAAGTTCGCCGGAATATACACGCCATTGGGACAGGGCATGCAGTAGTTGCATCTGCTGCACGGAATGACGGTGCGAGCGCGATATTTTTCCCGGAGGCCAACCACAAGTTCCTGCTCCGCCGCAGTAAAGGAGCCGATGCGCGCTGAATCGGCAAAACGCAGATTCTCCTCCACTTGCTCCATCGTACTCATGCCGCTCAAAATCACCGAGACCTCCGACTGATCCCAGAGCCACTCAAGCGCCCACTCCACCGGCGAGCGCCGCGTGGGAAAGTGCTGCATGGCTTCGAGAACGTCTTTGGGCGGATCGGCCAGCCTGCCGCCCATCAGCGGCTCCATCACCACCACGGCGAGGCCCTTTTCCGCCGCCAGCTTCAGCCCGCGTACCCCCGCCTGACTCTCCGTGTCCATGTAGTTGTATTGAATCTGGCAGAAGCTCCAGAGCTCCGTGCCGTTGACGATCTCCTCAAAGGCCTCGTACTCGTCATGAAAGGAGAAGCCCAGGTGGCGAATGCGCCCATCGGCCAGCGCCGCCTCGGCGCGCTCAAGCAGGCCGTGCTTCAAGACAATATCGCGCCAGCGCGGCCCGCTGAGCGCGTGCAGCAGATAAAAATCGATCGCTTCGGTTTGCAGCTTGGCGAGCTGCTCGTTGAGCAAGCGGTCAAAGTCCGCCGGGGATTCGACCAGCCAGACGGGCAGCTTGGTGGCCAGCTTGACCTTCTCGCGGTAGCCGCCCTTGAGCGCCTTGCCCACCACGATCTCGCTTTGTCCGCCATGATAGGGATACGCGGTGTCAAGATAATTCACGCCGCTGTCGATGGCGTGGTGAAGCATACGGATCGCCTCGGCTTCATCGATGTTGGGGCTGAGGCGATTGCCATCCGCTGTGGGAAAGCGCATGCAGCCAAAACCAAGCGCCGAGGCCTTCCAATCGAGCTTGCCAAAGTTGCGATATTGCATTGAAACCTCCGCTTCTCGAAGAGAATTATACGATTGAATCTTTAACCACCGCTGAAGGGATTGCCATCCTGCGGCTTGAGCGTCGTCGGATCGTGCTCCGGTGCGCCCTCGGCGGCTGGCTGGCCGTGGCTGCTCGCCCCGTCGTCCATGAAGGTGTTGAAGACCCGGTTGGGGTCGCCGGGAAGCAGGTGATTCTCTTCGAGCGCCAGCCTTACGCGGCGGCGAAACTCCCGCACCGGGGCGTACTGTTTGGTAGCCAGCGTCTTGAAGACCACGGGGAAGATCAGCTCCGAGCCTTTCATCGCATCCACGCCGAGAATCTGCGGGTCGGCCACGAAAACCTTGCTGAACTTCTCGCTGGTGCGAATCTCCATCGCGATGCCCTCTAACAGCTTGATCACCTGGTCTGGGTTGGCGGAGAAATCCACGCTCACGTTGACGGTGGCCACTGAGAAGCCCACGCTGAGATTGGCCACTGTGGTGATCTGCGAGTTGGGAATCACGTAGAGGGTTCCGTCGGCGTCGCGCACCGTGGTTTTACGCAGCGTCATCGCCTCCACGGTCCCGGCCAGCCCAGCAAGCCGCACCGTATCGCCCACGTTGAACTGGTCTTCGATCAGGATGAGCATTCCGTTCAGAACGTCTTTGACGATGTTCTGCGCGGCCAGGCCGAGGGCGAATCCGGCCACCCCGGCCGAGGCCAGCAGCGGTGCGAGATTCAATCCCACGGCGTCGAGAATCTGCATTCCAACAATGACGCCAATGATGGCCAGGCCTGTGGTGCGAATGACCCCGGCAAGGGTCTTCACCTGCGCCACGCGAGCCGGCCCCGGCGCACGCTCCACAGCTACGTGGACCATCCTGGCCGTAATGAGCCGCAGTACACGGCTGAGCACAAAGCCGACCACCGCTACTATGAGCAGGTGAGGCAGCTTGCTGTGGATAAACTCCTGGGCATCATCAGCCCACAAGTCGATCACCTTGCCCAGGAAGCGCCCTTCGGCAAGGATGCCCGTGCGGGCGGCAATCAACAATAGTAGATGCATGGCCAACTCCTCTGCTGGCCGCTTTTACCGGCGGGTAAAGCCGCGCGGCTTGATGGGCGGGACGACGGGCAGGTTGGTTTTACCTTCGGGATAAACGGCGAGAAAGCGCCCAGGGCCTTCGCCGGAGCTGGCCGTCTCAACACCTTCCAGATCGCGGAAGGCCATGTGCAGCAGGCGGCGCTCGCGGCTGTTCATGGGCGGAAAGGCGTACGGAACGCCTGATCTGCGCACCTTTTCCGCGGCGGTTTCCGCCGTCAGGCGCAGTTCCTGGGCGCGCAGTGCTTTGAAGTTGGCGGCGTCAAAGCTCACCAGGTCGCCCTCGCGCTGGTCGAGGCGGAGAATCTGCGCGGCGATGGTCTCCAAAGCCAGCAGCAGTTCGCCATTGCGCTGGATCACCAGCGGCAGGTCAGGCCCGGCCAGCTCGACACACAGGGCGGGCGCCTGTCCATCGGCATCGCGTACGCCGTCGCCGGCGCTGATGCGGTATTTGAGGCGCAAACCACCCAGCTTGTTGAGGGTGGCAAGGAATCCGGCAATCTTCTGGGCAGCTTGCTGCAGGTCGTCGATAGGCATAACAAACTAGTATCGCAGAGCCAAGCCAGATTGTGTAGAGGTTATGTTGGCAAGCGTCCGGTTTTGCGGCGATACTGAAGAGCAGGATGCCGCGCGCAACGCGGGCAATAGAGGAGGAAGTGTGACCAAAGCGATTCTCAAGGCTGAATTGAGGTCCACACGCGGCACGAAAACCGCGCCAGCGGGCCAGTCGCCCGCCCGATTTGCCGCTGGAGGCCGGGGCGAGCAGATCGGCTACGCTGCCCAGCGTTCGCCCTTTGGCTGGATGATTGTGGGAGCAACCGAGCGCGGGCTTTGCTGGCTCTCGCTTGCCGGGACGAAGGCCGAGGCCGACGCCAGCCTGCGCGCAGAGTTTCCCCTGGCGACGCTCAAGCGCGATGCGTCGCTGGCAGGCTGGATCGAGGCAGCGCTGGCGATGATCGCCGGCCAGACAAAACCCGCCGGGCCGCAGTTGGATCTGCGCGGAACAGCCTTTCAATTGCGCGTCTGGCAGGAGCTGCGCAAGATTCCACGCGGCCAGAAGTGCAGCTATAGCCAGTTGGCTCGCGAACTGGGCGCGCCTAACTCCACTCGTGCCGTGGCCCGCGCCTGTGCGATGAATCGCGTGGCGCTGGTTGTCCCGTGCCATCGCGTGGTGGGAGCAAGCGGCGCGCTCACCGGCTATCGCTGGGGCGTGGAGCGCAAGCGAATGCTGCTGGAGGCGGAAAGCGAATAAGACCCGAGCGGAGGGAATCTCACACGAACAGCCGCGCCCAGCCCATGCGCGCCATTCCAATGGCGAGAATGCCGAGTTTTTGCGGCAGGGGGACGCTGGCGCGGCGGGAAAATACATCATAGTCGGCACGTTCAATGCGCTTGAGCAAACCGTGATAGATGGCAACCAGCACCCATAAGGCAGGGCGGCTCTCGCGGTCGATCATCGGCAGCAAAAGCTGCGCCGAGCGGTAAAACTCCTCCGCGCGCTGGGCGATGGCGGCTAGCAACGCGCGCTCGCTCTCGGTGGGCGACGCGCCGGGAGCGCGATGGAGCAGCGCATCCAGCGAAACATTGTGGGCAGCTAAATCTTCGAGCGGCAGATAGATGCGATTGCGCTCGGCATCCTCGGCCACGTCGCGCAGAATGTTCGTGAGCTGGAAGGCGATGCCGGTCTCTTCGGCAAGTTCTTCGGCGCGAGCGTCGGTGTAGCCGAAGATGCGGATGCAGACCAGTCCGACGACCGAGGCGACGAGATAACAGTAGCGATAGAGGTCGGCGAAAGTGGCGTAGGTGCATGGCGCATCGCAAGCGGCCTGATCGAGGTCCAGAGTGACGCCGGCGACCAGTTCATCGAGCAGGCTGAGCGGAATGCTGAAGCGCTCGACGGCATCGCGTACGGCGTAGAAGACCAGGTCGGAGCTATCGCCTCCGTGACAGACGCCGCGCCATGCGGCCTGCCATGCGGCCAGACGGCAGCGGCGCTCATCGAGGGGCAGAGATTCGTCATCGGCCAGGTCATCGGCCTTGCGCATGAAGGCGTAGATGGCGCAGATGGCGTTGCGGCGCGGCGCTGGAAGGGCGACGAAGGCGTAGTAGAAGTTCTTCGCCTCGCGGCGGGCGATGGCGCGACAGGCCGCGTAGGCCTCATCGAGTTTGGGGTCGTTCGTCATGCTTGAAATCTATTATCGATTGCCGAGGCGCAAAACGGGCAGGAATTTGCCGCTGACGGCGCGCGCCAGCAGCGCCAGCTTTCGGCTCTTCGAGATAGCCGGCCGTGCGCTGAGCACATCATAGTCGCAGCGCTCAATGGCGCGCAGAATCTCCATTCCGCCGCGGCTGAAGAGATCGAGATCGAGGGCTAAATCGCGGTTGACCTTGCCGATCAGCGGCAAACCCTGCGCAAAAAGCGAGTGCGCATAATCGACCTCCAATTGCAGCATTCTGCGAAACTCCGGAGTGGCGATGCCGTCGGCAATGTACTCCTCGCTTACCTGAAAAAATTCCATATCCTTTTGGGGAATGTAGATGCGTCCTTTTGTGTAATCGGTGCGCACATCCTGCCAGAAGTTGGCTAACTGCAAGGCGGAGCAGGTGAAGTCGGAGAGCAGGAAGTTCTCTTCATTGGCCTCGGCGCAGGCATAGAGCACCAGCCGTCCGACGGGATTGGCGGAGTAGCGGCAGTAGCCGAGCACGTCTTCCATGGTCTGATAGCGAGTGACGGTCTGGTCCTGGCGGAAGGCGGTTAGCAGATCGGCAAACGGCTCTTTGGGAATCGAGCAATCGCGGATGGTCTTGGCCAGCGCGACAAAGACGGGATGACGGACGCTGCCCTCGTAGCAGGCGTCGAGCTCGCGGCCCCAGAGATCGAGCAGCGCAAGGGCTTGCTCCGGATCACCCACCTCGTCGCCCAGGTCGTCGGCGACGCGGCAGTAGGCGTAGATGGAGTGGAAATGCGGGCGCAAATCCTGGGGCAAAAACCACGAGGCGACATGAAAATTCTCGTAGTGCGACTCGGCCAACTGCTTGCACCACGCCTGCGCCTCTTCCAGCGTGGGCGCGGACCGGGGAAACCAATAGCTGGAAGGCAGCGAGGCCCAGGCGCGCTCGATCATTGCTTCGCGCGCGCGTTTTTCCTTCTCAGTGGAAACAGCTTCGGTCATGATGGCTTTGTCTCAGGGCACAATGGCGGTCTTGATCTCGCTGGAGCGCTTCATCAGCTTCTGAAAGACGCGGTTGAGTTCGTAGAGGTGAGCGTGGCCGGTGATGAAGGCTCCCGCCTGGAAGCGGCCATCCGCGATCAGATCAAGCGCTTTGCGGCAGATGGCCGGCGTGTGGTGGAAGGTGGCGCGCAACGTGATGTCGGAGTAGTGGATGCGATTAGTGTCGAGGGTAACGCGTGTGCCCAGGGCGCAGCCGCCAAAGAAATTGACCGTCCCGCCCTTGCGCACCAGCTCGACCGCTTCTTCCCAGGCTTCGGGCACTCCGACGGCCTCAATGGCGATATCCACGCCGCGATTCTTCTCGGTCAGCGCGCGGGTTTCGCTAATGGCCTTGCGAATGTTTGTGGTCTGCACCACATGGGCCGCTCCGAGCTGGCGCGCCGCCTCCACCTGGCCGTCATATTTGACGACGGCGATCACCTGGTAGCCCGCCAGAGCGGCGACGTGCAGAATCATCAACCCCAGCGGGCCGCCGCCGATAACGGCCACGGTGTCGCCGGGATGTGGGCGGGAATCCTCAAAGCCGTGCACGGCGCAGGCCAGCGGCTCGGTCAGCGC
>Ga0302319_10013224_pt1 | contig 15481 bp, 11 predicted proteins | sample Bog_T0_2_FD_203319 | JGI IMG/M metagenome (GOLD analysis project Ga0302319, IMG submission 203319) | Peat permafrost microbial communities from Stordalen Mire near Abisko, Sweden - Bog_T0_2 | ecosystem: Environmental > Terrestrial > Soil > Wetlands > Peat | place: Sweden: Abisko, Stordalen Mire... | reverse complement strand
AAGATGTTTGTCGGCTGCGAGCCGGAAGCCGAGCCCGAACTCGGCATTGTCCTCGAACAGCGAATTCGACCATGCCGGCCCTCGCCCCTCGCCGTCTTTCGTCCATGGCGTAACCGGGAGGTTGCCGCCGTAGATGGAGGAGCAGCCGGTGGCGTTGGCGATCTGCGCGCGATCGCCGAACAGCTGGCTCAGCAATTTGAGATACGGCGTCTCGCCGCAGCCGCCGCAGGCGCCGGGAAACTCGAACAGCGGCTGCAGGAATTGCACGCCGCGGACGTCGCCGAAATCCACCCTGGCGCGATCGTTGACCGGCAGCGTTTCGAAGAAGGCGATCGCGCCGCGCTCCGCCGTCAGCAGCGGCGCCTTGTCCGCCATGTTGATGGCTTTCACGTCCGCCTCGCGCGGGCTGGTCTCGGGGCATGCCTCGACGCAAAGTCCGCAACCCGTGCAGTCCTCGACGTAGAGCTGCAGCGTGAAGCGGGCCTCCGGATAGCCGCGGGCGTTGACGGGCGCCGACTTGAACCCGTCCGGCGCTCCAGCCAGGCGATCTTCGTGATAGTACTTCGCCCGAATGACGCTGTGCGGACAGACGAAGCTGCATTGTCCGCACTGAACGCAAAGGTCTTCGCGCCAGACCGGAACGGTGTCGGAGAGATTGCGCTTTTCGAACGCGGCGGTGCCCGACGGAAACGTGCCGTCGACCGGTATGGCGCTGACGGGAATCTCGTCGCCCAGTCCAGCGAAGATCCGCGCGGTCACCGTGCGGACGAAATCCGGCGCATTCGCCGGCGCCAGGGCCAGCATCGCGATCTGGCCGGTGACGTTCGCCGGAACAGGCGCCTCGCTCAACCGCGCCAAGGTTCCATCGACCGCGGCGAAGTTCTTATCAACCACCGATTGACCCTTCCGCGCGTAAGTCTTGCGGATCGACTCCTTGATGTAGCCGATCGCTTTCTCGCGCGGCAGAACCCCGGAAATGGCGAAGAAGCAGGTCTGCAGAATCGTGTTGGTCCGCGAACCCAGGCCGACCTCGCGCGCAACGGCGGAGGCGTCGATGACGAACAAGCGCAATTTCTTGTCGATGAACGTCTGCTGCACCGGTCGCGGCAGTCGATCCCAGATCTCGGCGGCCGAATAGGGCGCATTCAGCAGCACCGTGGCGCCCGGTGCGGCGACGCGCAGCAGATCCTGGCGTTGCAGCGCCACGAACTGATGGCACGCGACAAATCCAGCCTGGGCGATCAGATACGGAGCCTCGATCGGCTCGGGACCAAACCGCAGATGCGAGATCGTCTGCGCCCCCGATTTGTGCGAATCGTAGACAAAGTACCCCTGTGCGTAGAGCCCCGCGTCCTCGGCGATGATCTTGACGCTGTTCTTGTTGGCGCCAACGGTTCCGTCGGCGCCGAGCCCGTAAAACACCGCTCGGGTGACCGTGTCCTTCTCAATCTGAAAGCTTTCGTCGACCGCGAGGCTGGTGTGGCTGACGTCGTCGTTGATCCCGAGGGTGAAATTCCCTCTCGGCTTCACCGCCTTCAGTTCATCAAACGCCGCCTTGGCCATCGCCGGCGTAAACTCCTTCGACGACAGGCCGTAACGTCCGCCGATGACATGCGGCATCGTCGCGCGCTCGCCGCGCGCGACGGCGCCGGCGAGGCTGGTCACAATGTCTTGGAACAAAGGTTCGCCCGCGCCGCCCGGCTCCTTGGTGCGGTCCAAAACCGCGATCCGGCGGACCTGGTCGGGCAACGCGGCCAGTAGATGCGCAACCGAAAACGGCCGGAACAGGCGCACCTGAAGCACGCCCACCTTCTCACCGGCGATTCGCAGAGCCGCTACCGCCGCGCGCCCTGTTTCGCTCCCCGAGCCCATGAGGATCAAGACCCGGTCAGCATCCGGGTCGCCCTCATACTCGAACAGGCGATACTGCCTGCCGGTCCGGGCAGCGAAGCGCTTCATGGCGCTTTCGACGATCTCGGGCACGCGCTCGTGGTACGGATTGACCGCCTCGCGCGCCTGGAAGAACGTGTCCGGGTTCTGCGCCGTCCCGCGGATGAACGGATGCTCGGGGCTCAGCCCGCGCGCGCGATGAGCGCGCACCAGATTGTCGTCGATCATCGCGCGAATGTCAGCGTCGCTGAGCAAATCCAGTGTATTCAATTCGTGCGAAGTGCGGAATCCATCGAAGAAATGCAGGAATGGCACGCGCGATTCCAACGTCGCCATCTGCGCGATCAACGCGCAATCGTGCGCCTCCTGCACTGACGCGGAATTGAGCAGCGCGAACCCCGTCGGCCGCGCGGTCATCACATCCGCATGATCGCCGAAGATCGACAGCGCCGACGTCGCCAATGAACGCGAGGCGACATGAAAGACGGTTGAATTCAACTCCCCGGCGATCTTGAACATGTTTGGCAGCATCAGCATCAGGCCTTGCGACGCCGTGAACGTCGTGGTCAGCGCGCCCGACTGCAAAGCGCCGTGGAGCGCGCCGGCGGCGCCGCCTTCGGCCTGCATTTCCTGCACGACCGGCACGTTACCCCAAATGTTCTGAACCCCGGCGGACGCCCATTCGTCGGCAACGTCGGCCATCGGCGAAGAAGGTGTGATCGGGAAGATCGCGCAGACCTCGTTGACCCGATAGGCGACATGCGCGACGGCAGTATTACCATCCATCGTGGTGCGCGTGCTCATCGGACAGCTCCTTCGGCGCGCGACGTCGATGCGAGGGAAATGGGGCCCCCGACCTCGGCGACCATCTCCATCGCGTGGCACGGGCATTGTTCGACGCACACGGCGCACCCGGTGCACAGATCCATGTCGACGCGGTATCCGTGAGTCGGACCGAGCCTGACGATCGCCGTCTCCGGACAGGCGGCGAAGCAATTGTCGCATTCGAAGCAATTTCCGCAGGATAGGCATCGTTGCGCTTCGTAGCGCGCCGCCGCCGCGTCGAGTCCGCTCACGACTTCGTCAAACCCCGCGATCCGTTTTGCGGCTTCGTGCATCCGCTGAGGACTCGGATCGGCGTCGCTATAGACTGGTGGGCGCAACATCTCGAATGATACGACCGGCGCCTTTGGCGACGCTTGGTAGCGCGCGCCGCGCAACCACGCGTCGATATTCCGCGCTGCGCGTTTGCCGTGGCCGACGGCGATTGTGACCGACCGCTCGCCAGCGATCGCGTCGCCGCCGGCGAACAACCCGCGGTGGCCCGTCATCATGTCAAAGCCGACGACAATCGTGCCGTCGGCGCCGAACGTGAGCCCGGGCACTTTGCGCAGGAAGCCGCTTTCCGTCGTCTGGCCGAGCGCCAACACGACCGCGTCCGCCGACAGCGTTTCGAACTGTCCCGTCGGCTGTGGATGGCCTTCGGCGTCGAGTGTTGTTGTCTCGATGGTGAGTTCAGGCCCGACGATCCCTTTGATGGCCGCGAGCCACTTGATTTTGATGCCCTCTTCGACCGCTTCATCGGCCTCGAAGGCGTGCGCCGGCATGTGGGTTCGGTCGCGCCGGTAAACAATCAGGGCCTCGTCGGCGCCCAGACGCCGCGCTGTTCGCGCCGCATCCATGGCCGTATTGCCGCCGCCATAAACCACGACTCGGCGACCCAGTAGCGGGGGCTCACTGGCGCCGACGTCATGCAGCAACGCCACCGCGTCGAGGACCCGCACGGCGTCGCGCGCCGGAATCTCGACGTGCTTGCCCACATCCGCGCCGATCGCGAGAAAGGCGGCGTCGAAACGCCCTGCCGCGATCTCGGTCAGGACGTCTTCAACCTTGTGATTGAGGACGATCTTCACTCCGGCGGCTTCGATCCGGCGAATTTCGCGCTTGAGATCCTCTCTCGGCAGACGGTAGGCGGGAATGCCGAACTGCATCATGCCGCCGGCCATGGACGCGGCTTCGTGGATTTCGACGCTGTGGCCCAGGCGGGCGAGATGATAGGCGGCCGACAATCCGCCCGGCCCCGCCCCGATCACCAGCACGCGCCGGCCGCTCGGCGCTGCCGCGGCCCTGAACGACCAGCCTTCCTGCGTGGCGAGATCGCCGAGAAAGCGCTCGACCGCATGGACGCCGACCGACGAGTCCAGCGCGCCGCGATTGCAGGCGCTTTCGCAAGGATGGTAGCAGACCCGGCCGTGCACCGCCGGCATCGGGTTGTCTCGCACCAGCGTCTCCCACGCTTCGCGATACTTCCCTGCCTGGGCCAGCCCCAGCCAGGCCTGGATATCCTCGCCCGCGGGGCAGGCGTTGTTGCAGGGGGGCAGGAGATCGACATAGACCGGATGGGCGGTTCGCGTCGGCCCGGTTTCGCGCCCGTCGGTCAAGTCGACCAGCGGGCTCATATCGCGGATGCGGTCGTTCATGCCGGCGCCTTTGCGGTTTGGATCATTGGCGCCGCCGCGTGGCTCGCGCTGCCGGTCTCTCGCAGGAAGGAAGCCATCACGATCGCCAGCACGATGCCCGCGACGCCAAAGGAATCGGCGTTGCGGAACACGGTTTCGGTGAGCTTGCCGCCGCCGGCGAGGTCGTTTAGCAGCCAGCCGTAGGCTGGCGCGAGGAGTGCGCTGAGGGTGAAGACCAGGAAATTGATCGCGCCGGTTGCGCTGCCTTTCACCTTGTCGGGGTTAACCTCCTTGATGATCGCGTAGGGGATCATCGCGGCGCTGCAACGGTCCAGCGCAGCGCGGGCGACGATCGCGAAGCTAGAGTATGTGTAGCAGTACAACCCGAGCAGCAAACTCACGCCGAGGGTCGTCAATCCGAACGCTTTGGTCAGCTCCGGCACCATAACGCGAAGCGCGGAGCGAATTGCGTATTGACCGAAATAGAATGACAGGCAGAAACCCCTGACGGTGGCGAAAGCGATTTGCCCGGTTCGCTTGGACGATGCAAGCCCGGCAATTGTCGGCATGAGTTGGCCCCCCTACCGTCGCTGATGCGTGGGTGATGACGTCGACGATAGCGGGCGGACGATTGCCGTGGGGAGCCTCGGAAACTACTCAGAGGCGATCAAGCGTCAAGGTGTGAATCGGCTCAACATGCTGAGCCCACTCAAGCCAGCATCGCCAGAGGGTTGCGGGCCGTTCGGCACTCGGACTTTAAGTGAGCTTGCAACCATCTACCACCCTGGCAGCGGCGCCGATGGCTGGATCGTCGACGAGGATGGACGCGTGCGCATCGGGTTGACCGTCAAAACCGGCCGCGACGCGGCCGGCAACGAGGCGAGGACGACGAGACGCGACAGGGGCGCTCGCGTGGGGAGTCTCACTCGATCCGGTTGCTGAACATCCACGCGGCGCCAGTCAACGTCACCGCGGCGATGATCGCCATCGGCCATAGATCGGGAACCAGCTGATCGATCCCCGCGCCTTGCAGATAGACGCGGTGGACGAGGTCGATCGCATAGCGGAGTGGGTTGATCAGGGTGAAATACTGCAGCACCTGCGGCATGCTGCTGATGGGCGTGGCTAGACCCGAGAGTAGCGTGAAGGGCATGATCGTGACGAAGGCGTAGAGCATCGCCTGCTGCATCGTCGCTGCGATTGAAGAGACGAACAGGCCGATTCCGACCGCCGCCAGCAGAAATAAGATCAGTCCGACATAGAGGGTCGGATATGAACCTGCGAAAGGAATGCGGAACCAGAGCTGAGCGACCAGAAGCGCGCCGGTCGCCTGCACCGTGCCGATCATCATGGCGGGGATAGCCTTGCCGGCCATGATCTCCACAGGTCGGAAGGGAGTCACCAGGAGCTGGTCGAATGTGCCCTCTTCCCGCTCTCGCGCCACCGACAGGGCCGAGAGCATCAGAGTCGACATCAACGTGAGGGTCCCGACCAGGGCAGGGACCAAGTTCCAGCGGGTTTCAAGGTTGGGGCTGTACCAGGCTCGCGTAACAACCTGGATCGGGGGTTGCGGTAGGCCGTGGTCGCTTCGCCAATCGGCGTTGAACGACTCGACCGCGCTGCTGACATACCCGAGCGCAGCATCGGCGGTGTTGGAGTTGCGGCCATCCGCGATCACCTGCACGGGGGCCTGTTGGCCGGCCGAAAGCTGACGTTGGAAATCGGGATCGATCTGAATCGCGATGAGCACTTCCTGAGTGTCGATCAGCGGCTTCATTTGGTCGGCCCGGGTCAGATTGGCGATACGATGAAACACGCCAGAACCATCCAACTTAGCCAGCAGGGCAGAGGAGGCTGTACTCAAGTCGCGGTCAAGTACCGCGTAGGGAACATTGTTCACGTCCAGCGTAGCAGCGTAGCCGAACAATAGGCACTGGAGCACCGGCTGAAGGAGCAACATGTTGCGGGTGCGAGCGTCCTGGAAGACCGCCAAGACCTCCTTGCGGATCAGCGCGAAAATACGGCGAAGGTAGGCTAGCATCCCGTTCAACCGAGCGACTTGCGCGTCGCTCGGCGGGCGAGCGTCAAGAGAACGATTGCGGCGCCGGCAAGGATGGCGGCGTTCAGCCAGATCACGCTCCAGACGTCGCCGACCAGGAACAGGGTCTGCAACAGGCTGACAAAATAACGGGCGGGCACCAGGTAGCTGATCAGCTGGATCGTCAGCGGAACGCTGCGCAGGTCATAGATGAAGCCCGAAAGCATAAGCGCCGGCATGAAAGTGACGACCAGAGTGACCTGACTGGATAGAAACTGGCTTTTCAGGCTCGACGAGATCAAAAGGCCCATTGCGACCGAGACCGACAGATAGAGCATCGACAAGGTCAGCAGGATCGGCACTGAGCCGCGGATCGGTACGTCAAACAGGAATTTCGCCGCGCCCAGGCACAACAGCAGGCCGACCATTCCCAGAAGAATGTAGGGGACCGTTTTTCCGAGCAGGATTTCGTCGGTTCGCACGGGCGTAACGAACAGAGCCTCGAACGTTCCGCGCTCCCACTCCCGCGCGACAACCATGGAAGTCATGAAGGCGCCGATCAAGGTGATGACCAGCACGATCAGACCAGGCACCAGGAAATATCGGCTGTCGTTGGCGCTGTTGAACCAGAGCTGGCTTACCACCACAGCCTGGCCCCCGGCGCTGCTGTCGGCCTGGCCTTCCGCGGCGAGCCTCGCGCCCGACTGAGCGACCGCGGCCTCGGCGTAGGCCTCGACGATGCGGGCGGTGTTGCCATCGATGCCGTTTACCAGCACCTGGACAGTAGCGTCGCCCTGTGCTGATCGGCGCGCGAAGTCCGCCGGCACCCGGACGATGCCTTCGACCGTGTTCGACAGCATCAGTTCCTGGGCCTCGGCAATCGACCTGGTCACGCGGGTCTCAAAATAAGAGGAGAGCTGGAAGCTGGCGGCGATCTCTCTGGCCTGGAAAGACGGGTCCTCGAGCACCACGGCGATCGGAACATTCTTGACGTCGAGTGACAGCGCGTAGCCAAACAACAGGATCAGCATCAACGGCAGGACGACGCCGATCGCGACGCTCGACGGATCACGGACGACCTGCCGTAACTCCTTGCGGATCAGCGCCGCCACGCGCCGGGCCTTGGCGGCGAGGCGCGAGGACGGGTGGTCGATCATGCCGCCCGCTCCTGCGGCGTCTTGGCCCGCGCCGCCTCGATCACCGTGATGAAGGCGTCCTCCATCGTTGGCTGTGCGTTGGCCGCCGTCACGCCGCGAGCGCGGATCTCCGAGGGCGAGCCTTGGGCGAGGATCCGGCCTGAATCGAGGATGGCGATCCGATCGCAATATTCAGCCTCGACCATGAAATGGGTAGTCACGATCACAGTCACGCCCTGTTGCGCCAAAGCGGTGATTCGTTGCCAAAACTCGCGTCGCGCCAAAGGATCTGCTCCGCTGGTCGCTTCATCTAGGAATAGGATGTCCGGCTCGTGGAGCAGGGCGGCGGCTGTCGCTAGGCGCTGCTTGTATCCGCCCGGAAGCTGCCCGCCCAGCTGCCCGGCGACGGGGCTGAGCGCGAACTGAGCTATAGCCCAGTCGATCCGCTGGCGACGCCTCACGCCGTGCAGACCATAGGCGCTGGCGAAGAAATCAAGGTTCTCGGCGACCGAGAGCTGGGCGTAGAGCGAGAACTTCTGAGCCACATATCCGATCTTCTGGCGCACCGAGGCGGAACTGCGCCGCAGGTCGGCGCCGGCGATCTTAAGATCCCCGCTGGTGGCGTTCAGCAGCCCGCAAAGCATGCGGAAGGTCGTGGTCTTGCCAGCGCCATTAGGTCCCAAAAGTCCAAAGATCTCGCCGCGCCGCACTTCGAAACTGACGTGATCGACGGCGACGAAGTCGCCGAAGCGTTTGAGCAGGTCGTTGACCTGAACCACCTTGTCGTTCTTGGCGCCGGCCGGCGGGTGGTCGAGCTTCATGTCGGTAGCCGAGTTTCCGCTTCCCGCCTGATCAGCATTTGGCTGCAGCAGCATCATGAATCCGTCTTCAAACCGGGCCGGCGTCGGCGATGTTTCGAGTCCCGCCAGCGCGCCGCCCAGGCCGCCACCGCGACGCACCACCCGGACGAGACCCGCTTCCGGCGAAGCGTCGACCACGCCGGGCTCGGCCAACACGCGCGCCTGCAATTCGCGCGGGGCCTGATCGTCTGAGGGTTTGACTGTGAAGGTGCGGCCTTCCGCCAACCCGGTGACGTTCGACGGCGGGCCTTCGGACAGCACCTTGCCCTGGTGCAGGACCACCACGTGGTCGCAGCGCGCGGCTTCGTCCAGATAGGAGGTGCTGAGCAGCACCGGCACGCCCTCGTTGCGCACCAGGCCGTTGATGATGCCCCACAGTTCGCGCCGGGAGAGGGGATCGACGCCGACGGTGGGCTCGTCCAGCAGCAACAGATCGGGTGAACGGACCAGGGTGCAGGCGAGCCCCAGCTTTTGTTTCATGCCGCCGGACAGTTTACCGGCCAGCCGTCGGGTGAAGGGACCAAGCGCAGTCATCTCCATTAGCTTGGGATAGCGGCTCCGCCGATCAGCCGCTGAAACGCCGTGCATGTCTGCATAGAGGTCGAGGTTCTCCTGAACGCTCAGGTCGTCGTAAAGACCGAACCGTTGTGGCATGTAGCCGATGCGATCCTGGATCGCCTGCGGGTTGGCTTTGACGTCGACGCCAAGGACTGTCAGCTTTCCCTCGTCGGCGATCATCAGGCCGGCCATGAGCCGGATCAGGGTGGTCTTGCCCGCGCCGTCCGGTCCGACCAGCGCGGTCAAGGTTCCGCGCGTCGCCTCGAATGAGACATCGTCAAGGGCCTGAATGATCGCCTTGGCTTGGCTGCGAAAAGACTTGCGCAGGCCCCGTCCGACGATCACTGGACGATTGGCGAGCGGGTCCGCCATCACTCGCGCCCCTCCGCATTGGCCGTGGCTGCGAGTGGCAGATGCACTGTGGTCGGCATGCCCTGGCGAAGATCGTCGTCGGGATCCTTCACGAACACACGGATTTCGTACACCAGGCTGGTTCGCAGATCGGTCGTCTGAACGGTCTTCGGCGTGAACTCGGCCGTAGGCGAGATGAAACCTACCCAACCGTCGAAGTCGCGATTGGGGAAGGCGTCAGCGGTGACGACCGCCTTCATACCGGGATGCACGTGTCCAAGATCGGTTTCGGTGACGTAGGCGCGCACCCATTTCGGATCGGTGATCGCCAACGAAAAGGCGGCTTTCTGGGGGGTGACGATCTCGCCCGGCTCGACCAAACGCGAGCGGACCACCCCGTTCATCGGCGCGATCAACTGGGCGTCGGCCAACTGCAGTTGAAGCAGTGTGTATTGGGCGCGATAACCGTCGAGCAAAGCCTCGGCCTGGGCGATATCCTCCCGACGCGGACCGATGAGTTGTAGTCGCAAGGCCTGTTGGTTGACCTCCAGCCTGGCGGTGGCCGACGCAGTCGCGTGTCTTGCATTGTCAAGATCTTGACGGCTGCCCGCGGCGCTCTGGCTCAGCGTCATCGCCCGATCGTAATTCGTGCGCGTGGCGTCGACGTCGGCTTGGGTCTGGGCAACATTGGCCCTGGCCTGGGCGATCTCCTCAGGCCGGGCGCCGGCATGTAACTTGTCGACTGCCTGTTGTTGCGCCGCGACTTGGGCCGCCGCTTGGCCAGCCTGCGCGGCCAGTCGACCCGTGTCGAGCCGCGCCAACACCTGACCTCTGACGACCTGGTCGCCTTCACTCACCAGCACCGCCTCGACCCGCTCAGAATCGTTGAACGGCAGCTCCACTTCCCGCAGGTCGATGTTCCCGTAAAGGGTGATTTCAGTCGCCGGTTTGGGTTGAAAGACCAACCACAAGCTCGGTGCGACGACAGCTGCTAGGCCGATCGCTGCCGCAGCGATGAATGGGGTTCGTTTCATAGGCGCCTGTCGCTACTGAGCCTTGCGGGAGTCGGATCAAGAATTTGACCCTGCCGATCACAGGTAGCTCAATGCGTTGTCGCGCTGATCGGCATTCGGACAGTACGCCGAATGACAGCTGGGACAGGGTCAACTCGTTGGGTCGATTTACAAATCAAAAATTGGTCACGCTTCCTCTTCAAGCCGCGCTCAACACATCCCGGCGACACAGAGAAAGTGGGCGGTCGCTGCGGGCGACCGCCCACAAGCGAGAGCCAGTCGATTCGGGGGGCGAGAAGACTGGCGCTCGGCACACTTAGGACTCTGGCAAATCGTGCTCGGGCGATAGGCTCGGAATCTACCCACTCAGCTCGCGTGCAGGCATAAATTGCCCCGGCGTTGGCCGAGGTTGGCGAGGGTTTCACCAACACGTGGCGCTTTGCGTCGAACAAGGCGCGTCGCGCTCGACCTTTGAAAGCCTTGGCCAGACGCTGACTGGCGACCTCTGGCAATGGATTTGTTGAAGAAGAGCATTCGCTCCAACGTGGCGCCATGGCAGCGCTCGGCGCTAAGTGGTCTTCGCGATCATGGCGCAGCGAGTTGACGTCGGCGGGGCCATGTTCGTCTTTAGGCCCCAAGGGCACTTTGTCTGTAGTCCCGTTCAGTTTTGGCGTGGTTGGAAATGGCGAGAACCCCCTCACTCGCTCGCGCCAGCTTTCCCCATTCGCGGGCGAGACGGGTCCACTCGGCCGCCTCACTGCCACCGCCTTTTGCCCTTAGAGCGCATGCTTCCGATGATTTGAGATACTGGGCGGCCCGGGCGTCACGCATGCTCCCACCTCCTGCATCGCGCTAAGCTTATCACGGGACGTGATATGCCGTGCAGCGTTTGTCAATCCACATCATCTTTCGAACTGAGACGCTACCCGGGCGGGGCGTTGGCGCGGACAGGCGCGTCGCCCAACACGATCTTGCCCTAAGCGAGATGCCCGCTAGTGGTGCTGGGTAGGTTGAATCCGATCCTTTCGTGCGAGCACAGTTTGCCGCATCAGTAATTGCATCGAGCATCGGTCTCATTTGTCCCCCAAGCAGATCGGTGTTTGCCCACTGGCGATCGCAGCGGCCTCAAATCCAGTGCGACCGCCCCTTTTTCCTTTCGTGTCCAACAGACGGGCCGCCCCCCGATAAGTGCTGGCCGGATCGCTTCGGCTTCTTCGAGTCTCTCGGGCCGTAGGAGCCGGCCGTGTCGAATTTAGGAGTCATCCTTGCCTGCTTATTTCTTTTGCTCCTACTTGGCGGCCTGGGGGGCGGCAGCGTCTTCCCCTATTGGGGCTACGGCTACGGATATGGCCGCGGCGGCGTCGGCATCATCCTGATTGTCGTCCTCGCGTTCTTGGGGCGCCTCTAGCCTCCCTCGCCGGGATCGCGCATGTCGTTCTCGCGCTACGCGCTAACGGCAGCTCAATTTTGCACTTGTGCGCGCCGTTGAGATTGATCGCGTATATCGCCTGCTCGAGCGCGTGGCCTGACGACTTGGTGTGGCATCGGCCTCCACAGATTCATTCGCGGGCGCCGCGTCAGCGTTGCTCATTTCCAAGAGCGCCCCCCAGTCACGAACGGCTCCCTTCGACATAACGGAGGCCCTCCGCGTCGCCGCGGGGCTTGTATGAACTCAGCGTGCAGCCCGCTCCATTTCATCCGTGCGGTAGTTCGGAGACAGTCGCCTCATCTACCTCGACCGCCCTCGAACGCCGCGACAGCGCGCGGCGGCCCTCCGGCGTCTTTGCCTCATTGGTCGACAAGACTGCCGTCTTCTCTGACCACGGTTTCTGGGCTCATCAGGGACATGGTCGGCTGAAGGATGCACGAGGTGACGGCCTGATCTTGCCAGGGGGATTGGTCGCCCTCCGCGCCATATTTAGCAAAGCCGGACTTAGCGGCAACCAAGTCGCGCGCTCGCTTCGCCGTTGGAGCGCAGGCCCAAACCGTGTCCTTTTCGTCGGAGAATCGCCAACTGGGATGGCCGGGCTCGATCGGATCCAGGCGATAGACGTTCATCGGCATGTCTCCATGGGAGCCCGGGCGCATTTGTTCGGAACTTTCGGACAACTCACGGGCGAGATAGCCGCCTAGCTGTTACTCGGCGCGGGGTCCCGACGCCGATCGGCGTTGCAACACATTGAGACGATTGGTCATCGCTGGGTTAAGATCTCGGAGACGAATTACATCTTAGCTTTCCGTACCCGACGCGCATGACGGTGACCAAATTGTCGAGCGGCGGTTTGTTCGTGTTGTTTCCAGTCATACGCTCTCCGGCGCTGAGACGCGAGGTCCACGCTCTGGGACCGGCTCACGAGCTCGTCTCCCCATTCTTTTGCATCTCCTTTTTTCCGGAGAATGGAAGTCAGGCCACTTGGACGCGCGCCTCTACGCGTCGTCTCCGCCCCCAGCGTCTGAGCCGCGCTGATACTAGGTATTTTCCGACCCTTTCGCCGATCGATGACAGCGCTAGAACTGCGTCCCGAGGCCGTGGACGCGCTCGACCGGGCAAAGTGTAATTACCACGGTCGCGCATATCGGCGACAATAAAGCTTGAGCTGTCGCGAGCCTATGCATGGAGCGCTCGCCCAAAGACAGTCAATAAGGAGGAATTGTCAATGTCATCATTCGCATTGCAGCAGTTGCTCAGGGGCGTCAGCGCTTCCACGTGTTTGGCGGTGGCGTTCGGCCTGTTGGGAAGCGGCGCGTTTGCGCAAGGGGCCGCAGGCCCCTCTCTGTCCGCCAGTTCGTTCTCCAGCGACTTCGCCGCCATGGCGCAGCTCAAGGCGTTGGCGACCCAGGGAAAAGGCAAGATCGGAATCTTGCTCCCGGAGACGGCCACCTCGGCTCGCTACACGTCCTTCGACGCCCCATACCTCCAGAAGGCTCTCGAGGCGGCGGGCTTGCCGGCTAATCAGTTTATCATCACCAATGCGCAGGGCAGCGAGGCGACAGAGCTGACCGAGGCGCAATCGGACATCTCTCAAGGAGCCACCGTCCTGCTGATGGACCCGATCTCCTCCGGCGTGGGCGCGGCGATCGAGACTTACGCCAAATCGCACGGCGTGCCGGTTATCGACTACGATCGCGTCACACTTGGCGGCAGTCGCGACTATTATGTGAGCTTCAATAATCTCGAGGTCGGCAAGCTGATCGGACAGGGCATGGTCGACTGCCTGAAGGCCTGGAAAGTCGGCAACCCGCAGATTCTCGTGATGCGCGGGGCTGCGACCGACAATAATGCGACCCTCTTCGCCGAGGGCTACGACGGCGTGCTCCAACCCCACTTCGACTCGAAAGAATACGTCAAGGTCGGGGAGCCGGCGGGAACCTGGGATCCCTCGGTGGCCCGCACGACCTTCGAGGAGCAGTACACCGGCCATTCCAACATGAACGCGGTCGTGATGCCCAATGACGACAATTCCAACGCGGTCATCTCGTATCTCAAGACCCTGCGCGTCCCGCCCGAGAAGTTCCCCACCACCGGACAGGACGCCACGCTGACCGGGCTGCAGAACGTGCTGTCAGGCTATCAATGCGGCACCGTCTACAAGCCCATCTATCTCGAGGCGCAAGCGTCCGCGGCTCTCGCTCTTTATCTTCGCGCGGGCGTCCAGCCCCCGTCGACCCTGGTGAACGGAGAGACGATGGATTCCAAAGAGAACAAGCAGGTCCCGTCGGTGCTGCTCACCCCAATCTGGACGACGCCAGCGAACATAGCCGCGACCGTGGTCAAGGACGGCTTCGTCGACGCCTCGAAGTTGTGCGTGAGCGGCCTCGAGAAGCAGTGCGTCGCCGCTGGCATCTCCAAGTAATCGCCCAAGCAATCGGCTACTGGCGCCTCGGGAGGGGCGGAGCATGACTGAATCCGGGACCGTCGTAGAGCCGCTCCTCCGATTGAGGGGCATTGCGAAGCACTTCGGAGCCGTGCAGGCCCTCCTCAGCGTCGATCTCGACGTGCCGGCGGGCCAGGTGACAGCCCTCGTGGGGGACAACGGGGCCGGCAAGTCGGTCCTCATCAAGTGCATTGCCGGCATCCACGAACCGGATGCCGGCGAGATCTTCTGGGAGGGCCGCCACGTCCGCATCCGCGACCCACGCGAAGCGGCCGCCCTGGGCATCGAAGTCGTCTACCAGGACCTTGCGCTCTGCGACAATTTGGACGTGGTCGAGAACATGTTCCTCGGACGGGAACGGCTGAACCGCAGCCTGCTCGACGAGGACGACATGGAGCGGGCCGCGGCGGGCACACTCTCGGGCCTGGGTGTTACGACCGTGCAATCCGTCCGTCAGGCGGTGGCGTTCCTGTCCGGGGGCCAGCGCCAGTCGGTCGCTGTCGCAAAGGCGGTGATGTGGAACTCCAAGCTGGTGATCCTTGACGAGCCGACGGCCGCCCTCGGCGTCGCGCAGACGAAGCAGGTGCTCGCGCTGGTGAGGCGATTGGCCGATCAGGGCCTCGCCGTCCTCATGATCTCGCACAACCTGAACGACGTTTTTGCCGCCGCGGACCGCCTTGCGGTCATGCGTCTAGGTCAACTGGTTGGCGCGGGCAAGATATCCGAGTTCGATCCACAGCGCGCCGTCGAGTACATGACGATGGGTCGCTCGACGCGGCAGGCGGACTCCGCGAGCCGGATTGCCGCCAAGACCATATATTCGACGGCGGCCGACGAGCCGGGCGCTGGCGCCGGCTCTACGCCGTCCCCGCAGCTGGAAGCCGCGCCGAGGGGAGTGGCGGGGATCAACGAGGCCGGCGCGGCGGCTGTGGCCGCGCCCGACGCGGTCGCCCAGACCTTCGGGGACTATGCGCGGAGTGCATGGACCGGAATTCTCGCCGGGGAGAGCGGGGTCCTGCCGGTGCTTTTCGGCATGATCCTAATCGGCCTCGTCTTCGAGAGCCAGAACGCCGAGTTCCTGTCCGCCGGCAACGTCGTCAACCTGCTCGTCCAGGGCTCGGTGTTCATGCTGATCGGGATGGGAGAGGTATTCGCGCTTCTGCTCGGCGAGATCGACCTGTCCCTTGGCTTCATGGCCGGGATCGGCGGCACGGTGGTGACCGAACTCGTGCAGCCGGGAGTCGGCTGGCCGTGGTGGGCTGCGATCCTTGCGGCCGTCGCCGTCACCGGGGCGCTCGGCG
>Ga0302319_10013221_pt1 | contig 15484 bp, 3 predicted proteins | sample Bog_T0_2_FD_203319 | JGI IMG/M metagenome (GOLD analysis project Ga0302319, IMG submission 203319) | Peat permafrost microbial communities from Stordalen Mire near Abisko, Sweden - Bog_T0_2 | ecosystem: Environmental > Terrestrial > Soil > Wetlands > Peat | place: Sweden: Abisko, Stordalen Mire... | reverse complement strand
CCGTCTTTTTCTTTGGTCATCCGTCGGCGTCGAGTACTGCCGGAAGGTTGCCGCCATCCACCAGCTCACCGATTTATTTGAGGGATTTGCGTCCAAGCCGGACATCATCATCGACGATATGCCAGGCACAGCCCAAGCACCATTTGTTTACAACGTCCAGGAAGAGGCATCGTGGCCGGCGATGGCGGAGCGGATTATTGAAAAGCATTTTGATTGAGGCGGCCCGGGTAACATACACAAGTCATTTTGCCGGGCCCCTTCATGTTCACGTTCATGTTCACGTTCATGTTCATGTTCACGTTCAAGTCTGCCCGGACTTGGTCGATAAGGTTGTGACAGTCAACACAACTTATACCAAGAATAAATATGACAATAAGCAACACCACCAGCACCCAGACCGCCGTACAGGAAGCCCGGGAGACACCGGCCCAAACCCAGGCCGAAGCGGCCCGGGGCGATCAGCAAGCCGCGCGCAAACTGGCCGCTCAGAACGCCGCGCAGCCAACGCCCAACGTCGTGGATAGCAATCGGGGCGTCGTGAATGCCCAAGCCTGAGGGCGACATTCACCGCTTAAGAACTTCACCGGGATGGCTTCGGCCAGCCCAAGCATGTATTCATGCCCCGTCAGGATCGATAATGGTTTGCAGGTTTCCCCCCCCGAAGATGCCGGCCCTGACGGGACTAAAGATTTCGTTTTGGTTGATTAATCTACAACGATGCCGCGCCGCGGGCGCTGGATTCTGGAGCCTCGCTGGCTGGAAATTTGCAGGCGTTTCGTGAGGCGTGAGATGCTGGTGGCGAGGCCAGACAAAGGCGTAACGCATGGCCACAACCCCGTTGGGGTTGATGAGGTTGGTAGGATGATGACCCAAGGTAGGCGCTGGGGCGCCAACCTTGGGCTGGGAGACAAAATCCCGTTGGGATTTGCAGGCAGCGCGCGGCGCGACAGGAGGCCGGCTGGGCCCGGCGTCCAGTTCGGCCGCTGGTTGCCGACGGCGGCCAGTGACAATTCCAAGACCGCAGGCCCGGACTGGGGTTGAAGCGCGCCGCTGGCGCTGGCAAGGCGGGCATGGCGGCGTTAGCCGCAACCGGGGTGGTCAAGCGCCGGGGTGGGAGGGATACCCCCTCCTCAAGCCGGCGACGTCCCCGGCGCCCAGCCGGGCAGGCAACCATGGACTGGCCCGGCTTTCGCAACGCCAAGCGGCCGGCGGCGGGAACGGCCATGGCAGCACCCGCTTCCTGGAGGAGGCCAGACCGATTTGCCGGACAGCAACCTCAAGGGTTGGATTGCAGCCGGTAAAAGGCGACCGGTAGCAACGCATTGGTTACCGTATATTGCAGCGGTCCATTTATTGAGTTGGTGCCCGTCCAGACCACATTCCAATTCAAGAAATTGGTGGAAACCAAAATGCTGTAGGATTGGTAGGCGACGCCCGAAAAACTGATCGTCGGAGCGCCCTGCGAGAGAGTCATGCTCAGATTGCTTATCGGAACGACCGCAACATTAATGACGCCGTATCCGACCAGGCCCTGGCTGTCAACCATGCGGTAAAGGATCTGGTCGTTGACACTGTTCGTGCTGGCGGGATAAAGGATGGTACCTGAACCGGCAACCACCGGCGACTGATTGGTGCTGGCGGTGGCAGCGCCTCCGAAAGTAACCGGATAGGCATTATTTGGATCCGTCCATTGGCCGGCAAGGCTGGCAATGGAGATTTCCGCCGCCCCGCCGGGAAGGCGATAGATGGTTATTGGCGTGGCAACGGGGTTGGCGAGCGCCGCGGTCGGGGCGGTGCCAAAAGTTGGACCAAAGCCAACGGCGGATGGTTTATAATAGACGGTGGCATTCACATCGCCCTCAAAGACCGTACCGTCATCGGGCGGCGCATCCCCTTCAAAAATGATCGAGGTGAGGCTGGGACAAAAGGCAAAGCAATAATCCCCCAGGAAGTTGACGGTGGCGGGAATGGTAAGCGTGGTAAGATTATCACAATCAGCGAACGCGGGGTCGCCAATGCTGGTCAAGCCGTTCGGGAACACCACATTGGTCAGCGCGGAGCAGCCCATGAAGGCATCGGTGCCGATGGCCGTCACGGTGTCCGGAATGACATAAGTACCCGCCACGCCACCCCCGCAAGCCAGCAGGGTGGTCTGGTTTTTGTCAAAGAGCACTCCGTTGGTGACGCTATAGAACGGGTTGTTGGGGTCAACGACAATATTCGTCAGTCCGGGACAGCCGGCAAAGGCGTCAATATCAATATTGGTGACGGTGGCGGGGATGACGATCGTCGTCAGAGCGGCCAAACCACCGAAGGCTCCGGAGGCGATTTGGGTGATGCCATTGGGCAGGGTGATGCTGGTAATCGGACTTCCGGTCTGGGTGAAGGCTCCGGAGCCAATGACGGTCACCGGCCGGCCGTTCACCACGGTGGGAACCACCACGGCGCCCCACCCGCTATAATTGGTGATGGTCAGGGTATTATCGCCATTGTTGGCGGTGGTTACCTGCGGCGACAGCATTATCATCGTCACCCCGCCATAAGTGGATCCCCAGCCGGTAGTCCCCGGCAAATAATAGGCGCTGGTGATATTATTATCCGCCAGCGCGGTCCCGTCGTCATTGGCCGGCGCATTACCCAGGAAATATGCGGCATTGATGGAATTGCCGGCGAAGGCGGAGTCCCCGATGCTCGTCACACTTGCCGGAATCGTCAAGGAGCTTAATGAACCACCGGCAAATGCCGAGCCGCCGATTGACACCACGGAATCCGGGATCGTGAGCGAGGAGATATTACAGCGATAAAAGGCATAAGCCCCAATATTGGTGACCCCGGCGGGAATCACCAGCGTTTGCAGTCCCTCATTGTCATCAAAGGCATAATCCGGAATATTCAAGAGTCCCACCGGCAGGGAAACCGCGGAGAGTTGGTTGCCCGCAAAAGCCGCGACACCGAGGTTGGTGATGGAATTGGGAAGGTAAATTTGCGGCAATTGATTATCGGCAAAAGCAGTATCCCCGATGCTGAGCAGCCCGTTGGTCAGGAACACTTGGGAAAGTTGATTCCCCTCAAACACTCCATTGCCCAATATTTTAACCCCGGCCGGAATCACCACGGTGGTGAAGTCATTTCCCCCATCCCCATTTCCTCCCAAAAAGGCCCAGTCGCCAATGTATTCAACCCTTGGCGGAATGTTTACCGTGGTCAAGCGGCAGCCGACAAAGGCATTACTGCCGATGCAGGATAGATTTGCCGGCAGCACCACTTCCTCCAACCCGCAATCAGAGAAGGCGCCGACGGCAATATTGGTGATGCCAGCGGGCAGCACGATGCCGGTCAAACCAGCTTCGGCGAAAGCGGTGCCAACGTCCGTAATCGGCAACCGGCCGATCCCGGCTTTCGGAAACAACACGTAATTCTGATTGCCGGGATCATTATAACCCACAATGGCAATGGAGTTTCCGTTATTGGTCACCCAATTAAACAGCGACAACCATGGCTGGTTCGGCACGCCCGCGGAAGCATAGCCCCCCGCATTGGTTGGGGATAAATAAAAGAGAATGAGGTTGCGATTATGGGCAAAGGCGGTGGGGTCGAAGACGGGAGCCGGCCCTGCAAAATATGCGCCTCTCAAATTCGAATAGGCCAGCGCCTGCGACTGGATATTGGTCACGGCGGGCGGCACCTCGATCGCCGAGAGCGAAGAAAATTCGAAGGCGTTGGTGCCGATGGTGGTTACGGATGGCGGCACCGCATAGCTGCCGGCGACCGCGCCCGGCGGATAGCGAAGCAACACGGCCTGATTTTTATCAAAAAGGACGCCGTTAACGCCGCTAAACGAGGGATTTGCGGCCGCCACGGAAATATTTGTGAGGACGTAGCAACCATCAAACGTACTGGCGAGGAGGTTGGTAACGGTGGCTGGCAGATCAAAGGCCGGCAGATTTGCGGGCGCCAGCAACCGCGTCATCCCCAAATCGTACAACGACCCGGCGACATTGGTGCAGGCCGGGTTGGCCGCGTCCACGATGAAATTGGCGGCGCTCACTCCGGCAAATGCATCCGGGGCCAGGTTGGTAATTCCCGCGGGAATGCTGACATTAATGACTTCCTGTCCTTGCAATGCGTAGGAGGCAAGCCCGGTCACCAGGATTCCATTTTCCTGGGAGGGAAGCACCAGGTCTTCACCGCCTTCCAACGCACACCCCACAATCGTCAGGGTTCCGTCGGCATTGGTGGCATAGGAAAACTCCGAGTCATAATCCGTGGCGCCAAACCCGCTGAAACCCGCGCCCCAGCCAGAGGCGCCGGAGTTATAATAAAACGTTTGATTATCGTTGAACACCGGGCCATTGGTGGCCGGCGCATTTCCGAGAAAGTAAATTTCCCCGGGGTTGACGTCAAAAAACGCATTAACACCCAAGGCGGCGAGACTGGCGGGGAAAATGAGTTCCTGGTTGATGCCGCAACGATGGAAGGCATTGGAGGATATGCCCACAAGGCCGTCATCAAAATTCACCGTGCGAAGCGCGTAATCATACTCGAACGCACTGACGCCAATATTGGTGACGCTGGCACCGAAGGTCGCATTGGTCAGGTCGTAGCAATAGGTGAAATCGAAGTCGCCAATCTCCGTCACATTATCGGGGACAATGAGATTCATGAGGGGAGTGAATTGGAAAACGCCCTGGCCAAGATGCTTTAATCCTGGCGGCAGGGTGATTTGAGTGAGGCCGGAATAGGCAAAGGCATCATCGCCGAGGTCGGTGACGCCAGCCGGTATTGTAATGGCGGTCAAGGCGCGGCAGGACCCGCAGAGATTGCTGCTGATGGCGGTCAATCCCGAGGGCAGGACAATATTGGTAACCGGCTCATTAAAAAAGGCAGCCGGCCCGATATTGGTCACGGTATTCGGGATGAGCAAACTGCCAATCCCGCAATCATTAAAGGCATCCCGGCCAATATTGACCACGGACGAGGGGATGAGCACGCCTTGCAACGAGTAAGCGTTATAAAAGGCGCCGTCGCCGATGGCTTGCACACCGGAGGGAATGGGGTAGGACGATTGATGGCCAAAGTATTGTATCAACAGGGTGGCGCTCTTGTTTAACAACGCGCCATCCCCGGTGCTGAAGGCGGCGTTGGCGGGATCGACCGTGATGTTGGTAAGATTATAGTCACCGCTCAAGGCCTCTTCCCCGATAACCGCAAGGCTGGCCGGGAGGTTGATCCCCGAAAGGTAATTCAAATTGTACAGGGCGTAATCATCAATTTGCGACACCCCGTTCGGAACCGTGACTTGCGCCGCCCCTGGATTGTTGTAGCCGCGGCTGCCGCCTGCGGCGATCAATTCCGTTTGCGCCTTGTCATACAGGATGCCCTGAATATCGGAATAATTTGGGTTTGCCGGATCAACGAAAATATTCTGCAATTGCGAGGAATTGCCGAAAGCGATGTAACCAATATTGGTGACGCTGGCGCCAATAAAAACTTGCGGCGCACTGCCCTGATAAAAGGCGCTGGCTTCCAGGGTGGTCACCGAAGGGGGGAGCGCAACGACACCGGGGGCGTCTTGAAACGCCCCGGAACCGATGTCCGTCACCGGCAGACCGCTGATGCTGGGGGGAATGAGGATAAGAGAATTATAATAGTTATCATTCTGTACGCTCGTAAGGGTAAGGCCACCGGAATTGTTGGTAAAATAGGTGAATAAGGTGGTCCAATCGGTGGGATTGCCATCGGCAACGCCATCCCAGCCCGGCGCGGCGGGATTATAATAGATTGCGGCGGGATAGCTGTTCATGAGTTGCGGATATATATTGGTCAGAATGCCGGCATCCGCGGGCGGTGGGCCGTCAAAGAACAGAGCCGACAATGCCGGATCAGAGGAGAACAGATAATTAAACGCGATCTGGGTAATCCCGGCCCCGATTTGGGCAATGGACAAATTTTGGCAATCGGCAAAAACTCCCTGACCGAGATTCGTAACGCTGTCAGGAATGATCACGGATTGCAGCCCCGCGCAGCCAAAGAACGCACTATCGCCGATCGAGAGCAAATTCGTGTCTAAAATGACCATCGAAAGTTGCGGGCAGGATTGAAAGCTGCCCGAGCCGATATTGGTCACGGTGGAGGGCAGGATGACTCCCACCAGAGACCGGTTGTTGGCAAACGCGCCCGCCGCAATACTTGTCACCGGCACCCCGTTTATGGCGGGCGGGACCACCAAAAACCCGTCCGCGTTGAGGTGATAATCCCCGGTGATCGTAATCGAATTCGTTGAGTTTACGGTATAGGCCACGGGGGTTTGGACATAAGTGGCGGAGGCGGTGGTGAGGCTCAAATTGCTGACCACCACCAGTTGATTGGCGGGGGTGTAATAAGGCGTGATCGGGGCAAAGCTGATCGTATGGTTGCCGACGGGCAGGTTGGTGACGGTGGATCCGCTGGTCAGGAACGGGCCGCCGTCAACCTGCCAGGCGCCCAAGCCATAGGGACTGGTGGACACCTGCAAAGCACCAAAGGGGGCATAGGCCGCCCCGGTGATGCCATCAAAGGTGGTTGACCAGCCGAGGGAATTGGTCAAATAGTAAACCGTCAGTTGATTGTCACCGGCAAACGTGTTGCCATAATCCGGGTTGGGGCGGTTGCCGAGAAAGTAGGCGGATTGCAATGCGCCGCATCCCGCAAATACGCCGGAACCCAATTGAATGCTATAGTAATTGGTCCCGGCAGGATGCCCCGCCGGTATCGTCAAAGTTGACAAGGATTGGCAATTGGCAAAGGCCCCATCGCCAATGGAACCCAAAGTCGGGGGAAAGATGATGGCGGCCAGGCTGACGCAATTTGAAAACGCCCCGGTGCCGATGGCCCCGACCGTTGATCCCAAGGTAAAGGTTTGGAGCCCGGTGCAATTGGCAAAGGCCCAGGGTTGAAGCACGGACAGATTGTTCCCCGTGACAAAATTGGTCAGCGCCGAGCACCCCGCAAAGGCGCTTTGGCCTAAAGACGTTAATTGATCGGGCGCGGGATGGTAAACCCGGGCAAGATGGACATCGCCGGAAAATGCGGCGTTTCCGATGCTGGCAAGGTTTGTGGAAAGATTCACGCTGGCAACCTGGCAATCCTGGAATGCGTAATCGGCAATATTCGTCACGGTTGCGGGAACGGTGTAGCTGCCGAATGAATTCAGGCTGTTGGGAAATCGGATCAAGGTGGTTTGAGCCTTGTCAAATAGCACTCCCCCGATGGAATTGTAGTTCGGATTGGCGGAATTTACGACATAGTTGTTGACGAATAGATTGGTGTCGCCCTGGGTGCCAAGGCTGACCAGACCGGAGCCGATCGTGAGGGTGCCAATAAAGTCAGCGCCAATTGCGTTGTCCGCCAGACGGGTGACGGGGAATCCCCCGAGGGTGTCCGGGATGACATAAGCGCTGGTATTCGCGGCAATATGGTCAATGGTCACCGTGCCGGGGCTGGCAAAGCTGTAGGCGATGGCAGCCTGATAGTCCGATTGGGCAAAATTGGGGGTTCGCCAGTTATCATTCGCGGCCGCCGCGCTGGGATAATACACCACGGCCGATCGGTCATCGTAGAATGAGTCCGCGGTATAGGTTGAGTCGAAGGCTGGCCCGCTGATGAACTGCATGTTACCGCCAAAGAACACGGATTGCAAACCGGAGCAAAACGCGAAGGCATTGGTTCCCAAGTATATATTCGGGGGGAAATCGAGGTTGGTTAAACGGATGCAACCATTAAACGAGTCGTCTCCGATGACGGCAAGGTTGGTGCCGAAATCGAGGTTGGTCAGACTGGTGCAACCGATAAAGGCGCCGCTCTGGATGGTGGTCAAGCCATTGGGAAAGGTTAGGTTGGTGAGGGCACTGCATTGCGCAAATGCCCCCGGACCGATATTGGTCAGACCGTTTCCGAAGGAAAGCTGGGACAAGTTTGTGCAACTCTGGAAGACAGAGTCATAGATGGTGTTCAATCCGTTCCCGAGGTTGACGCTGGCCAGGTTCCCATCGTATGCGAACGCATCCTGATAAATCACCTGGAGGCGGTCCGGAAAACTGAGTCCGGTCAGCGACGTACAGTCATAAAAAGCGCCAAATCCGATCGATTGCACATTGGTACCGAAGATCACCGTCTGCAAATTGCTGCACCCGCGAAACGCTTGATAATCAATCGAGACAACGCTGTCGGGAATGGTGACATTGGTCAGGCTCAAGTTATTAAGAAATACGCTCGCGTAAATATCGGTCACCGGCAACCCGCCAATCTGTCCCGGAATGGTGACATTTCCGCCCGCTCCGGCATATCCGGTAATACTGATCGTATTGCTGGCACCCACCGAAAACGCATAGGGAATGACCGAGTCGGACTTGCCGCCATAGGTGTTGGTCCAGCCGGTGGCGTTGGACAGGTGGTAAACGGAGGTGATGGCATCACTGGCAAATATCGTTCCATCGGTGGCGGGCGCATTGCCATCGAAAAACACCGACAACAAGTCCGGACAATTCTGAAACACATTGCCTGACAGGTTGGTTATGCCACTGCTGACGGTGACGCTCACCAGCCGGGCGCAGCCCGCAAAGGCATTGGTGCCGACTTGGGTAATGGTATCCGGCATGATGATGCCGGATATCGCTGAACTGGCAAATGCGCCGGCCGCGATGGCGGTCACCGTCACTCCATTGATGGTCGCGGGAATATAGACCGTGCCCCCGCCGCCGGAATATCCGGTGATGGTGAGGGTGCCGTTGCCATTGGTGACATAACTGAACGGGATGGACTGGTAAGCGATGGTGAACGGGGTTTCGTTGAACGCATCCACATAAAGAGTCAGGTTGCCGGGGGTGAGCCAGCTTCCGCCGACGGTGCTAAAACTCACGACGTGCGGCCCCGGCAACAGGTTGGTCGCCGTGGAGCCGCTGGAAAGAAAAGCCCCGCCATCGACCTGCCATCGCGCGCCAATGTTACCGGGATTGATGGTCAACGTGATTTCCCCGGTCGCGGCATAACCGGTAACCGTGGTGCCGCCCAAATTGGTGCTCCAGCCGGTGGTCGAATTCAGATAAAAAACCCGCAGCTGGTCGCCCGCGAACAGATTGGAACCGGCAACCGGGGCGTTGCCATTAAAATAAATGGCAACGAGGTTGGTGCTTCCCGCGAACGCGCCGGTCCCCACCGAGATGATGGAGGAAGGCAAAGTGACCTGCGTCAGGCTGGCATTACTGGCGAAGGCATTGGCTCCGATGCCCGTCACCGGATATCCGCCAATGGTGCCGGGCACGGACAAGGCGCCGCCGGTGCCGGTGTACCCGGTAATGGTCACGTTCGTGCCAGTGATCGTATAAGCGTAAGGATTCCAGGTGGCCGTTGGCAGGCCGGAATAGGTTGTCCCCCAGCCGTAGGTGGAGGGAACATAGTAGGCAATCCCCGGGCCCACATTATAGGCAATCCCGTTAATGATGGCCGTCGTATAGGCATTGACAATGGGCGTGCCATCCGAGGAGGGGGCGTTGCCTTGAAAATAGACCGCCCCAAGCCCCCCATTTCCAAAAAAGGCGGAATCACCGAGGGACGTGACACCCGGGGGCATCAAGATTGATCCTGCTATTGGGCAATGCCAAAACGCCCGATCCCCAATGGTGAGCAGGGACGCGGGCAGGACGATATTGGTCAACCCCGTGTCGGCAAATGCCTCGTTGCCGATGGATTGCACCGAATTGGGCAGGGCGACGCGGCCAAGCGGACAATACTGAAAGGCGTTATCGCCAATGGATAGGAGATTCCCTGGGAACACAACATTGGAAATGGCGCTCAGGTAAAACAACTGGTCGGGCAGGTTGGTGAGGCTATCGGGCAGCACGACATTTTGGAGACCACATTCATAAAAGGCGTCCGGACCAATCGCCACCAGATTGGTGCCGAGGATAAGATTCGTGAGCGCGGAGCAATCACTAAAGGCGTAGGCGTCAATATTGGTAATGGTGTTGGGAAGAATGATGGAAGTGATATTCTGATTGTTGGCAAACGTCGTGCCGTCGAGGATTGTCACCACATGACCATTGATGACCGATGGAACCGTCACGCCATTCTGGCTGCCAAGATAAAATTGCAGGGCAAGTGTGCCGTCATTATTCGTGGAATAAAGATATTGAACCCATTGCGACACCGTGTTTCCGAAGTAATTTGCGCCCCAGCCGGAACTGCCGGGCAGCACATAAATGACGGCATTGGCATCCCCGGCAAAGGGCGAATCGTTGCCGGGAAGGGCATTGCCACTGAAATCGACCGTCTGCAAATTGGTCCATCCGGCAAAGGCATTGGTTCCCAGGTAGGCCAATCCGGCTCCGAACTCGAGATTGGTTCCTCCGGGACAACCGGCAAACGCATAGGACCCGATGTTGGTCACATTCCCGGATAGATTGACACCCCCGAGTCGCACGCAGTTTTGAAACGCCGAGTTGCCAATGCTGGTGAGGCTGGCGGGCAGTGAGGCGGACAGGAGATTGCTGCAATCGAGAAACGCCCCGTCGTGGATGTTCAAAAGCGAGTCCGGAAACTCCACGTTGGTAATATTCAAATTTCCCGCAAACGCATTGGCGGCGATGGCCACCACCGGCACCGGTGTGTCGTCAAGCGGCGAAAACAGCGTGGGTGGAATAATCAAATCAGCGTATCCGAATTGCAGGCCCGTGATGGTGGCCCCGGAGGCATCGACGGTATAATAAAAGCCGGCCGGAATCTCCAAGGTTTGGACGCCATCATAGGTGCTCCCCCAATTGAAGCCGGGGGTGTAAATAATTTGCGCATGGCCATTGGCAAACGCGGTGCCATCACTGGCCGGCGGATTGCCATTCGCATAAACATTGCAATCTCCCGCGGCGCTACCGCAGCCCGCAAACGCGTCGGAACCCAGGGTTTGCACGCTGGGGGGCAGGGAGATTTCTGTCAAAGCGCAGTTGACAAAGGCATACGAACCGATGGAGAGAACGTGGTATCCGATATTCACATAATTTAGCGCGCTACAACCGTCGAAGGCGTGATTTCCGATATTGGTGACGCCACCGAAATCGATGAAGTTCAGTGAAGTACAATCATAAAAGCCATAATCTCCGATGGCCGCGGGACCGGGGCCGAACGACACCGAAGTCAGTTGGTGACAACCGCCAAACGCGTCGTCGGCGACGCTCAGGTAGCCTGAATTTCTCAACACGAGTGTGGTCAAGCGGGTACAGCCTTCAAAGGCGGACTCGCCAATGGAGGTGACGGTCGAAGGGATGTCGAGAACCGACAGATTGGTCTGGAAGGCGAAAGCCTCGCTCCCGATGGCGGTCACCGTTTCCCCAAATATGTCGGTTGGAATATAGCCAGTAGATGAGGACCCAGCATACCCGGTGAGGGTCACGGTGTTATTGCCATTGTCGGTAAAATCAAAGGGAACCTCGTAGGTTCGGGCCCCGCCGTACTGGGCTCCCCAACCCGAGGCGGAAGCCACCCAATAAACCGTTGCCTCGTCGTTGGTAAAGGCGGTGCCATCATTGGCGGGCGCATTGCCAAAGAAGTTAACCTCGAACAAGTCCGGGCAACCGGCAAAAGCATCGCTGCCCACACTGGTTACGGTGGCGGGCACGGTAACATGACCAAGCGAGGACCCGGCAAAGGCCAGGTCACCGATGGCCGACAGGTTGGTACCGAGCGTGAAGGCGCCATTCAAGCCGCCCGGAAATTGCAACAGCGTGGTTTGGGTGATATCTTCGAGGACGCCGTTGACACTCGCAAAATTGGCATTCCCCGGCACCACGGTGATATTGGTCAAATGAGGGCAATAAGCCAGGGCACCGGACGCGATCATGGAAATACTGTTGGCCAGGACAACCGAAGTGACACCGGGACCTGAAAACGCGGCCGGGCCGATGTTCGTGACACTTCCCGGAACGGCATAACCGCCACGCCGACCTCCCGGATACTGCACCAGGGTGGTCTGGCTGGCATTAAACAGCACTCCGCCGGCGGAAGAATAGCCGGGGTTTCCGGTGGCTACGCTCAGGTTGGTGAGCGCATGGGCAAAGGCGAACGCCTCCGAACCAATTGCACTGACACTGGCGGGCATGGCCACCTGTTGCACGGCGGAGCCATAAAAGCTGCCCGCGCCAATGTCGGTGACCGTAGCGGGCACCTGATAAGTCGAGCCCAAGCCCGCCGGATATTGCAATAGCAGGGTCCGGGAGGAGTTATACAACACATTATTGACACTTTGATAATTGGGATTGCCGGCGGCGACCACGAGACTGGTGAGATTGGTGCAATTAAGGAACGGACTGGCGCCGATCTTGAGAATTCCGGCGGGGATGACGACGGAGAAGAGACCCTGGCAGTTGGCGAAAGCGTTGTCGCCAATCCCCGTGATGGGAACACCGTTAATGGTACTAAAAAACGCAAAACCGCCCGTGCCGTAGAATCGGGTGATGGTGATCGTGTTGTTGTTGGTGGCATACGCTATCGGCAATACCTGGGCGGGAGCGCCGCCATAACTGGCGCCCCAGCCGGTGGCGCCCGGCAAATACTGCACCACGGTGTTATCATAGAGGCCGCCCGGAGAATAGTAATCATTCAAATTATCACCGCTGAAGGCAGTGCCGTCATTGGCCGGGGCATTGCCCTGAAAATAGGCGTTGACCAGGTAAGGGCAATTTGCGAAGGCATTCGCGCCCAGACTGATGACGCTGTTGGGAACGATGATGGATTGCAGCGGGTTGTTGGCGAAAGTGCCGGCTCCGATATGGCTGACGGTCATCGGAATGGTTAAGGCGGTCAGGGAACAGTAGGAAAACAGACCGTCCGACAGGCTGGTCAAACCACTACCAATCACGAGATTCGTAATGCCGCAATGGCTGAACGCCCCGATACCGATGCTGCGGACGGAGTTTGGAATCACGAGGTTTTGCAGACTGGTGCAACCGGAAAAGGCATTGTTGCCGATACTGGTGAGTCCCTTGCCAAAGACGATGTTGGTCAGGTTAACCAGGCCGGAGAACGCGCCATCAACAATATTGGTCACCCCATCGGGAAGGGTCAAGCTGGTGACCGCGCCAGGCGTGGAAAAGACCCCGGCTTGAATGGCGGTGACCGGCAATCCGTTGATGGTGCCGAGCAAGACCACGTTGCCACCCGGACCTTGATAGGAGACGAGCGTAATAGAATTGTTACTGGTAACTTCCACGTAGGGGACCCAGGGCATTACCCTGGCCCCGCCATAGGTGGCACCCCAGCCACCCGTCAGGACATACACGATATTGGTGTCGCCGCCAAAAACGGCGCCATCATCATTCGTAGACGGGGCACTACCGGCGAAATAGGCGGCGGCGAGATTGGGACAGTCGGCAAACACGGCAGCACCGAGAGAGGACACCCCGGAAGGCAGGTAAACGGTCGAAAGGCTCTCGCCGTAAAAGGCATAGTCATCAATATTGACAACCGAATCGGGCACGGAATAAGATCCGGAAGGTGAGACCTTGGCGTGAACCAGCTCCGTCCGGGTTTTGTTGAACAGCGACCCCCACGCGTCGCTGGCATAGAATTGATTCAGCGGGTCCACCGAAATTCTTACCGAGCTGCAATAATCAAACGCCTCCGCTCCGATGGAATTGACGGTAGCGGGGATGAACAGGTAGTAGAGGGCCGGGCAGTTATCAAACGCACCGTAGCCGATGCCGGTCACATTTGTGCCAAGGGTAAAACCCTGCAAATTGGTGCAACCCGCCACGAGCCCGTCGGGGATGGCGGTCACCCCATTGGGGAGGCTGAGGGTCCGAAGACTGGGACAGCCATAGAAGGCGGAATCTCCCAGGCTGGCGAGATTCGCGCCCAACTGAATACTTTGCAAATTTGGACACAGCGCAAACGCCTCCTGACCGATGTTGGTAATGCCATCGGGAACAATCACATTCGTGAGGTAGGGGTTCAGGTAAAACGCATTCGCCGCGATGGCGGTCACCGGCAATCCGTTGATGGTGGAGGGAATGATCTGGGCGGCCGATGCCGGATCATTCCAAGGATTCATGCCCGTGATAGTGTAGGCGGAATTGCCCGGCGCATAACTAAACGGATTATAGAGGGTGGCCGGGATGCCGCCGTACTGGGCGCCCCACCCGGTGGTTCGGGGCAGGTAGTAAACGGCGCCGGAAGCGCCGTTGAAGGCGGTCCCGTTGTTATAGGGCGCGTTGCCCGCAAAATAGACGGCCGGTATGCGGCTGTTGCCAAACGCATTCGTCCCGATCACGACGACATTCGTCCCAATGACCAGGCTGGTCAAATTGCTGCAGTTACAAAAGGCATTGTCGGCAATGTTGGTTACCGTGCGGGGAATCACATAACTGCCGCCCAACGCCTCGGGATAACGAAGCAGCACGGTTTGGTCGGAATTAAACAGGACGCCATTGAGGCTGGAAAAATTGGGATTATTGGGGGACTCAATATCGGTCAAGGAGGCGACATCCAGCGCATGAGCGTTGATAAATTGGACATTGGCCCCGAGGTTTAGAATGGATATGTTTGCCGCGGCGCCCAAATTAAAAATACCCACCACCGGCAGCGGCAGGGTTTCAATTCCAGTCACCGCATCTGGAATGGTCACAACGCCGCCGCCAGCACGGTTATCATATAACGTCACCGTTATCGAATCGCCATTGATTGCATTGTTGACGGTCAGTTCAAACCCGTTGGCCTCGTAGGTTTGAATGGAGCCAGTTAATAAATCTGCCAAGGCGGAAGAGTCGCCAATAATCTGTTGCGCAAACTCCACATAAAGACCCGCCGCATCGGCGAGGTCAGCCACGTCATCGCCCCCGGGAACAACCGACGCAATACCCGACGCGGTCTCAAGCCCGGCCTTGACGGCGCCGACGTAATCACCATTTTGCCCGGCCTCAATGGCGTCCTGCCCCGACTGATACGGGTCCGGAGCACTCTGCGCCCGCGCATCAGGCGGCAGCATTCCGGCAGTTAGTAAGGTTAAGATTGTAACCAGGGTCAATTGGGCGCGGGTCAGGGTTGGCATATGTGTCCGATATTTTAAATTCGCGATGGTGAATTTAATGGGTCAATCTGATATCATTGTTAATGCACTTAACAAGAATACATTATAGAAGCGCCGGGGCACAGCGCAATTTTTTTGGCAAGTAATTTTCCACAGTTGCCTGACTTATGCAACAAACCAACCGGATTTTAACTTATGAAGGTTTGGCAATGGGCGCCATTGGACGTTGGCGGGTCAAAACGGAAGTAACAATTGCAATCGGGATGTTAAGCAAGGATCATGAGTAAGACTGGCTATTCGCTCCTGCGCTTAAAATAGCGCCCAAAGTCATTTCAGCCACTTCGCCACATCCGTGGCGGCGTAGGTGATCAAAATATCCGCGCCGGCGCGGCGCATGGCCAGCAGGCTTTCCAGCGTCACGGCGCGTTCATCGAT
>Ga0302319_10013219_pt1 | contig 15485 bp, 14 predicted proteins | sample Bog_T0_2_FD_203319 | JGI IMG/M metagenome (GOLD analysis project Ga0302319, IMG submission 203319) | Peat permafrost microbial communities from Stordalen Mire near Abisko, Sweden - Bog_T0_2 | ecosystem: Environmental > Terrestrial > Soil > Wetlands > Peat | place: Sweden: Abisko, Stordalen Mire... | reverse complement strand
GGTTATGGGGCCTCGGCATATGGAACCGGAATAGATCGACTCGCCAAAAGCGGACCGGGCTATGGAGCTTCCGCGTATGGGACCGGGATTGATCGACTCGCTCAGGGCGGACCGGGTTATGGGGCCTCGGCATATGGAACCGGAATAGATCGACTCGCCAAGAGTAAACCCTATTGAGTAATAGGGTCTCAAACAGCACTCCACCGCAGAACGACACTGATGAAGGCATTTACTACTCTTTGCTGACATTAAGGTGTTTCCGTGAATGTTCATCCCAGCGGCAAGACAGCGACTCCAAATTCATCATCTTCCACAGTATGTGACCTGTGGCGATGGCCGACAGACCTCTTTGGTTTGAGGGAGCGGTTCTTGTCAGCTCCCCATTACCCACATCTGGTCGTCGACGATGTCTTCCCAAGAGAAGCATTGTTGCGCCTATATGCTGACGTGCCAGTTGAGTTCAGTCCTTTATGGACTCACTGGGGTTCCGGCGGCCAGGAGAACTGTTCGCCGGAAAATTCCAAAAGAGGAATCTCAAGCTTGATGTTACTGAGTGAAAGGATTTCCGGCTTCCTTAAGCTTCTGAACGACGAGCGCTTCTTGCAGGACATTCGAGAGATCACAGGCGAACCGAATCTTACGGCCGATCATACACTCAATGGAGGTGGGCTGCATTGCACTGGCCCAGGAGGACATTTAAGAATTCACGCAGATAAAGTTCGTCATCCGCGACCCTCGAGTTTCGATCAGTCAGTGAATCTACTCTTATACATAAATCCGTACTGGTCAGCCGAATTCGGCGGTGATTTCGAATTGTGGTCGCGCGATTGTTCCGAGCGGATCGCTTCTATCGCCGTTCTGTTTAACAGGTTGGTGTTGTTTAAGTCAGATCGGAGCACTTACCACGGACATCCTGAGCCTATACGGTGTCCTGTAGGCATGTACCGAACCTCATTGGCTGTCTACTACTATGTCCCCAGAAACACGCCATTCATTTCAGCTGATAACGAGGTCGACTACAAATGACGCTCGAAGGCAAGGACAGCGCCAAGATCAAGTTTGCCGCCTTCTTTTATCCAGGCTATTACGAATGCGATCACCGAAACCGAGCGGCGGGCTCTTTGATAGACGAATGGGCTGTCTTGCGCAGAGGAGCACGCTCGGTTTTTATTGAAACGGCAGATAACGTTCCTTCGCTTGGCTACACTGATTGCAGCGATCCGCTCGTCTTAAGAGCTGAAGCTGACCTTGCGCACCGTCACGGAGTCGATGCTTTTATTTTCAACTTCTATTTTGATGGAGCGATTGCAGAGCTTGAACGCCCATTGAAAGCGTTCGCTCAGATCGAGACCAGATTCGAGTTCGCTTTAAATCTTTGCTGTCATATGCCTAAACGAAAGTTACCGTTTGGCATCGGTGAGGACAATGTCGCTCCCTATTCGCATTGGAGCGAAGAACAGTTCACGCGCCTTGCGGAGTATCTTTGTCAGAACTATATCCAACGAGTCAACTACCTACAGTGCGAGGGCTGCGCAGTTGTCACGTTCTACCATGTCAAGGCCTTTATCTACTTGTATGGGCCGGCTGGGCTGGCGCGGAGGGTAGAAATACTTCGGCAGATCTGCCTAAAAGCGGGCATTCAACTTCATATCGTTGGGCTTTTCAGTGTTGTAGGAGGCTGGAGCCGATTCCCTGCCGACGCATCGAACCTTCCATTCGATTCATTTTCGTGCTATGTAGCATTGCCGGATTTTGAGAGCACAGAACCGGTCCAGTCCTTTCCAACTCTCGCTGCAAAATGTCTTTCAATGATGTTCGACAGCGTGACCGAAACACCCAAGCAGAAGCTCGTATCGTGTGTAGGTGCCGGCTGGAATGCGACTCCTCGAGGTGAAACAGGTTATGACCCAGCGACGCATGGCCTTCGTTTTCCTTACTTTCCTGTTGTGGTGGATGACGATCCTCCCGCATTCGAGGATTACCTGCGTGCGGTTGTGACTCGGACCTTTTCAGATAACCGATACCTACAATCGCTGATTATTCTCGGCCCTTGGAATGAATGGTCGGAAGGATGTTATCTTCTACCGGACCAACGCTTTGGCTTGGGAAAATTGAGGGCTGTCAAGCGCGTAAAGGAAGCTGCTCTTTGTGCCCACTGATTACATCACAATCAGATTTCTAATCATCTCCGGAGAAGCATCATGAAAATTGGAATTGTATTGACGGGATTCTTCTGTGGCGATTACTTGGCAGAAGCCGTCAAATCAATCCAACTTCAAGAGGATCTAGACTGGAATTGTGCAATCGTTTTCGATCCTTCAGAACAGGGAGTAGTGATTGACGAGTTAACGTTGAAAGATCGGCGTTTCGTCCTTATTCAATCTAAGCCACTCAACGTGTGCGCAGCGCGCAACCAGGGTTATGCGGCAATTGACGGGGAATTGCTTTTCTCGCTCGACGGCGACGACTTAATCGGTCCACATTACATATCTACACTTCGGCGACTTATGTATCGACCGGAAGTTGTCCTCGCTTACACGGGAACTCGCTACTTCGGCGAATTCGATGGTATCAAGTACGACCCCGAATACAGTCCAAGGCTACTCGCCATCCGAAATCCGATCGTTAGCTCGGCCATGATTAGACGCGCAGATTTCTTCGATGTTGGCGGATACGATGAGCGGTTAGAGATCGGATATGAAGATTGGGACCTCTGGATATCGATCCTCAAACGGGGAGGAGAGGTGGCTTTCGACCCGTTCCCCCACTTTATGTATCGACAGCGGTTGAGATCAAGGTCTAGGCAAATTAGCTACGAACGTGAAACCGAAGCCAAGGAATACATTTTCAATAAGCACAGGGATTTCTGCTGGCACTCCAGGAGAATGACGGGAGCCAGAGTCTGATGTCCTTAATTGTCGTTTGTGCATTCTTCAATCCATACGAATCGTTGCGAAGGGTTCAAGCATTCGGACGGTTTCGCACAAATCTGGAACGATGCGGGATACGCGTCCTGTGCGTTGAGCAACTCTTTCCCGGTGTCACAAGGGTGTCTGGGCCCACAGATATTGCCGTGATGGGTGGTGCTTTGCTCTGGCAAAAGGAATGTCTGCTTCAGATCGGAATAGATCGCGCGATTGGCGAAGGCTACGACAAAATCATGATCTGTGACGCAGATATATTGTTTGAAACTCCCAGCGCTCTAGAATTGGTTGAAGCATCATTCTCAATGTATGACTACTTTCAGCCGTTCGAGACAATCACTATGGAGTACTCGGATGGAGATGTCATTCGACAAAGTGCGATGAGTGTGGATTTTCCCCGGCCTTACGGAAGTGGGCATCCAGGCTCATGCTGGGCGGCATCAGGGCATTTTTTTCAAAAGATTCGATTGTATCCATACGCGATCCTAGGAGGTGGAGATGTGGTAATGACTCACCTAGGTAGCTCAGCCGTTGAACATGGAGCAACATCCGATAGGTTCCTCGACTTGTGTGTCTATTTCACTAACTGTGTACTCTACCCAAACCTGGCTCCGAGTCTGCTCGAATGGGCGCGTCAATTCAACGACTCTTCCTTTCGAATAGGACATACTAGTGGCGTTAATATTCGGTCGTTGGATCATGGCTCACTAGCGCGGCGTTCATATCACCAGCGGTATGAACCTTGGCGTGGAGGACGCGCGATAACAGCTCCTTGGCCAATGAGGGACTTCGGTCTGAACCAGTTAGGCCTTCTGGATTGGAAATCGCAAAGGGAGGAATGGGCACAGTACGTCAAGGGCTACTTTGGAATGAGGGACAAGGAAGAGGTCTATTTATGAAAGGCCGGTTGATATTTCTGGCATTGGATGCGGCGGATGTGGACTTAATCCAGACTTGGGCTGGCAATGTCGGCTTTGAGGCGTTTAGGAGAATTGTTGTCGGCAGAAAACTGATACGAGTCGATAACGAGCCGGGTTTGTACGTTGGAAGCGTTTGGCCGACAATCTCGACTGGCAGCACAGTTGCGAGCCACGGCAGATACTGCTGGAGGCAATTGAGACTGGGTCGATACGAGGATGAGTTCTTCCAGGCGGAACAGATCAAGGGCGAACCTATTTGGGAAACACTTGAGAAAAGCGGGAAGTCCGTTTGTGTAATTGATATTCCGAAGTCGATACCGGGAATCAAGTTTAAGGGACGTTTCGTGAAGGACTGGGGAACGCACGATCCTAGTACCGGGGGGTTTAGGATTTACGGTTGGATGAAGACGGCAGAATTCCTGATGCGCTACGGCAAGGATGAAGTTGGCCGCTGCGATGCGATCGAAAGAACTATGGCTGGCTTTGCGCAATTCAGGGATCGATTGGTGGCACGTGCAAAGGCTAGGGCTCGAATGGTATGCGACGTACTTTCCGAGGGCAAAGAAGACGTAGTGATGGTATCTTTTTCGGAACCTCATTGTGTGGGTCATCAGTGCTGGCATTTGCATGACCCTCAACATGAGCTCCATGATCGGATGCTCCGAAGCAATCTGGGAGATCCGGTTCTTGACGTGTACAAGGCTCTAAATGACGCCGTGGAATCCATCTTGGAGAATATCGGCGAACTCGATACAGTGATAGTTTTGGCTACCCACGGTATGGGGCTGCCTTACAACGCAGTTGAGCTTCTTAATTCGATCGTCGCAGATCTAGAGTTCGGGAGTTTGGATGCCCACGATCAAGATGAGTTGCGATCGCTTGGTATTCCACACCTCCTTTCAAGCGAATCTGCCGATTTCAGGAGGCGCTTGCGGGTGTTTCCCGTGCCGAACAATGGAGCCTATGCCGCGTTTAGGCTGAACATCAAAGGACGTGAGCCCGACGGTCGCATCGCTCCTGAGAATGCAGACCAGTTTCTTCACGAATTCCATGACAAAATCATGACGACTACGAATGCTGATACAGGTGAGAAGCTGTTCGTGTCGGCGATCTTTCGTCCGAGCTACTCTAGCCTCCCTTCCGATGATTTGCCCGACCTCCTGCTAGAGTGGAATCGCTCAAGTCCAATTAGGCGAGTTGTCACGCCGCGGTCAATTCTGTCGAATTCGAATGGAGGAAATCCTCGCACCGGCGACCACAGAGCTCGTGGTGGCATGTGGGTGATTGGTCCGGGAGCGAGCTCTGTTGAATCTTTCGATTCACTTAAAAGTTCAGAAATCGCTAGATGCATGATGCAAATTTCTGGAAACGCTTGCGACGCGATGGTGAGTCCTGCTTCGGGATTGTAGCTTATGCTGTCGGAGGATTGACGATGGATGACGTGGAGGAACGGCTGAGTGCAGTGCGACGGCTGCACGGGCCTTGGACCGCGCACAATATTAGACTTCCTGGTGAGCACTACACACTGGGTCCGAACTTCCCCTCACACGATTCCAACCGAGGCGACTATTTCATTGAGGTGTCAACGTGCTGCCTCGGAAAGTCTCCAAGTGAACTTTCCGTCTTAGATCTAGGGTGCCTTGAAGGTGCTATAGCCATTCAATTCGCGAGAGCGGGCGCACGAGTCGATGGAGTTGATATCCGGTCTGCAAGCATAGCGAAGGCTTCAGTTGTTCGGGATATTCTTGATCTCAAAGACCTGCGATTCTTTGTCGGTGATGCACTGAATCTTTATGGCATCCGCTCCTTGCAAAGGTCATATGACGTTATCGTCTGCGCTGGATTGCTCTATCACTTAGACGCGGCAGATCAGTTGCCCTTCTTGAGAATGTTGCAGGATCGATGCCGAGCAGTGACTATCATCGACACCCATTTCGCAGTTGATGCACCGGATGAATATCGGAATCAGGACGGGCACATATTTCGAGGACAATATATCCGGGAGTTGAATCCGAACGCAAGCACGGATGCAAGTGCAGCGATGTGGGCAGCCTTGAACAATGAGAGATCCTTTTGGCTGAGTGAAAGGAGTTTGTTGAACGCTTTGAGCCTCGCAGGGTTCGGTTTGGTTGCGCGAGTGGGACAGCCATCCCTCTTGTGGCCATGGAAGGACCGGGATACATGGATCGGCCTAACTAGAGCGAATTCCGGACAGCTCTTCCAAACACGTCTGCTAGACGAGCCGGATCTCCGGCCTTCAGTGCACCCAACGATAGTTGCTGGGTACAACTGTGCTATTGCCCCGAAATCTGATGTGTAGTTCCCCTCCCAGAGGCGGTACCGCGCAGTTGAGCCCACTCGTGGAGTTCGCACCGCTCGTCGCACAACTGGACACCATGCGCTCCCAGGGTCGTCGAATTCGAATGTGGTGGCGTGACGACGATAGCTATCGAGATACAACGGAATTGCGCAGACTGCTGATGGCGCGCCGGAACATTCCCATCGCCTTGGCGGTCATCCCTGGATTGCTCGACGAGACGCTTACTAATCTAATCCATGACAGCAACAGAGTGTCGGTCCTGCAACATGGATGGAAACATATCGATTGGTCAGGAGGAAAGTCGCGTCCCAGCGAATTCCCAGACTCTAGGTCAACGTTCGAGGTCAGCGAGCAACTTCGCAGCGGACGTGAGTTACTTGAGAAAACCTTCGGTTCTAGATTTGATCCTGTGCTCGTTCCTCCGTGGCATAGCATCTCGCGCTGGCTACTGGAAAATTTTGGTGATTTGGGGTACCTTGCGGTGTCTAACGAGGCACCGCTCTTTCCGCTCCTGAGCCGCGGATGGGGTAGTAGAGAGATAAACATCGAGATTGACACCTCGGATTGGACTAGACAGGGTGCCTTCATTGGTTCTCGCGAAGTAGCCAGGAGACTACTCCGGGCATTTGAGCTCAGACAAAAATGGAACTCTGAGTCTTTCCCAATCGGGATTCTCACCCATCATGCTGTCCTGACTCCGTCGGACTGCGACAGCTTAGGATCATTCATCTGCATGCTGGAAGAGGTCGGTTGTGTCGAATGGCTTTCAGTCAAAGGTATGCTTGACGGGGAACTCTGAACGATATGTCGATTGATGGTTGAACATTGCATCCGCCATCCTGTCATTTGAGCCCACAACTTCCCTGGAGACAGTAGCTAGTGCCACCTTCCAGACACATCCGCTCCATGCATTACTGCGCCAGGGAACTTACTCCTAACAAGTGACTGAAAACGGCTATATCTAGCTTCTGCCTCTTCTCGACTAAACGCCGCCAGCGTGAAAATAGTAGAAAAAATATTACTGTAATAGAAAAACGGACGCGTCGCATTTGTCTTCGACAACAATTCCCTTACGTCAGAAGTGTCGAAGAGGTTGCACTTAAAGAATTGTGCGCTTGCGGATCTAAATAAATTCCAAAGTCTCTTGAAGCTGTCTTCTCCGCCAAGGTCGTCAAATAATAACCTCTGATTTTGTTCGATCGAGGAGTTCACATATTTAAACTTCTTTTTCAACGTTTCTGGCTGGCGATCAAGGTATGCCGCAAAGTCGTTCCCATCCCAATTGCGCTTTAGCTCCTCGATCCACTCCAGCGACTCTTCGCTTTGATCGTAGAAAAAGAACTCCACATTTGGATTGTAAGACAGCATGTCCAAATACTTAAATCCTGCCGCCGGTCCAAAATATGCATCGACGTGACGAATTGGGATATTGAAGCGATAGGGCTCACTGTTATAGATCCATATAGTCGGTCGGGGAACTGAAAGGCGGATCCATTTCTTTTGATCGAAATCTAGAACCAAGGATTCGTCTCGATTCACTAATCCTTCATACAGGCGACCACTGTCGATCTCAGGTCGGACATACAAGCTACAATCAACAAGAGACTCAGGAAAGGTATGGATTGTAAGACCTCTAGACTTAACTGCATCCAGAAACCCCTGCCCTGGCACTGAGCGCGCAATAGGCGCTGATTTGTGCGAATCACAAGGCTGAAAACAGTCGTGAACTGTCTTGTCCGCGGTAGCGCGATCAAGAATGCGAGGTAACGCCTCGATCTCGTTCAGACCAGGATAGCCTAGCTGCCTCCAAGAAGCGACGTTAACGACCATCATGCGGCTATCGAACTCTTGCCACCCACTATGGTCTGCTCGCGGAGTCGGCGGGAAGGCTAATAGAAAGAAATCACTATGGAACTTGCAAAAGCGGTCCAGTTCTTCTAGAAACCGATACTCTAAAATGAAATTTCCAACAGATTGCACAATGACAAGGTCCGAAAAGCGGCCGTGTGCCATGGCATCGTCGACTGTATCGAAGAACTTGACCTGTCCTGTTGCCTTTGTTAACAACCGCTGAGTCAAGACAAATGTAAGGTCGAACACTTTTTGGAACAGCTGAGGGTGCCGGCTACTGATTTGAGCGGGGTCCACAATGGCGTATAGAATCTGCTTTCTTCCTAACACTTCTGTCTGCATTTGTGGGTCGGCGAAGCTCACAACCGTTGAACCTCTGTTGAATATTCACCATGTACAATGACGTGGTATCTGGCTTCATCACTCTGGTTAATTACGGCATGCTTTCGACCAACGTCAAGAACCATGCCGACGCCCGGTTCGAATGGGACAATGCCTTTCCCTTCGAATACGAACTGGCAGCCGACTGGATTATTGATGGCAATATTCAACGGACCGAAAGATCGATCAGAACCGTCAGCGTGAGGCATTATGTAACCATACGGCGCAAGCCTCATGATTCGAACTCTATGAAACTTGACGTAGGGCAATGACTGCAAAAAACTGCAGAGAGTCGGCACCTTGTCGCATGCGTCCGTCCAATGATACCGAGCTTCATCAAAGCTCTTAAAACCATAGTGGACGAAATGCCTCGTTTTATGCTTGTCAATCCCGTGCAGCGTTAGACTCTGCCAGCCGTAGTGCCCATATCCACTTGTTTGGTCCTCAGTACGGTGATCGAAGTACAGATTATCGACGCCCCTGCATTCTCTCAGTGCGATGTCTGCATTGAAGTTGAACCTGATCGGATAGTATGCGCACTCGAGATCGTCTCTCGAAGAGTTAAATGAGCGACGGATGATGTTTGTGCAGGTCTTGTTTTTGTCAAGGAAGTCTAAGAGTCCTGGTGGGTATGGCATTTCGACTCACCTCGGAGGGCAGATGTGGCGGGCAGAAACGGCCTCGGCGAGCGGCGTAAATTCTTCATGCCGCATCCCGAGAGGACCTCCGAGCATTATACATGACTCAGTAGACGTAGATCCTTCGGACGCGCCGTTACACGGCGATCCTGTCCACGTCCATCCGGGTCATAGCCGGCGCTCTCCCAGGAAACTAGATGTGAAGCGAAATTACGGCGCCCTGAGTAGGATCTTTCCTGGTGCCCTCATTCACGGAAAAAGGAGTTCACCAGGCTGGTGCTGGCGGTTGCCACTGAAATCTTTGGGCCACACTATTCACGTGCCACCTCGATAAATTTGGACCACGCGACAGCTCAGCTTGACGATCCGCTCATCTTTCAGCCTGCGCTCTTTCTGCCGGCCAGATCGGATCTATCAGGCGTCGTCTACACACATTGATGTCTCCAGACGGTCGGCGCAGACACTCACTGAACAAGATCTCCTAAATCCAGAGGTTGTGCACTCCCCAAAGGGATGGTCCGTTGTCGGGCAGTCACCGGAAGACTATCAATCCAAGCAATATTGAGATCATTAAAATCTCGCGAAATGCTGTATGCTACCCTCACCGCGATCGCTGCCCTAATCTCGAAGACATAGGATCCCCGATATGCACTCGAGCCCAGCACAATCATTTGTCCGCTTTGGGAATATCTCGGTGGCCTTTGAGCCCGCTCTCGATGGAGGGGGCAGCAGATTTGGCCAGGAATTCATTCCAGTAGTCGCTGGCAGACTGGCCAGGTGCCAACATATCTTCGAGTTCTGCGCTGGACCGGGCTTTATAGGTTTCTCTCTCTTGGCGCGTGGCCTTTGCGAAAGGTTGACTCTCGCCGACATCAATCCGGACGCTGTTGCGGCGTGCCGGAGGACAATCCTATTGAATGGACTTGAACACTGTTGCTCCGTGTACCTCTCGGATGTGTTTGATTCAATCCCGAAAACTGAGCAGTGGGATTTGATAGTTGGAAACCCACCTCATTGGCCTCAGCCCCGTCCTTCTGAATGCGATCTAAGGAAGTACGATACGGGCTTAATGATTCATCGTCGCTTTTTTCAAAAGGCAAGAGAGTTCTTGAAGCCGGGAGGCTCTTTGCTGCTTCAAGAAAACTCGGACGCTACGACTGCGAGAGACTTTGAGTCCATGATAGCCAATGGCGGCTTTCGCCTAGTAGATGTGTTCAAGGCGACGGAAGACTCAAGGTTCTACTTCTTGTTGTGTCAATGAGGTTTCTTTGCTGCCAGCGCTGGCGGGATAGGACTTATGATCAGTGGCTACCTAGGGTTCAAGTTCGACGGGCACGACACAGCTGCCTTCTTGATCTTGCCTCATTGCAGTGAAGTCTACGGTCTAGCGACCGAAAGGCTTACTCGAATAAAGCATGATCGGCTATTTCCAGTGCACACGATTTTGCGGGTATGTAACGATGCCGGCCAATCCCTCTCACAAGTTCAGCGCCTCATTTGCGCCAATTCCTTCTCCTCACACCGATATCGTCACTATCCTTTGAACAAGTACGAACTGGACCTTGCTGCGCGCGGACTAAGTTGGACTACGGTGGGGACGGGTGGGGCTTCCCGTGCGGACTCGGAGCAACCTTTAACGCACGTTGATGAGAACCTCCATGAGACCATCAAGCGCTATCTGTCGCTCGTTCTCCACCATTCACAATTATCTATCCAGCATTTCGACCATGAATATTGTCATGCTCTTTCCTCATACCATTTGTCACCATTTGACGACGCGCTCGTCATGACGATGGACGGTTCGGGCGACGGCGGGGTGTTTTCGAGAGTCTTCTTAGGGAAGGAAGGACGGATAAGAGAAATTGCGTTCAGTGGATCGAGCGAACGAATCTCATGCAGCGGGCCACACGGGCCCTTTTCAAAACCTTGTAGCCTAGGGGGACTATATTCATATTTCACTTATTTACTGGGCTTTGAGCCAAATTCTGAAGAAGGCAAGGTCGAAGCGCTCGCCGCATGGGGCCAAAGAATTCCATGGCTGTACAAAGCTTTAAGTTCGGCTGTCAGGATAAATGGAAAGACGCATTCGATCGAGCTGGATGGAGGGCGATTATCTCACGCGTTCCTTAAGTATGAACGCTTAAGGCCCTCCGAGGCAGAGCGAGTAGACATCGCAGCTACAGCGCAACTGTTCACAGAAGATATCTTGACGACATACCTAAAACACATGCTCACGATTAGCGGCTCACACGCACTCTGCTTGAGTGGAGGAGTGTTTGCAAACGTTCTGGTCAATATGAAACTAGCATCGCTAGTTGAGAATAGGTTATACATAGCACCCGCCATGGGTGATGATGGAAGTGCCCAAGGCGCAGCCATCGCCGGAATGGTCGCAGACGATATTGCGCCGTCCGATATGGCATGGCTGCGAGCACGCGTAATGCCATATTTTGGGACTTACTATGATCGTTCGCAGGTGGACGAGGCACTGGAGAGGTTTTCTGCGGAAGTAATCGTGGCTGAGACTAATGAGAGCTTCTCAGCCGATGTGGCCAGACGAATCGAGGCCGGTGAGATTGGCGCGCTCTTTCAAGGAAGAAGTGAGTTTGGTCCTCGCGCCCTTGGTAATCGAAGCATCCTTGCAAGTCCAAAAAGACATCAGTCCAAGGACAGGATCAATCTTCAGATAAAGCGGAGACCACCATTTCAGCCAGTATGCCCTTCCGTTTTGGATGATGAAATGTCCCGCTTGTTCGAATCAAGCTATGCCAACAAGCACATGACATGTGCCTTCATGATGAAACTGGAATATAGGACCGCATTACCAAGCGCAATCCACATTGATGGAACTGCGCGAGCACAATGCGTCAGTAATGAGGATAACCCATTGCTGTATTCAATTTTGTCACACTTAAAAACGTGCTCCGGCTTTGGGGTGGTTCTGAATACATCGTTTAATCTTCACGGTCGCGCGATGGTTGAAAGCCCAAATGACGCATTCCGTGACTTTCTTGATTCAGGCATGGATTTCTTGGCGATCGAAGGCCTTGTCGTAACGCCGAGGAAGAAACATACGCAGTACAACCTACCTAGGTAGATTTGGAGGCCTAACAAAGGTGGTCAGGGACTTTTTGAGGCTGCGGCACCAGTGTTTCCGATACTCCGCGAAACAATAGTGCCGCCTTGATACGATGATTCCTGGTCAGGGTGTTCTGACTCGGCATTTTGGAAATCCGGGGAGGCGGCGAGACTACAGAAACCACGAGCTCTACGCTATATGGCGACAATCAGGAGGGAAGCGTGGGATGGGGCGATGAATTAATGGTGGCTGGTGAAGCACGTCGGATTCATGAGGCGCGCGGAGGAAAGGTGAGCATATTGTCCCGCCCAGGGGGGATACCTCTTGTCAGTACACTATGGCGACGGGTCAGCTACATTGCTCAACCGGGTGAACTAGCTACTTCAACCCTTATTGATTCCCCAGGATGTCGGCCATATCGGGCATCCAGCGACGCGCTTGGATCAACTTGGCGGGAGTATTCGCCTATGCCTGCGGAGATAGTGTTTACTGAAGCGGAGTTACAGTTTGCCGAACAGTTTGGCTCAGGTTTTATTGTCGTCGAACCTCATATCAAGGAGGAGAGGAACGGTGCCAGCAACAAGAACTGGGGGTGGCAACGCTTTGCCGACCTGGTAGCGCTTCGGCCAGATCTGCGATGGTTACAGCTCAGCGTTCCGGGCAGGCCATCATTGCCGGGGTCTACGCACGTCCATTGTCCATTTCGCGAAGCCTGCGCCGTTTTAAGTCGAGCTGCTGCTTATGTTGGCCCGGAAGGCGGGCTGCATCATGCGTGCGCTGCGGTTGGCACTCCGGCGGTAGTGATATTCGGGGGCTACATTTCTCCCAAGGTGACAGGTTACCCAGGACACGCAAACCTTTTCAGTGGCAATGGTCTGGGGTGTGGCAGAAACACAAAGTGCGAATGTTCCTGCATGGAGAGAATCTTGCCTAAGACAGTAGCTGAAGCCCTGACGGAAGTACTCGTAAGGAGAGCAGGAAATGGACCGTCGAACATTTTTGACGCAGGCAGCTCTTGCATCGAGCACAATCGCACTTAAAGACGTAACTGGGCACCTCCACAGTCCGGCGGATGTGCCCGACTGGGAAGCTATTCGTGCAGAGTTCAACACTCGTCCAGAAAATATCAATATGGCGGCCTTCTATCTGGCGTCACATCCGAAGCCCGTTCGCGAAGCGATCGATCAGCATCGGCGTCTCCTGGATGCCTGCACGATCACCGACATTGATGACAACATGAGGCTCTACGAGGCCGATACAAGAAGCGCGATTGTGGCCTATTTCGGCGGGACGGAGAATGATTATGCAGTCACCGGCAGCACAACAATGGGGCTTGGAACGGTTTATTGCGGCCTAAACTTCAGAGCATCCGATGAAGTCCTGAGCACTGTTCACGATCACTATTCAACTTCAAGTTCACTGAAGTTTGCATCCGAACGTGCAGGCTTCAGTTTGCGAAACATATCGCTTTACGCTGACAGCGCTTCCGCGACTCTAGAGGAAATACTTACGAGTCTCAGAAGCAACATACGCCCTGAGACACGTCTGATCGCAATCACGTGGGTTCATTCCTCAACAGGAGTTAAGCTGCCGATATCGAAGATCAGCATGATGGTCAAAAATATAAACGAGCAGCGGCACGCTGACAATCAGCTAATGCTGGCTGTGGATGGCGTCCACGGGTTCGGCATCGAGAACACAACTATAGAAGAGCTTGGTTGTGACTTTTTTATTTCTGGCTGCCACAAATGGATATTTGGCCCGCGTGGGACTGGCTTGATATACGGAACCCCCGCGGCCTGGGCGATTACATCGCCTACGATTCCCAGTTTCGATGCAATTTGGCGCGGCGATGCGGGAGCCAGGACGCCTGCAGCGATGATGACACCGGGAGGATTTCACGCTTTCGAACACATGTGGGCACTCCGCGCTGCTTTCCAAATGCACTTGCGTATCGGCAAGCAAAACGTATACGAGCGAACTCTCAAGCTTAACCAAGATTTGAAAGAAGCTTTAGTTCGAATGCCACATGTGAGACTTTACACTCCACTCGCTAAAGAACTATCAGCTGGTATGGTGTGCTTTGATGTGGTCGGGCTAGAGCCAGCCAAAGTGGTCGCCAAGTTGCGTTCAATGAATGTAATAGCTTCTCAAACGCCGTACAACACTTCCTACGCAAGGGTGTCAGCCAGCCTGCTCAACAACGATTCGGACATAGAAAGGACAATCTCTGCCGTCAGAAAACTGGCAATTGAGCACGTTTGATGTTGAGGGGGGCAGGAAAATAATAGGATAAAAAGGTGTTCGACTCTGACCTTAGGACCCGATGAGTCCCGATGCCCGGATTCGCGCGAAACGCTTTTGGGGCGCGGCGGCTTCGGCGCCACACACGGCCGCGGACGAATTGATGCCTACTTAAAAGAAGTAAAGAAGTTATCGATTCGCTTTCCGCACCGCCTGGCTCGCTTTGCCCCGTACTCCTTTCCGGAATGAAATCGAGCCACTAATTCGTGAGCGCTGCGTAAAGCGCATCTTGTTTTGATTTGTGGCAGGCCGCAATCTTGAAGGATGAAACAGCTCAGAGCGGAACTATGGACGAAGTGGCGCGGTTTGGTATCAGAGCAGAGTCAAGGTGGTCAGACGGTGAGTGCGTTCTGTCGTGACCGTGGTCTTCGCGATTCGCTTTTTTACGACTGGAAGAAACGGATCCGCGAGGTCGAAGCCGCGAAGTTTGTGGAAGTGAAGGTGAAGGACTCAAGCGAGCAAAAGAAGCCTGTGCCGAAACATTATCCTGCGATTGAAGTTCGCCTGAGCACGGGGCGCAGTCTTTTGGTAGAGCCTGGATTTGATGCCAGTCATCTGCGTGCCTTGCTAGCCGTGCTGGAAGTGGAAGCATGATCGGTTTGCCGAGCCTGCATGCGCTGGATCATTCGCAAGGTCCGCGCATCTGGCTTGCAACAGAGTCGGCGGATATGCGCTGCGGTTTCGATCGGCTCGCGGAGCGAGTGAAGTCGGTAATCGGCCAAGACCCGGTCGGCAATAGCCTGTTCGTGTTCCGCTCGCGTCGTGGAGACAGGTTGAAGATTTTGATGTGGGATCGAGATGGATTTGTGTTGTGGTACAAGCGTCTTGAGGTTGGAGTTTTCAAGCTGCCTCGGCTTGAAGCTGGAACACGTTCCGTTGAGTTGCGAGCCAGCGAGTTGGCGATGATCCTCGATGGGATCGATATGTCTAAGCTGAAGCGTGTTCCGCGCTACGATCGCGTAGCAGGAACCAATCACGGTTTTCCTTATCTTTCAGGCGCTGGCAGATTGATCGTCAAGGATTTCATCATGCTGGCAGCGGCCGTGGTCACGCTGGCCGACTCCGCGA
>Ga0302319_10013218_pt1 | contig 15485 bp, 16 predicted proteins | sample Bog_T0_2_FD_203319 | JGI IMG/M metagenome (GOLD analysis project Ga0302319, IMG submission 203319) | Peat permafrost microbial communities from Stordalen Mire near Abisko, Sweden - Bog_T0_2 | ecosystem: Environmental > Terrestrial > Soil > Wetlands > Peat | place: Sweden: Abisko, Stordalen Mire... | reverse complement strand
GAAGTCGCCCTGATCGATTGCCCGGCGCCGCATTAACGGATTCACCGATTTGACGAATTCGCCATTTAACGGAGACCATGGCGGCTTACGAACGCTCCGCGCAATGCGAAGGAACCATACCGATTCCGTCGCTGTATTACGCAAGATGACCCGAAATGCAAATCCCTGCCGGGGGGCCGACAGGGATCAGCAGAAAGGTTGACGGACGGCGAGTTGTTCACCCGGTGGCCCATCAAGGACCTGCACGACCATCAAAGTCCACGACCCGAATTGATGCAAGTCTATTTTGTGGGCAAGTCTCTCGGGATCAGTCGATGGTCAGCCTCTTGTATCCAGCGACACACCGAGTTGATGTGCCTTTGCCGCTGTCGCGCCAACCGTTCGCTTCAAAGCCTTCGAGATCTTGCCGACGCCGGCCTTTTTCTTCGCCAACGTTTTCAGCTCGCGGACGTCGGTTGCGGTCCATGCGCGTCGGATGATTTTCTTCTTAGCCATTGTGGTTCCTTCTTAAAGGGCGATGATTGCATCACCCAGGCCTGTTTGCAATGTCACGTAGATCACAGCTCACTTAAAACTTTGCAACGGAAACGGCAAGACCAACGACACACCAGAGCAACTACATAAAGGTAGCCGCCTCCGGATTATGACCAAACCGGCAAAGCCCCAGCCCGCCAGCGTTGCCAATTGGCCACAATCAACCTTGCAAATGCATATTTCGAAACGAAAGATGCATTGATCGAGCGTTTGGACGAGCAAACCACCGAGACCCACGTTCCACCGTTCTATATAGCACATAGATGTTAGTATATAGTTTGTTTGCGGTACGTCCCTGCAAGCACCGAAATACCGGCACGGGCATCGACCGGTGGGCAAGCACGTTGTAGTGAAGACGCCGGATCACGTCCAAGAGACGCGGCGCCCACCACCTTTAACGCCAAAGCGCGTCGGTTCAGCCGGCGCGGCAATGGCCTGCAACGGATTTTCGATGGCTGAGAGCCGTTAGATGGCTGAAATGCGTGGATTCGCCGAGCAGCGGGCTTCGCAGCGTCAGGCCCTGAGCCCCGGCAGCGACTTATTCTTCAGATTTTGCCCTTCGATGCGTCCTTGACCGCCGACATGACCCCGCCAGTGATCTGCCGCATATGTTCGCCGGCACTGGTGAACTGGCTCCTCAGGAATTCCGACTGGAGGCGCATGGCTTCCTGAAGATCGGTGGCATGAACCAGCTTGCGCGCATGATCAAAGCCCGCCTTGATATTTTGCTCGGTGAGGGACAGCGCCTGTTTGGACATTTCCGTGGCCGGACCCGGTACCGCGGCGATCGACTTGCTGGCCGCATCAAAAAACATGCCGAACGCCTTCTCCGCCTGTTCGATGGTCTTCTCGGCCAGTTCGCGCACCTCCGCTGGCACTTCCAGTTTCGGTTCTATCATGACGATTCTCCTTCATTGACAATGAGCGGCGTTACCATACTTCGACCGCCGCGTCTTTGCGTAGTTCGGCAGAACGGCTGAGCCGACGACGATTTCAACGATCGTCGTCGGGATGAACCCAGGGATAGGGCGCGATCTTGCATTCTTGGGTCAGCCGGATCAGGCGCACCGGCGGCGCATAGCGCTCGGTTCGGCACGCGCGGCATTTCAACGCCGCTTCCAACTTCCAAATCGGCGTGTCGCGCGGCCTTCGGATCGCGTCGAGCGGCAGGCTGGCGCGGGTTTCGCAGCGGCGGCACATCACTTCAAGCCAGCCATAGCCGCCGTTGAGGCATTGTGCGATGGTCGGCGAAGGCTGCGCCGGGCCACCAAATCCTTCCATCTGTTCGGACCACAGCAGACATTCGGCGGCGTCGGCCACGCGAATGGCCTGCCTGGCCTGCGCGCGCGCCCGCTCTGCGCCGATCCTCGCGCCACGCACGCGATCGCCAAAAATCCGTTGTCGGCTGCGGCCTCCCATCAGGCTATTATCGACCGCCTCAGCGCGATCGCAATCCACTAGGAATGGTGGTGGACCATGGCGGCGGCCCCAAGCGCAGAGAACATGTGCCAATCGGCGGATTGACCCCCCTCGGTGTGACCCATTATCACGTCAGCACGACCATCATGTGAGCAAAACGATACAGCATAAGCCGCTCGTTCTACGCGAAACCCCGAGCCGGGCGGCTTTGAAAATACAACGCGTCCTGAAATTAAAACATGTCCGCAGCGATCTCAGGTCGTGAATCATAGTTCTCGCAATCGTCGCGCCGCACGGAACCTTCGCGATATCAGCGGATTGACATCGCATTCAAGCGATCCGCGAAGTGAAAGGCGGCACGGACTCCTGCCGTGCCCGGTGAATGATCATGTCTGGACCCCGCATCTGCATCTTGAGTTTCGCCGCGCTGATGATGGCGAGCGCGGCGGTGGCCGCCCCGGTAAAAGGCGCCGCGCCGCCGGCTCGCGCCGCGCCGGCGCCACGCGCCGTCGCCGCACGCCCCGCAGCTGTCATGCCACGCCCGATGGCCGCGTCGGCGCCGCGGGCCATGGCGGCACCAGCGCCGCGGGCGATGGCTGCACCCCATATCGCAACGCCGCGAGCCGCTGCCGTAGCCGCGCACACCGCCCGGGCCGCCGGCCCGTCGATCCGGCCCGGGAACGCGCATGTTGCGGCGCACCCGCCAGAACAGCTGTCCCGGGCCTCCGCCGAGCATCGTCTGCCCGCCGGGGTTTCAGGGCCTGCCGATGTGAACCGGGAAGCCCGCCACGCGCCGGCAGAAACCTCGGCTCGCGCCGCGCGGATCAACAACGCGCATGCGGCGGTGATCCCAGACCAGAACCTGCAAACCCGGCAACGCGATGCGGCGAGCCCCGGAGGATCGAAGCCAGCTGAGACGCCAGGTGAGACGCGGCGTGAGGTCAAGCCCGGCGAGTTGACACCCAGCGACGGCAGACCACGCCGTGATGCGGCGGTGCCCGAGACCGCCGTGCGTGCCACATTGGCTTCGCCGGCCGTGGCCGGCGCCTTGCGCGATCGCGCCGGCCTGCGCAATCCGGCCGCCCGCGCCGCGATCAGCGCCAACGCGGCCGTCGCGGCGTTCCAGGTCGGCCGCGACCCGCAAGACGGTCGCGGCGACCACACCGGCAACGCGGATTCCCGCGCGGGATGGTGGCGGCATCGCGATGGCGGATATGGCTGGGTCGGCCCGCTGTTCTGGCCTTTCGCCTATGATGATTTCACGGATTATACATTATGGGGCGAGAGCGATGCCGCGTCGTTCTGGGATTATGGCTACAACGATCTCTATGCCGGCATCTTCTCCCCCTATGGTTATGATCAACTGACGGGCTATTTGCCGGAAAGCAGCGGGCCTGCGCCGGCCAATGCCGGCAGTGGCGACGCGTCTGCTGCGGCGCAGGCATCGGCTGCGCCAGCGCCGATCCAGCAGATGTGCGGCGATGACGGCCACGACATCGCGGCGGTTGCTGGCATGCCGACCGACCAGCTGCAGGCGGCGCTGCGGCTCAATGACGCGCAGCACGGCTTGCTCGACGACCTCGCCAATGCCTCGGTCAAGGCCGCGCAGGACATCAAGGCGGCCTGTCCAACCCGCATCGCGGTGACGGCGCCGGCGCGACTTGCGGACATGCAGGAGCGAATCGAGGCGATGATTGCGGCGGTCGCTGAGGTGCAGCCGCCACTGCAGAAATTCTACGATGGGCTGGATGACAACCAGAAAGCCCAGCTCAATGCGATCGGCGCAAAACAGCGCGCCGCGGTGAACTCGCCACCAAATGGCGCCACGAGCAACCCGGTGGATGGTGATGCGCAGGTCAGTTCGGCGCCCCAAACCGGGGGTTCGCTGGCCGGTCCTTGCGGCGTCGCGGCAGCGGGCATCAACGACTGGCCGACCGCGGCGATTGACGGCAAGCTGCACCCGACCGAGGCGCAACACAAAAGTCTGATCGGGCTGCACGACGCCAGCGAGAAGGCGGGCGACCTGCTCCAGGCCTCCTGCCGACACGCGGACGCCATCACGCCGCCGGCGCGGCTTGCCGCGGTCGGCCAGCGGCTGGGCGTCATGCTGCAGGCCGTCACCAGCGTGCACTCGGCGCTGGACGACTTCTACGACCGATTGAGCGACGAGCAGAAGGCGCAATTCGAGGCGATCGGGCCGCAACGCACGGATCTGGCCCTGGCGCCTCCCGAACCGGCGGCGGCGAGCCACGCCGAAGCGCCGGCCCCGGTCCATCATCACGCGCATCTGCGCCGCTACCATGCAAGCCTGTTCGGCGTGGTGCGGCGGCTGATTTCGCTGACGCGGTAATCTGGCAGCGCCGCGCCGACCGCTCTCGCAGCTGAACGGAAGTTGCGCTGCAATTTCCGGCTAACCGCAAAATCAATCCCTCAACCGCTATTGCCTGTTTGGTCGATGCACGAATTTATTCGGCACGATTCAACGCTGCGGCGATGATTCCAGTTGCCTGCCGGCGCCTGGAACCTCACATTGCGCCGACCGTCACATGCGGGTATTGCGATTTGCGCATGATGGCGTTTTGCTTGCCCTGTCAGAGGCCTTCAACAGGAGAGACAACATGTTGCCCCATCATGCTGGGTCCCTCGTCGCAGCTGGATCAAAAACTGTGGAAAAACGCTCATTGACGCGGCGTTCGTTGCTGGCTGGCGGCGTTGCCGGCGCCTCGTTCGTATTGGCCGGCGGTCACGCGCTCGCCAAGGCGCCGGCCTTGGGCCATCAGGTGCTGAGCGCCTATCGGCATGTGGTCGGCAGCGTCGAGGTGATCGCGCTGAGCGATGGCGCCGTCGACCTGCCGGTGAACCTGTTCGCCAAGGCCGATCCGGCGGAGACGGCGAAAATCCTGACCGCGACCGGCAGCCCGACCGACAGGCTCGGTACCGAGGTCAACGCCTTCCTGGTCAATACCGGCGACCAGCTGGTGCTGATCGATTCCGGCGCCGGCCAGTTGTTCGGCCCAACACTTGGCCGCTTCGCCGCCAATCTGGCCGCGCTCGGGATCGACCCCGCCACGGTCGACGTGATCGCGATGACCCATCTGCATCCCGACCATTTCGGCGGCCTGTTGACGGCCGATGCCAAGCTCGCCTTCCCCAACGCCCGGATGTTCATCGGCGAGGCCGACACCAAACTCTGGCTTGACGAGGCGATCGCTGCCAAAGTCCCCGCCGAAAGCAAACCGTTCTTCGATCAGGCCCGCATGATGGTCGGCCCCTACCTCGCGGCGAACAAATATCAGCCGATCGCCGACGGCAAGGAAGTCGTGCCCGGTATCAGCGCGATGGCCGCGCCCGGCCACACCCCCGGCCATACCATGTATCGTGTGACCTCGGGCAACCAGACGCTGTTGATCTGGGGCGACATCGTGCATTCGCCGGCGCTGCAATTCCCCCATCCCGAATGGGCCATCGCCTTCGACAGCGATCAGGACCTCGCGATCGCGACCCGTAACAAGGTGTTCGACATGACCGCGACCGACACGCTGACGGTCGCCGGCGCGCATCTGCCATTCCCCGGCATCGGCCACGTCGTCAAGTCCGGCACCGGCTACGCCTATTTGCCGCTGTTCTGGGCGCCGGGCTAGTACATCCCCACCAGATAAGGCGGCTCAGCTTCGATGCGGAGCAGCCGCTCGGCATACTGCTCGATCAGCGCGGTGCGCGCGGTCTGGTCGAGCCGCACCGGTCCGTTGACGATCTGCGGCGCCAATACCTCAAAGCCTACGAATTGCAGCATGCCGCGCTGGATCGGCCGCAGGATGGCGTGGATATCGCCCTGGAAGCCACCCTTGGCATAGGCGGCGGCCGGGCCGCCGGTGGAGAGCGACAGCAGCGCGCGTTTGCCTTTGAAAACGCCATTGCCGAATATTCTGTCTCCGCCATAGGTCCGGCCCATCGCAAACACCCGGTCGACCCAGCCCTTCAGGATCGCCGGCAGGCCGAACCACCACAGCGGAAATTGCCAGATCATCAGATCGCACCATTCGAGCTTCTCGATCTCGCTTTCGATGTCCTCGGCGAAACCAAAGGTCTCGGTCGCATAGAGTTCCTCGGCCTGTTGCTTGAAATAATCCGGATCCTTGGCGGCCAGAAAATTATGCCGTCCCGACACCGGATCAAACGCCATCGCATAGAGATCGGAGGTCTTGACCTCATGGCCGGCCGCCGACAGCGTCGCCACCGCGGTACGAAACAGCGCGGCGTTGAAACTCTGGTGTTCGGGATGGGCGAGAACGACGAGAACTTTCATGGCCGACATGCCCTCTCGATGGCTGATGCGCGCCGGATTGTAACGCGGCTTGGTTGGAAGAGCAGCCCCCGACCGCTGGCGCGAACCGACTCAGGCGGCCCGCCGGACCGAAATTGCCGCGAGGGGAACCCGGCGGGTCGAGGACCCGCCCGGTTGCAGGATTTCAGCATCATGAACCAGGGTATTCCGACCCTGCTTTGTGCACCACCGGCGCTGCACGGCTGTGATCCCTGGCTTGACAATGACCTAGGATCTTAACGCATAATGCCGCCACAACTAGCGCGCGAAAGTCGCGCAGCTCCCTGGGTGAGGAAAAAGGACGGTTCGAGCCATGGCCGCCGTGCAGCCGATCTCCGGAGCTCCGGAATCGCCGCCTGTTCTCGAAATGCGCCAGATCTCAAAGAGTTTTGTCGGTCTGCGCGTTCTCAAGAACGTCTCGCTCACCGTCAGGGCCGGCGAGGTCCACGCCTTGATGGGTGAGAACGGAGCCGGAAAATCTACCCTGATGAAGGTGTTGTCGGGGGCCTACCGGGCCGATCCGGGCGGCGAGATCCGTATTGATGGCGCGCCGGTCGTCATCGAGGGGCCACAGGCGGCGCGCCGGCTCGGCATCTCCATCATCTACCAGGAACTGGCTTTGGCGCCGAACCTGTCGGTGGCGGAGAATATTTTTCTTGGCACGGAGCTGTCACGCCGCGGCACGGTCGATCGGCGGGCGATGAATCTCGCAGCCGAACCGATCCTCGCCCGGCTCGGCGTGTCATTCACGCCACGCACCCCGGTCGGTTCGCTGTCGATGGCCGAGCGGCAGCTGGTCGAAATCGCCCGCGCCCTGCATGCCCGCTCGCGCATCCTGGTGATGGACGAGCCAACCACCTCGCTGTCGTCGCGCGAGACCGAAAAGCTGTTTGCTCTGATCCGCAGCCTGCGCGCCGACGGGCTCGCGATCATCTATATCAGCCATCGCATGGGAGAGATCTACGACCTGTCGGACCGGGTCAGCGTGCTGCGTGACGGCGGCTATGTCGGCACCCTCACCCGCGACGAGCTCTCGGCCGAGCGGCTGGTGCAGATGATGGTCGGACGCGATCTGACCTCGTTCTACAAGAAGGAGCATGATGCCCATCATAGCCGGGGGCCGGTGATCCTGCGGGTCCGCGACGTGAGCGATGGTCGCCGGGTGAAGCGTTGCGGCTTCGACCTCCATGTAGGCGAGGTGCTCGGCATTGCCGGCCTGGTCGGCGCCGGCCGCACCGAATTCGCCCGGCTGATCTATGGTGCAGACACCAAGCTGTCTGGCACGGTCGAGCTCGACGGCAAGCCGGTCGCAATCGAGACGCCGCAACAGGCGGTCGATGCCGGCATCGTCTATCTTACCGAGGACCGCAAGCTGTTCGGCCTGTTCCTCGACATGAGCGTGCGCGAAAATATCAATCTCGGGGTGATCGGCCGCGACAGCCTGCCCGGCGGGCTACTCAATTTGAAGGCGGCGGCGAGGCGCTCCAGCGCCGCAATCCAGGCGCTCGGCATCCGGGTCGCCGCCGACACCATCAATGTCGGCGCATTGTCTGGCGGCAACCAGCAGAAGGTCCTGCTGTCCCGCCTGATCGAAACCAATCCGCGGGTGCTGATCCTCGACGAGCCGACGCGCGGCGTCGATATCGGCGCCAAGTCGGAGATCTACAAGCTGATCGACCGGCTGGTGAAGGCGAAGATGGGGGTGATCGTGATCTCCAGCGACCTGCCGGAAGTGGTCGGGATCTGCGACCGCGTGCTGGTGATGCGTGAAGGCGTCATCGCCGGCGAGGTCGGCGCCCCCGGAACCCCGCCGATTTCGCAAGAGAGCATCGGCGCCATGGCCACGGGGGTAGGCTGAGCCTGTTACTTGCCGGCAGCTGAAAGACAAAAACCATCATAAAAATCATAAAAAAAACAATCTTCGCGGGAGGGACGCCATGTCGATATCGAATACACAAGGGGTGACCGCGGCGGAGGACGCCCGCAACAAGGCCGCGCAACGCAAGCTTGCCGTGCACCAGGCGATCCAGATCCTGGGCATGTTGCCGGTGCTGCTATTGCTGTGCATCGCTTTCCATCTGTTGTCGGATTACCGGTTCTTCAGCCTGCAGAATATCTCGATCGTGATGCAGCAGGCCTCGATCAACACCGTGCTCGGCGCCGGCATGACCATCGTGATCCTGACCGGCGGCATCGACCTCTCGGTCGGCTCGATCCTGGCGGTGTCGGCCATGGCCGCCCTGATCTTCTCCAAGATCCCAAATTTCGGCCTGCTCGGAATTCCCGCCGCGCTGCTTTGCGGGCTGTTTTTTGGCGCCATCAACGGCGCGCTGATCGCCTTCCTGCGGCTACCGCCCTTCATCGTCACATTGGGATCGCTGACCGCGGTGCGCGGCGCGGCGCGGCTGCTCGGCAACGACACCACCGTGTTCAACCCGAAACTGCCCTTCGCGTTTATCGGCAACGGCAATCTGCTCGGCGTGCCCTGGCTGGTCATCGTGGCGCTGGCGGTGATCGTGCTGAGCTGGTTGGTGCTGCGCCGCACCGTGCTCGGCACCCATGTCTACGCGGTCGGCGGCAATCCGGACGCCGCCAGGCTGACCGGCATCAAGGTGTGGGCGGTGCTGCTGTTCGCCTATGCGGCCTCTGGCTTCTTCGCCGGCCTCGGTGGGGTGATGGCGGCGGCCCGGCTTTACGCCGCCAACGGCCTGCAGCTCGGCCAGTCCTATGAGCTTGATGCGATCGCCGCCGTGATCCTCGGCGGCACCAGTTTTGTTGGCGGCATCGGCTCGATCTGGGGCACGCTGATCGGCGCGCTGATCATCGCCGTGCTGACCAACGGCCTGATCCTTGTCGGCGTGTCCGATATCTGGCAATTCATCGTCAAGGGGCTGGTCATCGTCGGCGCCGTCGCGCTCGACCGTTACCGGCTCAAGGGATCGGCGCGCACCTGAGAACCCCAATAGTCTAAAAAACTGAAACCAGGGAGCAAAACCAATGCACAAAGCTTTGATCGGCGCCTTAAGCGCGCTCGCGCTCAGCGCCGTCGGCGCGCATGCCAAGGAGTTGAATTCGATCGGCATCACGGTGGGGTCGCTCGGCAATCCGTTCTTCGTCACCATCGCCAAGGGCGCCGAAGCCAAGGCCCGACAGATCAATCCGAAGGTCAAAATTCTCACCGCCTCCGCCGACTACGATCTCGGCAAGCAATTCACCCAGGTCGACAATTTCATTGCCGCCGGCGTCGACATGATCCTGATCAATGCGATCGACGCCAACGCCATCGAGCCGGCGATCAAGCGGGCGCAGGCCTCCGGCATCGTGGTGGTAGCGGTCGATGTCGCCGCCAACGGCGCCGATGCAACGGTGCAGACCAACAATGTTCAGGCCGGCGAGATCGCCTGCCAGTTCATTATCGACAAGCTCGGCGGCAAGGGCGATGTCATCATCGAGAACGGTCCGCAGGTCTCCGCCGTGGTCGACCGCGTCAATGGCTGCAAGGCGATGTTCGCCAAGGCGCCCGGCATCAAGGTGTTGTCGGACGACCAGGACGCCAAGGGCTCGCGCGAAGGCGGCCTCAACGTGATGCAGGGTTACCTGACCCGCTTCAACAAGATCGACGCCGTCTTCACCATCAACGACCCGCAGGCGATCGGCACCGACCTCGCCGCCAGGCAGCTCAACCGTGCCGGCATCATCATCAGTTCGGTCGACGGCGCGCCCGACATCGAGGAGGCGCTCAAGGACGACACCATGGTGCAGGCCTCGGCGAGTCAGGACCCATACGCGATGGCGCAGCAGGCGGTCGAGATTGGCGCCGGCATCCTGGCCGGCAAGAAGCCCGCCAATCCAATGATCCTGATGCCGTCCAAACTGGTCACCCGCGCCAATGTCGGGGATTACAAGGGCTGGTCGTCGCCAAGGTGATCAGCGAAAGGAACCGCGAGGACGCGGCGATGATTCTGGTCTGCGGCGAAGCCCTGATCGATCTGTTGGTCGGCCACCCCTCGGGGGCCGGGCTTTCCAGTGATGCGGTGCCGGGCGGCTCGCCGTTCAATGTCGCGATCGGCATCGCCCGGCTGGGCGGATCGGCCGGCTTCCTGGCCAAGCTGTCGGATGATTTCTTCGGCCAGTTATTGCGGCAAAGGCTGGCGGCCGCCGGGGTCGATACCAGCTTCGTGGTGCCGAGCGCGCTCCCCACCACGCTCAGCGTGGTGGTCACGGCGCCCGACGGCCAGCCGCATTATGCCTTCTATGGCGAGGGCGCGGCCGACCGAGCGCTACAGCCATCCGAGCTGCCGGCCATCTTGCCGGACGCGGTCACGGCGATCGCCGTCGGATCCTATACACTCGCGGTCGATCCGACCGCCACGGCGATCGCGCAACTGGTGGCGCGCGAAAGCCTGAGGCGGACGATCTCGATTGATCCCAATCTGCGTCCCCGCGTGATCGGCGATGTCACCGCCTGGCGACCCCGTTTCGAACGCCTGCTCGGCCATTGCGCGATTGCCAAGGCGAGCGTCGAGGACCTCGACCACCTCTATGGACGCGGCGCTGACCTCCACGCCGTGGCGTCGCACTGGCTGGCGCGCGGCCCCAGGCTGGTCGTCTTTACCCGCGGCGAGCATGGCGCCATCGTGTTCCGTGGCGCTGAAATCCTGGAGCGGCCCGGCCGCACCGTCGATGTCATCGACACCGTCGGGGCCGGCGACACGTTTCACGCCGCGCTACTGGTGGCGCTCGACCAGCAACGACTGCTCAAGCCGGATGCGATCGAAGCCGCGCCGCTCGCGGCCATTGCACGCGCCGTGGATTTCGCCATCATGGCCTCCTCGATCACCTGCTCACGCCGGGGTGCGGATCTGCCGACCCTCGACGACGTTGAATCCGTGATGCGAGGGAGCAACGGATGAGCGGTGAGATCGATAGCGGCCAAGCGGCGGCCGGCGACATCGGGTTCGGCGCGGGACCTACAACGATCCCGTGGGTCGGCGACGACATCCACCGAACGTCGCGCGAATAGCCCAGGGAGCAGCCGCCATGGCACCGAGATCGACCGCCAACACCCCGCTTGCCCGCGACACCATGGCCTATGTCCTGGCCGGCGGCCGCGGCACCCGCCTGATGGAGATGACCGACGTCCGCGCCAAGCCCGCGGTCTATTTCGGCGGCAAGTCGCGGATTATCGACTTCGCGCTGTCGAACGCACTGAATTCGGGCATCCGCCGCATGGCGGTGGCGACGCAATACAAGGCGCACAGCCTGATCCGCCATCTGCAGCGCGGCTGGAATTTCCTGCGCCCCGAACGCAATGAGAGCTTCGACATCCTGCCGGCCAGCCAGCGGGTCTCCGAGGACATGTGGTATCGCGGCACAGCCGACGCGGTGTACCAGAATATCGACATCATCGAGAGCTACGCGCCGAAATACATCGTCCTGTTGGCCGGCGACCACGTCTACAAGATGGACTATGAGCCGATGCTGCAGCAGCATGTCGAACAAGGCGCCGACGTCACCGTCGCCTGTCTCGAAGTGCCGCGCATGGATGCCACCGCCTTCGGGGTCATGCATATCGATGACCGCAACCGCGTCATTTCCTTCCTGGAAAAGCCTGCCGATCCGCCGGCGATGCCGGGCAACCCCGACGTGGCGCTCGCCAGCATGGGTATCTATGTGTTCGAGACCAAATTCCTGATCGACCAGCTCAAGCGCGACGCTGCCAACCCCGCTTCCAACCACGATTTCGGCAAGGACCTGATCCCCTACATTGTCGCCCAGGGCAACGCGGTGGCGCACCATTTCTCCAAATCATGCGTGCGCTCGAGCGCCGAGGGCAGCGCCTATTGGCGCGATGTCGGCACCGTCGATGCCTATTGGGAGGCCAATATCGACCTCACCGACCTCGTGCCCCAGCTCGATCTGTATGATCGCGACTGGCCGATCTGGACCTATGGCGAGATCACACCGCCGGCCAAATTCGTCCATGACGAAGACGGCCGCCGCGGCCAGGCGATTACCTCGCTGGTGTCGGGCGGCTGCATCGTATCCGGCGCCAGCTTGAGACGCTCGTTGCTGTTCACCGGCGTACGGGTCAATTCCTATGCGATGATCGAGAATGCCGTGATTTTGCCCTATGTCGAGATCGCACGCTCGGCGCGGCTTAAAAATGTTGTGATCGACCGCGGCGTGCAGATCCCGGAAGGCCTCGTCGCGGGCGAGGATCCCGAACTCGACGCCAAGCGCTTTCGCCGCACCGAACGCGGCGTCTGCCTGATCACCCAGCCGATGATCGACCGGCTCCGCGCCTGAAGGCAGATAAGGTTCGGCGCATGGCACCGATCAAACTGCTCTCAGTGGCGTCCGAGATCTATCCCTTGATAAAGACCGGCGGGCTCGCCGATGTCACCGGCGCGCTGCCGCTGGCGCTTTCGGCCGAGAATGTCGCGGTGCGCTCGCTGGTGCCCGGCTATCCCTTGGTGCTGGCGAAAGTCGGCCAAAAAAACCGACAAGCGGAACTGGTGCAGAGCTTCGCCGATCTGCAGGGCGGCTCGGCGCGGCTGATCGCCGCGCATACCGATGGGCTCGACCTGCTGGTGCTGGATGCGCCTCATCTCTACGGGCGGCCGGGCGATCCGTATGTCGGCCCGGATCGCCGCGATTGGCCCGACAACGCGTTCCGGTTCGCCGCGCTTGCGGAAGTGGCCATGCGGATCGGCCAGGGCTTGATGCCCGGCTTCGTGCCGGATGTCGTGCACGCCCATGACTGGCAGGCGGCACTGAGCGTGGCGCTATTGCATTATGCGCCCGGCCATCGGCCGGGAACGGTCGTGACCGTGCACAACCTCGCCTTCCCGGGCTTGTTCCCGGCGCACCTGTTGCACGCAATCGGCCTGCCGGCGGCGGCGTTCACGATCGACGGAGTCGAATATTACGGCCAGATCAGCTTTCTCAAGGCAGGTCTGCAATTCGCCGACCGCATCACCACGGTGTCGCCAACCTATGCGCGGGAGATTTTATCAGCCGAGGCCGGCATGGGTTTCGACGGCCTGTTGCGGGCGCGGTCGGCGGTGCTGTCGGGTATTCTCAACGGCATTGATGAAGCGGTGTGGAATCCGGAAAATGATCCGCGGATCGCAACCCGCTATACTGTTGAAACTCTGGCCAAGCGTGCCGACAACAAAGCGGCGTTGTGCGGCCGCTTCGGCCTCGGCGACAACGCCGGCACGCCTTTATTCGGCGTGGTCAGCCGTCTCACCGCGCAAAAGGGTCTCGACCTTCTGCTCGACGCGTTGCCGATGCTGCTGTCACAAGGCGCAGGTCTGGTGCTGCTCGGGTCCGGCGATCGCGCCCTGGAAGATGGATTTCAGGCGGCGCAGGCGGCGCATCCCGGGCGGGTCGGCTGCGTCATCGGCTATGATGAGACGCTGGCGCATCTGATCCAGGCCGGCGCCGACGCGCTGCTGGTGCCGTCCCGTTTCGAACCGTGCGGTCTCACTCAACTATGCGCGCTGCGCTACGGCGCGGTTCCAGTGGTGGCCCGGGTCGGCGGCCTCGCCGACAGCGTCATCGACGCCAACGAAATGGCTTTGGCGGCCGATGCAGCGACCGGCGTGCAGTTTGCTCCCGTGGATGGCGACAATCTCAACGCCGCCATCCGCCGCACCATTGCGCTGTTCAACCACCGTCTCAGCTGGATCCGGATGCAGACCAACGGGATGAGCACGGACGTCTCCTGGCGCAAACCGGCCAGCCGCTATGCGGCGCTGTATCGCGAGATTGCGACGCGCCATTGAGGCGCCTGCCGACCATCCGCTGCCGTCGCGTGTTATTCACCAACGACGCGCATCATGTTGATGAGGCATCTTCCTTGATCAACACCGGCAGGTGCAGAAGTGAAGACAGCGGCGCGGGATCATCGAGGAGCGTGGCGTGCCCGTGCTGGTTATGGGTCAATTCCGGTACACCCAACGTTTCCGATGTGGTGCGGGGCCGATCGTCATCATCGATGGAGCGGGTCTCTTTGGATTGAATAGTCTCGGCGCTGAGCTTTTTCGGATGGGTATCCTCTAGGCGAACGGATCCGGGTATCGTGGGCGCGACGGGCATGGTTTTGATTGTCGTGAGCATGGTCGGTTCGACCGTCGTCAATTCACGTGTCGTAGGCGCCTGGGTCGCAGCCTCATTTTTGCCGGGCTCGATTAAATTGGGTTCGAGTGTATTGGGCTCGATGGTCCCGAGCTCGATTGTCCTGGCCTCATCTGTCTTGACCGTCATGGGCTCAACTCCGCGCTGTGGCAATAACTGCTCTATCATCGGATTCGCAGCATCCGGATTCTAACCCGCCACCAGGGATTGCGTTCCCGGTGAAGCGCTTGACGCCAAGCTCCCGTTCCGAATATGTTACATTTTGTAGCACTACATGGGATGGTATCGGGATGGCGGATAAGACGGCAATCGACAAGGCGCCGGATCTCGGCGAACTCGAGCGCGAAGTTATGCAATTGGTGTGGGCGGCAGGCGAGGCCACCGCCGAGACCATCCGCGAGCAACTGGCCCGAAACCCGAAGGAATCGACCGTGCGCACCGTGCTGCGGCGGCTCGAGGACAAGGGCTATGTGAAGCACAGCGTTGACGGCCGCACCTATGTGTTCCGGGCAGCCGAGCCACGGCCGCGGGTCGCGGCCCGCGCCGTCAAGGGGATCGTGGACTGGCTGTGCAACGGCTCGGTCGAGGAGGTGCTGGTGGGTATGGTGGATGCGCGCATGCTCGATCGAAGGACGCTGCAGCGCCTGGCCAAGCGCATCGCGCAGGCCAAGGGCAAGAAACCGACGGAGGTGCCGTGATGCTGGAAATCCTGGTCCGCGCGGCTCACCGGCAAGGATGCCCATGAGATCCATCCCTATGGCGACCGGGATTTTTTCGCCACCGCGATCCCGGCGCAGTTGTCCTTCGTGCCCGGCCCGGACGGCAAGACCAGCGGGCTGGTGCTGCACTATGAAGGCCGCGACGATTGGGCGCCGCGGGTCGATCCTCACCTCGCCCAGGCGCTTGACGCCAAGCTCGCCGAGCAGGCGGCGGCGCATAGCGCGATCAAGATTGACCCGCGGCTGCTCGACCAATACGTCGGACGCTACGGCAATGCGCAGGTCGAGATCACCGCCGCAAGCGATGGCGGGCAACTGTTCGTCCAGGTCACCGGCTATCTGCG
>Ga0302319_10013215_pt1 | contig 15487 bp, 15 predicted proteins | sample Bog_T0_2_FD_203319 | JGI IMG/M metagenome (GOLD analysis project Ga0302319, IMG submission 203319) | Peat permafrost microbial communities from Stordalen Mire near Abisko, Sweden - Bog_T0_2 | ecosystem: Environmental > Terrestrial > Soil > Wetlands > Peat | place: Sweden: Abisko, Stordalen Mire... | reverse complement strand
CCTCGATCAAGAACACGACTGCCGATCTCGGCTGGACCCCGACGACCGGCATGCGCGCCGCGCTCATGGCGATTTTCGACTCGTACGCCGACAGCCTCCCGTCGGCCTCCGCGCTGCTCTCGCAGCATGCTTGAAGCGCCGACCATCGGCCTCAAGGTCGATGTCGATACGCTGCGCGGCACCCGCGAGGGCGTCCCGCGGCTCGTGGCGCTGTTCGCGCGGCATGGGATCGACGCCACCTTCTATTTTTCCGTCGGCCCCGACCATACCGGACGGGCGCTGCGGCGGGTGTTCCGCCCGGGGTTCGCCGCCAAGGTGGCACGCACCTCGGTGGTGAAGCATTACGGATGGAAGACCTTGATGTACGGCGTGCTCCTGCCCGGGCCCGACATCGGGCGCCACGGCGGGGATGCGATGCGTGCGGCGCGCGACAGCGGTTTCGAGGTGGGTCTTCACACCTACGATCACATCCGCTGGCAGGACTTCGTCGCCGGCGCAACGGCGGCGTGGACCCGCCGCGAGTTCGAGCGCGGCCTCTCGGCATTCGAGGCGATCTTCGGCCATCCGCCCGCATCGCACGCCGCGGCGGGCTGGCAGATCAATGCGCACGCGCTCGATCTCGAGCGCGAATACGGCCTGCGTTTCGCGAGCGACACGCGCGGCTCGACGCCGTTCTTGCCGCGGCTCGCCGGCGGCGGCGTGAGTCCGTGCGTACAACTGCCCACGACCCTGCCGACGTTCGACGAACTCCTGGGCAGGGAAGGGATCGATGAGGGCAACATCGCCGGGAAGCTGTTCGACCTTTCGATGCAGCGGGCCGCGGCGGGCGGCCGCTTGCAGGTTTTCACCCTGCACGCCGAGCTCGAGGGGATGCTGCTCATCGGTGCTTTCGAGGCGCTGCTCATGAAATGGCGCGAGGCGGGCGCGGCGGTGACGCGCATGCAGGCCATTCACGCGATCGCCGTCGAGGTACCCCCGCCGCCGGGCGACGTCATCCGAGGGGTCGTGCCCGGGCGCTCGGGGCAGCTCGCCCTGCAATCGTGAGGCGGCCGGCCTACGCAGGCCTCGCCCTCGCGGCGCTGCTGCTCTGGCTCGCGGTGCTGCCGATCCGGCCGCTGTTCAACACCGACGAGGGTCGTTACGCCGAGATTCCGCGCGAAATGCTCGCCGGCGGCGACTGGATCGTGCCGCACCTCGACGGCCTGCCGTACATCGAGAAGCCGCCGCTGCAATATTGGGCGACCGCCCTGGCGTACCGGGTGTTCGGGACCGGAAATTCCTCGGCCAGGCTGTATACCGCGCTGTCGGGCTTGGGCACCATCGGGGCCGTCTGGCTGCTGGCGCGCAGGCTCTGGGACCGTGATACCGCGTGGCGCGCGGCGGCGGTGCTCGCTGGCATGCCATTGTTCGTTGGCATGTCACAGCTGCTGACCCTCGACATGAGCCTCACGTTCTACATGACGGTGAGCGTCTGCGGCTTTCTCGCCGCCCAGCGCGCGGCGGAACGGCGCGGCGAGGGGTCGCCGTCGGTGCGCGCGCTCATGTCCCTCGCCTGGGCCGCGGCGGCGCTCGGCGTGCTCACCAAGGGATTGGTGGCCGCCGCGATACCGGCCGCGGTGTTGATCCTGCATACCTTGATCACACGCGATCCGGCGCCGTGGCGGCGGCTGCACTGGCGCAGCGGCCTCGCGGTTTTCCTCGTCATCACCGTACCGTGGCATTGGCTCGCCGCACGGCGATTGGCGGATTTCGTGCAGTTTTTTTTCGTGCGCGAACACTTTGCCCGCTACCTCACGCCGGAGGCCGACCGCGAGGAATCGTGGTGGTTCTTCGCACCGGTGCTGTTGGCGGGCAGCATGCCGTGGATCATACCGGCGCTGCGCGTGCTGGCGCTCGGCTGGCGGGCCCGCGGCCGGCCGGGCGAATTCAACGCGCCGCTGTTCCTTTGGCTCTGGGCGGCATTCATCCTCGTGTTCTTCTCCCTCTCGGACTCGAAACTGATTCCCTATGTGCTGCCCGCGCTGCCCGCCCTCGCCCTAGGGGTCGCCGCGGCGCCCCCGGCCGCGCTGCGCCGGGGCGCCCTTTGGTCGGCGGCGCTCACGGCGCTCCTCGCGGCCGGTGCGGCCGCCGCGAGCCTGAATGCCGCGCGCCTGGTGAGCCCGTCCGATCGCAGCGTCTACGTGCTGCAGCTGGCGAAGCCGCTGCTCGAGATCGCGGCCGTGCTCGGCGTCTCCGCGGCCTTCGTCCTCGTGCGCCGCGCCCGGGACGCGACGCTCTCGACCGTGGTCGTGGGCGGCGGCTGGTGCCTTGCCCTCCTCTTGTTGATGCGGGCGGCAGCGGTGCTCGCGCCGATGTATTCCGGGTACGGCCTCGCGGCCGCCATCCGTGCCGAGGACCCGGGCGTGGCGGGCGACGGCATCCCCATCTACAGCGTGCGCACCTACGATCAAACCGTGCCCTTCTATCTGGGTCGCACGGTGCGGCTGGTCGCCTATCGCGGCGAACTCGATTATGGTTTGAGCCGCCACCCCGAGGCCGGAATCGCCAGCGTGGATGAATTTCTGAAACAATGGTCCTTGCAGCCGCGGGCATTCGCCGTGATGGAGATCAGCATGTTCAAAGAATTGAAGAGCCGCGGCGTGCCCATGCGTGAACTCGCGCGCGACGTGCACCGTGTCGTGGTGGCGCGCTCATGAGCATGATCATCTGGGTGCTGATTCTCACCGGTGTCGGCCTGAACGCGGTCGCGCAGCTGTTGCTCAAGCTGGCAACGCGGCCGCTCGCTCAATTCTCCGACTTCGGCTTCGCCACCGTCTGGTCGAGCATGGCGCTGCTCGCGCAAAGCCCGCCGTTCTGGGCCGGCATGATCTGCTACGGTGCGAGCTTGTGTGTGTGGCTTGCGGCATTGTCGCGGGCGCCGGTGAGCGTCGCGTATCCGATGCTGTCGCTCGGCTATGTGGTGGTCGCAGGCGTGTCGGCTTTGTGGCTCGAGGAGCCGCTGTCCCTCGCCAAGCTGCTCGGCATCGCGCTGATCTGCGCCGGGGTCGTGCTGGTATCGCGCAGTGCGGCCTAGTCTAGACTCACTACGACTCACCGGCCGCATCGCCCCCGCGCGGCCGGTTGCCGGGCGGGGTGCCTTGAAGCAGCCTTGGTCTTGGGGCACACTGGCGCGCCGGCAAAAGGCGTTCAATGACACACCCAATTCCCGCTCGAGGAAACTCCATGAGAAAGATGTTGGTATCGGCCGTGAGCTGCGTGGCTCTCGCCACGCCGTTGTACGCGGCACTGCAGCCCGGAACCACCGCGCCGTCCTTCACGACGCAGGCGACGCTCGCCGGCAAGCCGTTCACCTTCTCCCTCACCGACGCGCTGAAAAGCGGTCCGGTGGTTTTATATTTCTATCCGGCCGCCTTCACGCCGGGCTGCACGGTCGAGGCGCATGAGTTCGCCGAGGCAACCGCGAAATTCAAGGCCCTCGGTGCCACGGTGATCGGCGTGTCGCACGACCCCATCGACACGCTCAACAAGTTCTCGGTGGCCGAGTGCCGCAGCAAGTTTGCGGTTGCCTCGGATGCCGGGGGCAGCATCATGAAATCCTACGATGCGGTGCTCGCCGTCAAGCCCGAGTACGCCGATCGAACCTCCTATGTCATCGCGCCCGACGGTAAGATCCTCTACGAATACACCGCCATGAACCCCGACAAACACGTCGAGAACACCATGGCGGTGGTCGAGAAGTGGGCGGCGGCAAACAAGCACTAAGGTAGTCTGGAATTCCGGCGCATCAGGATCCCGGTCAGAAGCTGCTGGGATCCTGACCCGCTGAACAGGCGGCCCCGGCGGGCTATCCGGCTGGTCGCGGCATGAGGAGCTTGGCGACGAGCGCTGTCCACCCTGTCTGATGCGACGCACCCACGCCGCGTCCGTTGTCGCCGTCGAAGTATTCGTAGAACGGAATGTAATCGCGAAAATACGGATCGTTCTGCAGCGCCGGCTCGTGGCGCATGACGGGACGAGCGCCCGAGGAGTCCTTGAGAAAGATTTTCGTCAGGCGGCACGTCAGTTCCGCGGCGACTGCGGCGAGGGTGAGATACACACCCGATCCGGTCGGGCATTCCACCTTGAAGTCCTCGCCGTAGTAATGGTGGAATTTTTGCAGGGATTCGATGATGAGGAAATTGGGCGAGAACCAGATGGGGCCGCGCCAGTTGCTGTTGCCGCCGAACCGACGCGAATCGGATTCCGCGGCGGTATAGCGCACGATGACGTCGAATCCATCCACGTCGAACACGTAGGGGTGATCGCAATGCACGCGTGACATCGCACGCACACCGTACTCGGATAGAAATTCGGTTTCGTCCAGCATCCGCGCGAGCAGCCGCTTCATGCGATGGCCGCGCAGCAGCGACAGCAGCCGGCGCTCGCCGTGCCCGGGGGACTGCCAGTGCGACACCAGCGCGGCGAGATCCGGCCGGTTGTTCAGGAACCATTCGAGCCGCTTGCGAAACCCAGGCACCTGCTCGAGGAGCTCCGGCTCCAGCGTCTCGACCGCGAACAGCGGAATCAGCCCCACCAGCGAGCGCACGCGCAGGCGGATGTGCCGGTCATTCGGCAGGTTGAGTACATCATAGTAGAACTGATCCTGTTCGTCCCAGAGGCCGTCCCCCTCGTTGTACATGCAACCCATGGCCTCCGCGATGTGCAGGAAATGCTCGAAGAACTTGCTGGCGATGTCTTCGTACACGTGGTTGTGCAGCGACAGTTCGAGCGCGATGCGCATGAGATTGAGCGCATACATCGCCATCCAGCTGGTGCCGTCCGACTGGTTCAGGTAGCCGCCGGTGGGAAGCCGCTGGCTGCGGTCGAACACGCCGATGTTGTCGAGGCCCAAGAAGCCGCCCTGAAAGATGTTCCTGCCGTTCGGATCCTTGCGGTTCACCCACCACGTGAAGTTCAGCATGAGCTTGTGGAAGACGCGCTCGAGAAATTCGAGGTCCCCCTTGCCCGCGTTCTGCTTGCGGTCGATCTGAAACACCCGCCAGGCCGCCCAGGCGTGCACCGGCGGGTTCACGTCGCCGAACGCCCATTCGTACGCCGGGATCTGGCCGTTCGGGTGCATGTACCATTCGCGGGTCAGCAGCACGAGCTGGTGTTTCGCGAACTCGGCGTCGATCGCGCAGAAGGCGATGCAGTGAAACGCGAGATCCCACGACGCGTACCATGGATATTCCCATTTGTCGGGCATCGAGACGATGTCGGCGTTGTTGAGATGCCCCCAGTCGCTGTCTCGGCCCGTCTTGCGCGAGGCGGGCGGCGAGATCTGCCCAGGGTCGCCCTCGAGCCAGCGGCGGACGTCGAAATGATAGAACTGCTTGCTCCAGATGAGGCCGGCGAAGGCCTGGCGTTGAATCGCCCGCGCATCCTCCGCGGGGATGTCCTTCTGCAGCTCGGCGTAGAAGGCATCGGCCTCCTCGCGACGCTGTGCAAGGCAGGCCTCGAACGACTCGAATGGGCCGGGTGCGGGCCGGCGCACGAGCCGCAGCCGCACTTCGACCTGGCCGCCGCCCGGAATCATGGTCTGGTGCCAGATCCCGGCCTTCGTGCCCGTCATGCCGGAATTCACCGCCTGCGGGCGTCGCGCGACGATGCGCTCGTGAAATGCATCCTTGAAAAATCCCGAGCCGCCGGCGTTCCAGAGCCGCGGCGCATTGCTCTCATTGTGCGTGAACAGCATCTCGGCCGGAGCGGGGGCGGTCGTCGCCAGAGTGGGGTTGGCCGGCAGCGGTGCGCCGCCGCTCGACGTGCGTTCGAAATACAGCCGGCTCATGCCAAGGTCGTCCGGGAAGATGTCGATCGAGCCATCCGCACCGTCAGCGCCATGCAGCACCGGGCGCGCCGTGCCGGTCTCCCAGCTCCAGGTGTTGCGCAGCACGAGCTGCGGAATGATGTGCAGCGGCGCGGCGTCGGCGCCGCGATTGCAGGCGGTGATTTTCATCAGCACGTCGCCGGGCTCGGCCTGCGCGTACTCGACGAACACGTCGAAATACCGGTTGCCTTCGAAAACGCCGGTGTCGAGCAGCTCGAACTCGGGGGCGTCCGTGCCGCGCCGGCGGTTTTCGGCAACGAGCGCGGCGTATGGAAACGCGCGCTGCGGATACTTGTAGAGCATGCGCAAGTACGAGTGCGTGGGCGTTGCGTCCAGGTAGAAATACTGCTCCTTGACGTCCTCGCCGTGATTGCCCTCGGCATTGGTGAGTCCGAACAGGCGCTCCTTCAAAATGTCGTCCACGCCGTTCCAGAGGGCCAGCGACAGGCAGATCCGCTGCTGGGCATCCGAGAACCCGGCGATGCCGTCCTCGCCCCAGCGGTAGGCGCGGCTGCGGGCGTGGTCGTGCGGCAAATAGTCCCATGCGGTGCCGTCCGGACTGTAATCCTCGCGCACCGTGCCCCATTGCCGCTCGCTCAAGTAAGGGCCCCAGTGTTTCCAGCCGTCCGGACCGGGCACTTCGGCGAGCAGGCGTTCGCGTTCGGCGTTCAATTTGGGTCGCAATCGCTCCGGTCGAAATCGACGGGCTCGGAATCGACGGGCTCGGAATCGATGGGCTCGAAATCGACGATGATGGCGGCGGGCACGAAGCGACGCAGCGCCGTCGCGGCGTCGAATGGCGCCTCATCCGCCGCGAGCGCAGCGCCCGCCGCGGCCTCGATGGCGCCCGCGAACGGCTCATGCCGGGCGATCGCGTCGAGAAAACGGTGCTCCCCCGCCGATAGCCGCTGAAAGCCCACCCGCCCGCCGGTCCTCGCGATCAGCACCCGATCGGCGGCGGCGCCGAGATCGATCAGGGGCGGCTCGGCGGCATGCGCGACGTTCGCATTCCAGATGTCGAGGACCGGGAACAGCGAGGCGAACAGTCTTGCCGCCGGATGCAGCCGAAAGCGCAGGTTCGGGGTCTGCTGCGGTGTGAGTGCGGCCAATCGTCGCGGATCGAGCGGTGCATGGTCGGCCGCGATCAGGGCTTCCTGGTACAGCCATTCGAATCGCGCCACGTCCCCCAGATAAAAGTGACCGGACCCGGCGTGCCGCTGCGCCATGAATGGCGCGAAATCAGAGCCGGTAAACTGCAGGTCCCCGCGACGCGACGGGTGCCTTGCGCGAAAGGCGTCGGCACACTGGTCGAAGTAATCATCCCCAACCAGGCGGCGCACGGCCGGAAAGCTCGCGCGCAGGCTGTCCAAAAAATTCGTGCGCGCGTTGTTCGCATGCAGCGCCAGCCGGCGCGCGGCCGCGGTCTCGTCCCCGCGCAGCAGCGCCGCGCCCTGCGATGCGTCGCCGTCGAGGATGGCGCGCAGCACCGCGCTCTCGAGTTCATGCAGCGTCGGCATGCAGCTCCGTCTGCACGGCATCGGCCTTGTGGGCCTCCGCCGCGAGCACGGGCAGCGGCGGAATGCCGCTGTCCCATTCGATGAGCACCGGCACGGTCCCGAAGCGCAGGAGCGCGCTACGGTAGAGATCCCACACCGCCGCGCACACCGGCGCATCGTGCGTGTCGACCAGCAGCTCGCGGTCCGCGAACGGCACGGTTGCGTGTCCGGCGAGGTGGAATTCCTGCACCAGGCCGCGCGGGATGCCGTTCAAGAAGCGGCCGGGATCGAAGCCGTGATTGCGGGCCGCCACATAGACGTTGTTGAGATCGAGCAACACGCCGCATCCTGCGGCAACGGCCACCGCGGCGACGAATTCCCATTCCGGCATCCGCGAATCGCAGTATTCGAAATAGCTCGAAACGTTTTCGATCAAGATCTGGCGGCCGATAAAATCCTGCACCGCGCCGATCCGCGCGGCAACGTGGCGCACGGCTTCCTCGGTGTAGGGCAGCGGCAGAAGATCATTGGCGAAGCGGCCGCCGACCGAGCTCCACGAGAGGTGCTCGGACACGAGCGCGGGCTCGAAACGCCGCACGGCCCGCTTGAGCGCTTCGAGATGTCTCGAGTCGAGCGGATCGGCGGAACCGAGCGACAATCCGACGCCGTGCAAGGAGACGGGGTAGTGCTCGCGAACCCGCTCCAGCCACGCCGGCCGGCCGCCGCCCTCGGCAAAATAGTTCTCCGCGTGCGCCTCGAACCATCCAACCCGCGGCAGCTGCTCGATCACGTCTGCGTGATGCTGTGCGCGAAGGCCGATGCCGGCACTCGCCGGCATCGGCCCGGGTTCCCGAGCAACAGTGGATTCCATGCGGAGCCCCGTCACCCGGTTTGCCCGGCCAGCCCGGTCAGCCGCATCACCCGGGCTGCAGCGAGCCGCCGACGAGGCGCTCACAGGTGCCCTTCGGCACTGCAATGAAATCCTTCTTGCTCGCAGTTTCCTTCGACTGTCCCTGGCACGCATGGGCGGGACCTGCGCAATCGTTCTTGCCCGCCTTTGCGACGCCGTAGCACTTCTCCTGGTCCGGCTTGTCCGCCGCATAGGTGGGTGCGGCGAATGCGGCCGCGCCGAGCGCGAGCAGGCTGCTGATCGCGGTGACGCTGGCGTTGGTCTTGTTCATGATGGGTCTTCTCCAGTAAGGGTTGCCAAAAAGATTGCCCAAAGAGATTGCCAAGTAAAGATGGCAATCGTCAGGGATTGAAAGCATCGTCCTTCGCTAGGACCGCATCAGACAGCGAATTATTTCGGCCGGCCATGAATTATTCCCGTGTAGAATAGCGGTTTATCCTGCGAGGATGGCGAATGGCCCTGAAGCTGAAGGCGGGAGGATCCGCGCTGATCTGCGGATCGGTTGCCTACGACACCATTCTCGTGTTTCCGGATCGCTTCAAGGAGCACATTCTCGCCGACAAGCTCCACATCTTGAACGTGGCGTTTCTGGTGCCGGAAATGCGCCGAGCGTTCGGCGGCTGTGCGGCGAACATTGCCTATAGTCTGTCCTTGCTCGGCGATCCGGGCCTGCCGATGGCCACCGTGGGCCATGATTTCGGGCCCTACCGGGAGCGCATGGCCGCCGCCGGGATCAGTCTCGAATATGTCAAAGTCGTGCCGGAAGCATTCACGGCCCAGGCCTTCATCACCACCGATCTGGACAATAACCAGATCATCGCCTTCCATCCGGGCGCGATGCAATACGCACACATCACCCCGGTCGCGGCGGCCGGGCCCGATATTGCCCTCGGTGTCGTCGCGCCGGACGGCCGGCAGGCCATGATCGAGCACGCAGCGCAATTTTTTGACGCGAAAATCCCTTTTATCTTCGATCCCGGCCAGGGGCTGCCCATGTTCGGCGCCGAGGAGCTGCGCACCTTCGTGGCGCAGGCATCCTGGGTCGCCGTCAACGACTACGAATGGGGCTTGCTGCAGCAGAAAACCGGCTGGAGCGCCGAGGACATCACCGCGCAGGTTGAGGCGCTCATCCTGACGCGGGGAGGCGAGGGATCGGTGATCCACACCAAGGGCCGGACGTTCGAGATTCCGAGCGTCAAAGCCCGTGAAATTGTCGACCCAACCGGTTGCGGAGATGCCTATCGCGCTGGTCTAATCCACGGGTTGTTGCACGGGCTCGCCTGGCCGACGGTCGGGCGCATCGCCTCACTCATGGGTTCGATCAAGATCGAGTCCCAAGGCCCGCAGAACCATCGCGTCACGCCGGCCGAGTTCGAGCGTCGTTATCGTGACGTTTTTGGCGACACGTTCGGCGAAACGGCGGGTGCGGCCTGAAAATTAGGGCGAAGCCTGAGCATGGGGCGATGCATTTGACGATACATTAGGGAAACAGCACCAGGATCCTACATGAGTAAAAGTTTTTCATTCACCTCCGAATCGGTTTCCGAAGGCCACCCCGACAAGGTGGCCGACCAGATTTCGGACGCCGTGCTCGATGCCATTCTCGCGCTCGATCCGCGCGGACGCGTGGCGTGCGAGACGCTGGTGAAGACCGGCGTGGTCATCGTCGCCGGCGAGGTCACCACGAGTGCCTGGGTGGACGTGGAGGCGATCGTGCGCAAGACCGTCCTCGACATCGGCTATGACACCTCGGACATGGGCTTCGACGGCGCGAGCTGCGGAGTGCTCAACGTAATCGGCAAGCAATCCCCCGACATTGCACAGGGCGTCGATCGCAAGGACGAGCGCAAGCAGGGCGCGGGCGATCAGGGACTCATGTTCGGCTACGCCACCAACGAAACCGACGTGCTGATGCCGGCGCCGATCACGCTGGCGCATCGTCTTTGCAAGCGGCAGGCGCAGGTGCGCAAGAGCGGCAAGCTCGACTGGTTGCGCCCCGACGCGAAGAGCCAGGTCACGCTCCGCTACGAGAACGACGAACCGGTCGGAATCGAGGCGGTGGTGCTGTCAACACAGCACCGCGATGACGTCAGCACGCGGCATCTGCGGGAGGCGGTCATGGAGGAAATCCTCAAGCCCGTGCTGCCGGCGAAGTGGATCAGCAAGCGCACGAAGTATCACATCAACCCCACCGGGCGGTTCGTGATCGGTGGTCCGGTCGGAGACTGCGGCCTGACCGGTCGCAAGATCATCGTCGACACCTACGGCGGCTTCGCGCGCCACGGCGGCGGCGCGTTTTCCGGCAAGGATCCTTCCAAAGTCGACCGTTCCGCGGCCTACGCGGCACGCTACGTCGCCAAGAACATCGTCGCCGCCGGCCTCGCGGCCCGCTGCGAAGTCCAGGTTTCCTACGCCATCGGCGTCGCCGAACCCACCTCGATCATGGTCGAGACCTTCGGCACCGGGAAACTGCCGGATCAGCGTCTCACGCAGATCGTGCGGGCGCACTTCGACCTGACGCCGTTCGGCCTGCGCGAGATGCTCGATCTCGCGCGACCGATCTATCAGAAAACCGCTTCGTACGGCCATTTCGGCCGCAAAGAGGAAGAGTTCAGTTGGGAGCGCACCGACAAAGCGGAAGTCCTCGCCGCGGAATTGAAGTCGACGCGCGCCGCCTAGGAGATCATCAATGAATGCAGCAGTGAAACAATCGCCGGATTTCGTGATCAAGGACCTCGGCCTCGCCGACTGGGGCCGCAAGGAGATCCGGATCGCCGAGACCGAAATGCCCGGCCTGATGGCGATCCGCGCCGAGTTCGCCTCCACGCAGCCGCTGCGCGGGGCGCGCATCACCGGATCCCTGCACATGACCATCCAGACCGCGGTGCTGATCGAGACGCTGATCGCGCTCGGCGCCCAGGTGCGCTGGGCATCGTGCAACATCTATTCGACGCAGGATCACGCCGCCGCCGCGATCGCCGCGGGCGGCACGGCCGTGTTCGCGGTCAAGGGCGAGACGCTCGGTGACTATTGGGATTACACGCATCGTATTTTCGAATGGCCGGACGGCGGCTACAGCAACATGATCCTCGATGACGGCGGCGACGCAACGCTGCTCCTGCACCTCGGCGCGAAGGCCGAGAAGGATGCATCGCTGATCGCGAAGCCGGCGAGCGAGGAGGAGCAGTATCTGTTCGCCTCGATCGCGGCCCGGCTGAAGAGCGATCCGAAGTGGTATTCGACGCGGCTCGGCCGGGTGCGGGGCGTCACCGAAGAGACCACGACGGGGGTGAAGCGTCTCTATCAGATGGCGAAGGACGGCGAACTCGCCTTCCCCGCGATCAACGTCAACGACTCGGTCACCAAGTCGAAGTTCGACAATCTCTACGGCTGCCGGGAATCGTTGGTCGATGCCATCAAGCGCGCCACCGATGTGATGATCGCCGGCAAGGTTGCCGTGGTCGCCGGGTACGGCGACGTCGGCAAGGGCTCCGCCCAGGCGCTGCGGGCGCTGTCGGCCCAGGTGTGGGTCACCGAAGTCGATCCGATCTGCGCATTGCAGGCGGCGATGGAGGGTTACCGGGTCGTGACGATGGATTACGCCGCTGACAAGGCGGATATCTTCGTGACGGCGACCGGCAATTTCCACATCATCACGCTCGAACACATGAAGCGCATGAAGGACCAGGCCATCGTCTGCAACATCGGTCATTTCGACAATGAGATCGAAGTGGCGGCGCTCAAGCAGTACGAGTGGGACAACATCAAGCCCCAGGTCGACCACATTATCTTCCCCGACGGCAAGCGCATCATATTGCTCGCCGAGGGCCGGCTCGTGAACCTCGGCTGCGGGACCGGCCATCCTTCGTACGTGATGAGCTCCTCCTTCGCCAACCAGGTGCTCGCGCAGATCGAACTCTACGGCAACACGAAGAATTACCCGGTGGGTGTGTACGTGCTGCCCAAGCATCTCGACGAGAAGGTGGCGCGGCTGCAGCTATCGAAGCTCGGCGCCGAACTCACGGAGCTCACCGACGTGCAGGCGCGCTACATCGGCGTGGAGAAGCAGGGACCGTACAAGGCCGATCAGTACCGGTATTGACGTCTTTGACGCAGACGGCGGAGCTGCTGGACGGCAAGGCCGTCGCCGCGCGGGTGCGGCGGGAGGTCGGGACCCGGGCGGCGGCGTTCGCCGCGCAGCACGGCCGTCCACCCGGATTGGCGGTGGTTCAGGTGGGAACCAATGCCGCCTCGACGGTCTACGTGCGCAACAAGCGGAAAGCCTGCGAGGAGACCGGCATCCGCTCGTTCGCGTACGACCCGCCGAGTGCGGTCACCCGCCAGGAGCTGCTCGATCTGGTGCGGCACCTGAATCGCGATGATCAGGTCGACGGAATCCTCATGCAGCTGCCGCTGCCGCCCGGCCTCGATGCCAACGAGATCATGGACGCCATCGACCCGGCAAAAGACGTCGACGGCTTCCACCCGGAGAACACCGGCCTGCTCGCCCAGAAACGGCCGCGTCTGCGGCCGTGCACGCCCTACGGTGTCATCCGGCTCGCGGCCGAGTACGGCATCGCCCTGCGCGGACTGCGGGCGACGGTCGTTGGCGCCTCCAACATCGTCGGTCGCCCCATGGCCCTCGAATTGCTGCTTGCGGGCGCGACCGTGACGGTTTGCCATACGGGTACACGCGATCTTGCCGCCGAGGTCGAACGGGCCGATGTGGTGGTTGCGGCAGTGGGCAGGCCCGGCATGGTGCGCGGCGCCTGGATCCGGGAAGGGGCGGCAGTGTTCGACGTGGGCATCAACCGGACCGAAGGCGGACGCTTGGTGGGCGACGTCGAGTTCGAGCCGGCGGCGGCGCGCGCCGCCTGGATCACGCCAGTGCCCGGCGGCATCGGGCCGATGACCATTGCCATGCTGCTGTCGAACACGCTCGACGCGGCAACGGCCCTCCACCCCCTGCCGCGCGCGGCGGACCAGTCCTGACGAACCGCGGCCGCCGCGGCGAAGTATACTGGCAGGGTATGGGGCCGGCGGGTGGAGACCGATGAACACGAGCAGGAACACGAACTCGATCTCGAAGGTGTATCCCGACGCGATCAGCGCGCTGCGCGATGTACTCAGGGATGGCATGACGCTGATGTCGGGTGGCTTCGGCGCCTGCGGAGTGCCCGAGCATTTGATCGGCGCGGTCCACGAATTGGGCGCCCGCGGCCTGACCGTGATTTCGAACAATGCCGGCGTCGACCGATTCGGGCTCGGCGTCCTTCTGCAGTCCCGGCAGGTGCGCAAGATGATCTCCTCCTATGTGGGCGAGAACAAGGAGTTCGAGCGCCAGTATCTCGCGGGCGAACTCGAGCTCGAGTTCAATCCCCAGGGGACGCTCGCCGAGCGCATTCGTGCGGGGGGCGCCGGAATACACGGTTTCTTCACCCGGACCGGCGCCGGTACGCTGGTCGCAGAGGGCAAGGAACAGCGCACGGTCGACGGCGCGACCTACGTCTTCGAGACCGGCCTGGTCGCGGACCTGGCGCTCGTCAAGGCATGGAAGGGCGATACCGAGGGCAACCTCGTTTACCGCAAGACGGCGCGGAACTTCAATCCGAACATGGCCACGGCGGGTCGCATCACGATCGCCGAGGTCGAGGAGCTGGTCGAACCCGGCGCACTCGATCCCGACCACATCCACACGCCGGGGATCTACGTCCGGCGCATCATCCACGGCACGCACTACTCGAAACTCATCGAGAAGCGCACCGTACGGGCGCGCGCCGCGGAGGCGACATGAAGTGGTCGCGTGAGGAGATGGCGGCACGGGCCGCGCGGGAACTGGAGGATGGATTTTACGTGAACCTCGGCATTGGAATCCCGACGCTCGTGGCGAACTACATCGCGCCGGGCCTCAAGGTCGTGCTGCAGTCCGAGAACGGCATGCTCGGCATGGGCCCTTTCCCCTTCGCGGGCGAGGAGGATGCGGATCTCATCAATGCCGGCAAGGAAACGGTGTCGGAGTTGCCGCTGACATCGTATTTCTCCTCCGCGGACAGCTTCGCCATGATCCGCGGCGGACACATTAATTTGTCGGTGCTCGGCGCTATGGAAGTCTCCGAGAATGGTGACCTTGCCAACTGGCTGGTGCCTGGCAAGGTCGTCAAGGGCATGGGCGGGGCGATGGACCTGGTCGCGGGCGTGAGGCGGGTCGTGATCGTGATGGAGCACTCGGCGAAGGACGGTGCCCCGAAATTCAAGCCCCGCTGCGAGCTGCCCCTCACCGGCGCCAACGTAGTCGACCTGCTCATCACCGATCTCGCGGTGTTCTCCCGCGCCACACGGCACGAACCGTTCCGACTGACCGAAATAGCGCCCGGCGTGACGCGTGAAGAGATTCGCCGCAAGACGCCGGCCCACTACGTCGAGTGAACGTCCGGTACGAGGGGCAGGAGGCAGGCTTCCCGGATCCCGCTATTTTCGCAGTGCCGCCCGCCGTCGCTGTTCGTCGCGCACGTCCTCGCCGTTCAGCCCGGTGTTCGCGGCGATGATCTCGACCAGGCGATGCGCGGGATCGCGCGGCAGGTTGACCTCGTGCAGCCTTTCCCAGATGCGAATGCGCTCTTCGGCCGTTTTCAAGCGCGATGATTGCTCGGCAAGATCCGACCGGCGCCGTTCGGCCGATTCGGCCTGTTGATGGACGAGGCGGGCGCGGAAGTCCATGGTGAGATCGTCGCTGGCGGGCGCATTGGCGCGACCGGTCAACGGGTTGGGCTTGTATTGCATCATGCGGGTCTCCGGGTATGAGCCGCCACGGTATCACTGTCCGCTGTCCGGCACCGGCTATTTGTGTGCTGCATATGATCTTCCGCTACAGTAGCTGCCCCCCGAGGGGGGCTGGAGTCCTCGCCAACCGGCGGCGCAGGATCTAGATGACATACAACCGGAGGATTGACCATGGCGATCACACTGTACGAAATATCCATCCCGACTTTCATTCGTGGGCTGACGAACCTCGCGGGATTTCTCGACAAGGCAGCCGAATTTGCGGCAGCGAAGAAATTTGACTCCGCGGTGCTCACCCAATCGCGTCTCGCTCCGAACATGTTTCCGCTGAGCCGTCAGATCCAAACCACTTGCGACAACGCCAAGGGGGCCGCCGCGCGCCTCGCGAACATCGAGATTCCCAAGCACGAGGATACCGAAACGACGCTGCCGGAA
>Ga0302319_10013214_pt1 | contig 15488 bp, 14 predicted proteins | sample Bog_T0_2_FD_203319 | JGI IMG/M metagenome (GOLD analysis project Ga0302319, IMG submission 203319) | Peat permafrost microbial communities from Stordalen Mire near Abisko, Sweden - Bog_T0_2 | ecosystem: Environmental > Terrestrial > Soil > Wetlands > Peat | place: Sweden: Abisko, Stordalen Mire... | reverse complement strand
GCGCTGCCAAAGCCGGCAAGCATGTGCTCTGCGAAAAGCCGATGTCCACCAACGTCGCCCAGGCCGAGTCCATGATTGCCGCCTGCAAAGCCTCCAACGTCAAGCTCATGATTGCCTATCGGTGCCATTACGAGCCCACTAACCTGCACGCCGTTGGACTCATTCGCCAGGGTGCGCTCGGCCAGGTCCAGACCATCGAGAGCAGTTTTGGTTTCAACATCTCTCCCGGCGAGTGGCGTCTCAGCAGGAAACTCGCGGGTGGCGGTCCTCTCTTCGACGTCGGCATTTATTCCCTCAACGCCTGCCGCTATCTCACGGGCGAAGAGCCAGAGCTCATCTCCGCCTGCGCTTCGACCATCGATCGAGACGGCCGGTTCAAAGAAGTCGAAGAGAACGTCGCTTGGACTATGCGCTTCCCCTCCGGCATCGTCGCCAGTTGCTCCACAACTTACGGCGCGCCCATGGAGGGATACTTCCGCGTTCACGGTTCAAAAGGCTGGCTTGAAGTCGATCAGGCTTTCGTCTACGAAGGCCTGCGCCTGCGCGCAAATTTCGCAGGCAAGGATCTGGACGAACCCAATCCCGCGCGCGACCCATCCCACTTCCAGGCCGAAGCCGAGCATTTTTCTCATTGCGTTCAGAATGGTCTCGAGCCACAAAGCCCCGGTGAAGAAGGCCTCCGCGACATGCGTTACATCACAGAAATCTACCGCTCCGCCGGCATCTCAATCTAAGTTCGCGGAAATTCAGTTCAACTCAATCCCAAAATCCTGCGATTCCGTTCCGCATCCGGAGCTGCCCCGGCAAAATCATCGAACGCCCGATCCGTCACGCGAATAATCCGGTCGCGGATAAACTTGGCCCCCTCCGCCGCGCCGTCCTGCGGATGCTTGATGCAGCACTCCCACTCCAGCACTGCCCAGCCCGGAAAATCGTACTGCGCCATCTTGCTGAACACCTGGTGGAAATCAATCTGCCCATCGCCCAAGGAACGAAACCTCCCCGGCCGATCAATCCAATCCTGATAGCCGCCATAAACTCCCGACCGCCCATTCGGCCTGAACTCCGCATCCTTCACATGGAACGCCCGCACGCGATCATGATAGATATCGAGGAACGCCAGGTAATCAAGTTGCTGCAGCACCATGTGGCTGGGGTCGTACAAAATGTTCGCCCGCGTGTGCCCGCCGACTGATTCGAGGAAGCGCTCAAACGTCACCCCATCATGTAAATCTTCTCCGGGGTGCAACTCGTAGCAGACATCAACGCCGACTTCATCAAACACCTGAAGAATCGGCAACCAGCGCCGCCCCAACTCCGCAAATGCCTCATCGATCAGACCCGCTGGTCTCTGCGGCCACGGATAAAAGAACGGCCACGCCAGCGCGCCTGAAAAAGTCGCGTGCGCCGCCAATCCCAGGTTGCTGCTTGCCTTCGCCGCGTACTCCAACTGCTGCACAGCCCAGGCCTCACGACCCTTGGAATCTCCCGCAAGTTCAGCCGGCGCAAATCCATCCAGCAGCACATCGTAGGCTGAGTTGCTCGCCACCAGCTGCCCCTGCAAGTGCGTCGAGAGTTCCGTAACCGCCAACCCCGCCTGCCCCACAACACCTGCCACTTCGGCGCAATAAGCCTTGCTCTCAGCCGCCAGCTTCAAATCAAAAAGTCGCGCATCCCAGCTTGGTATCTGCACGCCCACAAACCCCAAGCCGGCTGCCCAGCCAGCCATCCCCTTCAATGAATTGAAAGGCGCATCATCTCCCGCAAACTGCGCCAGAAAAATCCCCGGCCCCTTGATTGTCTTCATCGTCTCCCTCACAATATCCCGACTCGTCTAAAACTCAACCCATCGTTCCGCACGGCTGCTCTTAATCGCCCGATCGATAAACCGCATCCCCCGCACCCCGGCCACAATCCCAGGCAGCGTCGCCGGCAGCGCACCCGCTTCTCCACGCGACCGCGCCGTCAGCACCTCGGCAAACTCGCGATACAAAACCGCAAACGCTTCGATATATCCTTCCGGATGCCCACCCGGCAGCCGCGTAACTGCGCGTGCATCTCCGCTCAAGTAGCCGGCTGCCGCATGGCGGATCTCCTCCGGTCGGTCAAGCCATTTGACCCGCAGCCGATTCGGATCTTCCTGCTTCCAGTCGATCGATCCCTTCTCGCAGTACACGCGCAGCCGCAATCCGTTCCCTTCGCCCGCCGCAACCTGCGACGCCATCAGCACCCCGCTTGCCCCGTTGTTCAATTTCAGAAACGCGCTGCAATCATCATCGAGCTTTCTTCCCGGCACAACCGACCGCAACGTCGCATTCAGGCCGGTAACTCGCAATCCGGTCACATACTCCACTAGGTGGAAAGCGTGCGTCCCGATATCGCCGATGCACCCGCCCGGCCCGTTCAATGCCGGATCGGAGCGCCACCCAGCCTGCTTCTGCCCCGTTGTCTCTAGCGGCTTGCTCAACCATCCCTGCAGATACTCAACCGCAATTTTTCGGATCGAGCCCAGCTCATCGCTCGCGCAAATCGCCCGCGCCTCCCGCACCAGGCTATAGCCCGCGTAGGTATGTGTTAACCCATACGGCAGTCCCGCCTTGGCCACCGCGGCCTCAAGCTTCAACACTTCGTCATATGTCGCCGTCGCCGGTTTGTCGCTCATCACCGCGAAACCCGCCGCCAGCGACTCGACAGCCACCGGGAGATGCAGATGATTCGGCGTTGCAATTACCACAAAGTCGATTGCGTCTGCCCTCTTCCGTTCCGATTCCAGCATTTCGAGATAGCCCGCATACGCCCGGTTCACATCGATGCCGAACCCTTCGCCTGCGACGCGCGACCGCTCCGCCGATTGCGAAAAAGCCCCCGCCACCAATTCGATCTTTCCGTCCAGCTCAGCCGCCATCTTGTGCACGGGTCCAATGAACGCCCCTGGCCCGCCACCCACCATCCCCATTCGTAACTTGCGCGTAACACCCATCTTTGTCCTTCCTTCGATCGAACACCCTCTACCAGATGAAAGGCACCAACCGGTACTTCACCTTTACTTGATACTCCACATAACCCGGCAGGTTGCGGTTGAGATATTTTTCCTCATCAAGAAGCCTTAAGACCAAAACGGCAGTCATCGGAGCGAGCATAACCATGCCCCACCACGAACCGAGCGCTGGCGATATCCCCAGAAAAAGAACCAACGCCCCAAAATACATTGGGTGCCGCACCACTGCATAGGGTCCCGTCGATATCACCGTCTGCCCGGTAGCAACCTCGATAATTCCCGACGTATATGTGTTCACCTTGAAAACGATGAAGACAATGACGAAACCCACCAGCATTAGCAAGTCTCCTGCCAGGACTGCATATACCGCCAAACGTGACCAACCGAAACGATGATCCAGCACGGGCAAAAGGATCGCTGCAATAAATGCCATTGACGCAAATCCCTGGATAATCTTCTGACTCTTCTCCTTCTCCGCCGTCGCGCCGGCACTCAAGCGCCTTTCCAGCAGCGAGGGGTCCATCTTCATCAAGTACAGAGTGATCACCAATGACGATCCGAAGAACACCGCCAGAAACAACCAGCCCTGCCAATACCTGAACGTCCATGCAGGAACAAATACGAGCAAGATAAGGCCAACCAGGACATTGAGGAGTCCGGTAAAGGCTTTCATGGTTAGCGTCATCATGACACCCAGTTGCTACCAGTCCGTTAGCGTCCCATCTAACTTCCGGTTCACCGGCAGATAGGCCCGCTGATACGGATAACTTGCCGCTAACTTCTCGTCTAACTCCACTCCCAGCCCCGGCCCGTCTCCCGGATACATCATTCCATCCTCGAAGTAATAGCCATGCGGAAACACCGCGTCCGTCTCCTCTGTATGGGGCATCAGTTCCTGAATCCCGAAATTGTGAATCGCAGTATCAAAGTGCAATGCCGCTGCCATGGTTACCGGAGACAAATCCGTCGCTCCATGAAAGCCCGTCCGCACATGATATAGATCCGCAAAATCTGCCGTCTTTTTGAGCGCCGTAAATCCGCCCGCGTGCACCAGCGTCATGCGCAGATAATCGATCCATTGCTTGCGAATCAAATCATGCGCGTCCCAGATTGAGTTGAACACCTCGCCTACCGCAATCGGGGTGGTCGTGTGCTCGCGGATCAGCTTGAATCCGTCCTGCAACTCCGCTGGCGTCGGGTCTTCCATCCAGAAAAGATGAAACGCTTCCAACTCCTTGCCCAACCGTCCCGCCTCAATGGGAGTCAGCCGATGATGGCAATCATGCAGCAGGTGCAGTTCGTCCCCAAACACCTCGCGCACCCGCGCAAACAGCTTTGGTACGTGGCGCAGATACAACTCCGTGGACCACTCATTCTCCGACGGCAATCCGCGCTCCGCCGGCTCGTAACGGCCGGGCCCTTTTGAGATTCCATACGTCGTCGACAGCCCCGGAATTCCGCTCTGCACGCGCACCGCCTTGAAGCCCATCTCCTTGTGCCGCGCCACATCCTCAAGGGCTTGCTCCGTGTCCTTGCCGTTCGCATGCCCATACACCAGCACCCCCTCGCGGCTTTTTCCGCCCAGCAGGTTGTACACGGGCGTCTGCAGCGCTTTGCCTTTAATGTCCCACAAGGCAACGTCTACCGCAGCAATCGCACACATCGTAATCGGCCCGCGCCGCCAGTAAGCCCCACGGTATAAGTACTGCCAGGTATCTTCCGTCTGAAAAGGATCGCGACCGATGATACAAGGAATAACATGGTCCGTCAGGTAACTTGCCACGGCTAACTCACGCCCATTCAGCGTGCCGTCCCCGAGGCCATAAATCCCCTCATCGGTCTCAATCTTCAACGTGACAAAGTTTCTTCCCGGCGAAGTTATGTTCACGCGAGCTTGAGTAATCTTCACGAGATAATGGCTCCTGCTCTTCCCAAGTCCCTATTCCCTAACCCCTGCCTTATTGATTCACACCGCTAGCCAGAAAGCCGCCATCCACCGCGATCACCTGTCCGGTAATAAACGAAGCCGCATCCGACGCCAGAAACACCGCCGTACCTGCCACCTCGTGCGCCTGGCCGAATCGTCCCATAGGCGTTCGCATCAGCAACTCCGTTCCTCGCGCTGTTCCTTGAATCAATTTTGAATTCAACGGCGTCGGGAAAATTCCCGGCGCAATCGCATTCACCGTCACGCCCTTCTTTGCCAGTTCGACCGCCAGTGATCTCGTAAGCGAAGCTACCGCCGCCTTGCTAGCCGAGTAGGCGGCCACCTGGTCGAAACTCACAAACGATGAGAGCGAAGCGATGTTGACAATCCGTCCGTATCCCGCCTCCACCATCGTCGCTCCAAATATCTGGCAAGCCCGCAACGTCCCTGTCAAATTAGTCTCCAGCACACGCGTCCAGTCGGCTTCATCCAGTTCCAGCGTCGGTCCCTTATGCGTAATCCCCGCCGCGTTCACCAGAATATCCACCTTCCCGAATTCCTTCAGCACCGCATCATGCACTCCCAGAACGGCTCCTCGATCCGCAACATTGCAACTCAAGCGCAATGACCGCCGCCCCAGCGATTCAATCTCTTTGGCGACCTTCTCTACGAGCTCTATCCGCCGCGAGCTGGCCACAACGTCGGCCCCAGCCTCCGCAAGTCCCATGGCGACCGCATAGCCAAGACCCGTGGTTCCACCTATCACTACCGCGACCTTCCCACTCAGATCAAAAACTGCGTTGCTCATCAAGAGTCTTTCGCGCGGCGTTCCTTTAATTCGCTGACACGTTCGAAACGCCCGCCCCAAAACATTATCACGTAAGGCGATTTATCTGCCGCATAACTCACCCCCCTTCCCCGAGTGCCTCAATGCGATAAAGTGTCAAAGAGAGACACCATGAATTCAATCAAGATTCCTGACTCTGCCCGACGCTGGGATTGCCTCAGCCTCGGCGAAGTCATGCTTCGTCTCGACCCCGGCGAATCCCGTATCCACACCACTCGTCATTTCCAGGTTTGGGAGGGAGGAGGCGAGTACAACGTCGCCCGAGGCCTTCGTCGCTGTTTCGGTTTGAGCACTGCCATCGCCACCGCGCTCGCTGAAAACCCCGTTGGTCGTCTCGTCGAAGATCTGATCCTTCAGGGCGGCGTCGATCCCTCTCTCATCAAATGGATCCCATATGACGGCGTTGGCCGCGTGGTACGTAACGGCCTCAACTTCACTGAGCGCGGCTACGGCGTCCGCGCCGCTGCTGGATGTTCTGATCGCGGGAACACCGCCATCAGTCAGGTCAAGCCCGGCGACTTCGACTGGCCCGCCATCTTCGGAATTGAGAATGGCACCAGATGGTTCCACACCGGCGGCATCTTCGCCGCGCTCTCCGCTTCCACTGCTGACGTCGCCGACGAGGCCATGGATGCCGCCCGCGACCACGGCACGCCCATCTCCTACGACCTCAACTTCCGCGATTCGCTTTGGAAATCCATCGGCGGCAAAGCCAAAGCCCAGGAAGTCAATCGTGAACTCGTACGCAAGGTTGATCTCCTCCTCGGCAATGAAGAAGACTTCTCGGCCATGCTAGGCGTGCATATCAAGGGTGTCACCGAAGATTTCGCTGATCTGCCCATCGCCGGCTACCAAGACATGCTGCGCGAGGTCGCCGCAATGTATCCAAACCTCAAGCTCATCGCCAGCACCCTGCGCACCGTGCACACCGCCAGCCGCAATGCCTGGGGCGCAATGGCGCTTTACGAAGATCAGATTGTCCACGTCCCGCAGCGCGACATCGATATCTACGACCGCGTTGGCGGCGGCGACAGCTTCGCCTCCGGCCTGATCTACGGCCTTCTTGCCGGCAAGCCAGTGGACTGGGCTCTCCGCTGCGGCGTTGCTCACGGTGCACTTGCCATGACAACGGCCGGCGATACCAGCATGGCCAGCCTGGCGGAAGTTGAACGTCTGATCAAAGGTGGATCGGCGCGTATTGCCCGCTGAAACCGGCATAAAAAGGGGAAGCATGCTGGAAACAACACAGCAGATTATCGAGCGCGTCGGCCTCATTCCAGTTCTTCGCGCCCGCAACGCGGCCCAGGCTCACGCCGTTGTCAAAGCCATGATCGCCGGCGGTGTCACCGTGGTTGAAGTCACAATGACCGTCCCTGGCGCCGTGCATCTCATCAAGGAACTGAAGCGTGAGTATACGGGCCAACTCCTGCTCGGTTCCGGCACGGTCACTACTGCGGACGAGGCCGCCGCCACCATCGACGCCGGCGCGGAGTTCGTCGTCAGCCCCAGCTTCCATCCCGCCGTCGTAACCAAAACTCGCGCATTGGGCAAACTATCGATTCCCGGCGCGCTCACCCCGACTGAAGTGATCACCGCGTGGGACGCCGGTGCGGATTACGTCAAGATATTCCCCTGCTCTGCCGTGGGCGGAGCAAGTTATCTCAAGTCGATACTCGCGCCGTTCCCGCACCTCAAGCTCATTCCCACCGGCGGTGTCACACTGCAAAACGCCGAATCCTTTCTCCGCGCCGGGGCCCGCGCACTTGGCGTTGGAAGCGACCTCGTCGATCTCTCCGCCATCGATGCCGGTACTCCGGAAGTCATCACTGCCGCTGCAAGAGCATACTTGAACGTCGTTGCAAAGTTTCGATTGCAACAGCCTGCAGGAAACTAGATTGTCTTTCAACCGAAAATGATTTTGAGGCTCCAACATGCTTTCAAACGATTTCTGGTACGGATTCTTGCTTGGTGTCGGCCTGGTCTTTGCTGTCTTCCTCGTTACTCGCCTTCTGACAAGAGCCCGCTCTAAGAACACTGAGCGCTCCTAGTCGCAGTCGGCTGACCCCCTCGCTTCACTGCGCGCTGTATTAGTTCTCGGTTCGCGGCACGATATACTTCACCTGCTTGCAGAGTTCCATCGAGTCTTCATTCATGACTGACCCAAGATTCTCCGCTCCGGATCCGATTTCTCTTGAAAACCAGCTCCAACCCTTCCGTCTCGATGGTCGTCAGGCCCTTGTTACCGGGGGCGCAAGCGGCATAGGCGAAGCTACCGCTAAGGAGCTCGTTCGCGCCGGAGCCTTCGTCTGGATCGCAGACATCAACATTGCCGCTGCCCAGGCTCTTGCCGTTTCCATCGGCTCGTCGCAAGCACTCCAGCTGGACGTCACTAAACCCCAGTCCATCGCCCAGGCCGTCGCCGCTCTCCGCGGTCTCGATGTCCTCGTCAACAATGCGGGCATCGGCCACGTCGGATCTATAGAAACCACCGAGCCCGACGACTTCGACCGGCTTCTTTCGGTCAACGTTCGCGCCGTCTATCTCGTCACGCGAGCCCTTATGCCGCTCCTTCTCGCTCCCGACAAGACCCGCACATCTAACATCGTGAACATCGCATCTGTCTCCGGCCTCGTCGGAATCAAACAGCGCTTTGCCTACTGCACCAGCAAGGGCGCAGTCATCGCCATGACCCGCCAGCTTGCTGTGGAATACCCCAGGAACCTGCGCGTCAACGCCATTTGTCCTGGCACCATCGAAACACCTTTTGTCGAAGGTTATCTCGAAAAGTTTCACAAGGAGAACAAGGAAGAAGTCCGTTCCGAACTCCGGGCCCGTCAGCCCATTGGCCGCCTCGGCCAGCCAGAAGAGATCGCTTCCATGGTCCGCTACCTCGCCTCCGATGAGGCTGCCTTCATTTCCGGCTCCATCTTCACCATCGATGGTGGCTGGACCGCCGCCTGATTCCTCCTGTCCCTCAACTGATTCAACGCAGCCCCGGAGCCCGAATGAAACTTGTCAACTTCTCCGCCACAGATCGCCTGGTTCGTCCCGGCGCACTCAACGACCAGACCAATCAGGTCATCGACCTTACCTCCGCCGGCCTGCGCAACGCTCTTGCCGTCGTCACCGCCGGGCTGACCGCCATCGATCTTGCCGGCGCTCATGCTTCCTATGCGCTCAGCGAAGTCCACCTGCACGCTCCGCTTCTGAATCCGCCGCGCATCTTCGCCATTGGCCTCAACTACCGCGACCACGCTGCCGAATCCAAAATGACCATTCCCACCGCGCCCGTAGTTTTCTTCAAGCTCCAGACCGCAATCATCGGCCCCGGCGAATCAATCGTTCTTCCCAAGAATTCCAACGAGCCCGACTACGAAGCCGAACTCGCTTTCGTGATCGGCAAAGGCGGGTACCGGATTCCCGCCTCCCAATGGCGCGAACACGTCTACGGCTACACCATCGTCAACGACGTCAGCGCCCGCGACGTACAATTCGCCACCTCGCAATGGTCCATGTCAAAAAGCTTTCCCACCTTTTGCCCCATTGGCCCAGCCATTGTTACCGCCGACGAAATCCCCGACCCGCATGCCCTCGCCATCTCCCTCACCATCGACGGCGAGGTCCTCCAGGACTCCAACACTCGCGAACTGATTTTCAAGATCCCGGAATTAATCGAATATCTTTCCTCCATCACCCCATTGCTCGCAGGCGACATCATCTCCACCGGCACTCCTGCCGGCGTCGGCCTCGGCCGCACTCCCAAGCGCTGGTTAAAGCCCGGCGAATCCGTGACAGTCACAGTGGAAGGCCTCGGGTCTCTAACCAATCCCATCGTTGCCGAATAAAGTACAAAGCGGGTCCGGCGCACTCACCGGACCCGCTCCCTCTTCCAACCTCGACGCGTGTTTCTCTGCGTATCGCCCTTCTAAACCACCGCCTCGCCACTTCTTCGCTCACCGCCAAACCACGCGTATAACGCAACCGCCGCGAAGCATGCGACGGGAACCATATACGCCGCCTGCAAACCGCTCTTGTCCGCCACCATGCCCATCAACTTTGTCAGGGCCGCACCGCCCAGAATCGCCATTACCAGGAGTGAGCCGGCGGTCTTCGTCTTGTCGCCCATTCCCTTCAAACCCATTGCAAAAATGGTCGGGAACATGATTGACATGAAAAGGCTGGTCGTGAGCAGGCACATGGCGCCGAACCATCCCGGCATCGTCACCGCTACCAAGCCCAGCGCCACATTCACCACCGCGTAAACTCCCAGCATCGTTCGTGCATGGAAATGCTTCATCAGCCACGCAGAGCTGAATCGCCCTACCGCAAACGCCGCCAGCGTGCCGGTGAGCATGTATCCCGCGGTCTTATCGCCCACCCCGGTCGCCGAACGCACGTAAAGAATAAAATAGCTCCAGGTTCCCACTTGCGCGCCAACGTAGAGGAACTGCGCCAACACCGCCAGCACAAAATGCCGCTGCATAAGTCGCACCGGTTTTGCCGGCCCCACATCTTCGCGTGACACATCCTCCCGCGTCATGTCTGGAAACTTCGTCATCAGCACCATCAGCGCCCACAATAACGCGACCGACCCCAGGATCAGGTAAGTGGGAACCACGCGCAACGTCTCAGAATGCAGGTACGCCTGCATTGTTCCTGCAGCTCGTTTCGCGGCCGCTTGGGCTCCGCTGTATTCCACTCCGGAAAAAATGAAGACCGTTCCCACCAGTCCAGCCGTAATGGATCCAAGCGGATTGAATGCCTGCGACAAGTTCAATCGCCGCTCGCTCGATGCCGTCGGTCCAAGCTGTGCAATAAAAGAATTCGCTCCCGTCTCGAGGAATGACAATCCGCACCCGATCACAAACTGCGCGGCTACGAAAAACAGGTAGACGTCCGTGTGCGCCGCGGGCCAAAAAAGCCAGCACCCGGTCCCCATTAAGAAAAGCCCGGTCACCAGCCCCGCTTTATATCCGAAGTAGCGCATGATCTGACCCGCCGGGATGGCCATCAGAAAATAACCGACAAAAATCCCGATCTGGAGCTGAGCTGCATCTGAGCGGTTGACCTCAAACGATTTCATAAATTGCCGGATCAGAAAATCCGTCAGGTTGTTCGGGATCGCCCAAAGAAAGAAAAGCGGAGTGACCACGAGGAAAGGCACCAGCCGTCCATGCGGGATCAGCGGAGCTTCAAAATCTTCTTGTCCAGAATGGGTTCGGTCTGAACCGATGGGTCCAACAGAAATACTCAATTTGACCTTCTCTCAGCGTGTGCTCGAAGGTCGGTCGCCGAATGCGCTTTCATTTCAGTTCCACGCGAACCATCAGCAAACCGCCCCACCTGTTTTATCGAATCGCGATGCCTGCTGGCAAATCCACGCTAACCATGTAGCGCAGATCACAACACGCGCTGTAACCATTGCCCAGTATGCGAGTGCAAATTCTGCGCAATCTCCTCAGGCGTTCCTTCCGCCACAATCCGCCCACCGCCTTCGCCGCCCTCCGGACCGAGATCGATCACCCAGTCAGCACTCTTGATCACGTCCAGGTTGTGCTCGATCACGATCAACGATCCGCCGCCGTCGATCAGTTTTCGAAACGCCGTCAGCAGCTTTGACACGTCGTCAAAGTGCAGTCCCGTCGTGGGCTCGTCCAGGATGTAAAGCACCCGGCTCGCCTGCGATGGCTTCGCATTCGCGTTCGCTGCTCTCACCTGCGCAAGGTGCGCAGCCAGCTTCACGCGCTGAGCCTCGCCGCCAGAAAGCGTTGTGGCCGATTGCCCCAACCGCAAATATCCGAGCCCAATCTCGTCCAGCACAGCCAGTTTCTCAAGCAGTTTGGTCTGCCCTGCGAAAAACCGCAGAGCTTCCTTCACCGTCAACTGCAGCACGTCGTGGATATTCTTGCCCTTGTACTCAACCTGCAACACCTTCGCCTGGTAGCGCGTCCCATTGCAGTCTTCGCACTGCAATTCCACGTCCGCCAGGAACTGCATCTCGACCGTGACCGTCCCATCGCCCTCGCAGGTATTGCAACGCCCGCCCGGCACATTGAATGAAAAATGCCCCGGCGTCAGCGCGTGCCGCTTCGCTTCAGGCTGCGATGCGTACAGTTCCCGCACCAGGTCAAATCCCTTGATATACGTGATCGGATTCGAGCGCGGCGTCCTCCCAATCGGAGTCTGGTCCACCAGCACCACATCGTTCAACCGCTCCGCGCCCGTCAGCGATTTGTAGAGGCTCGTAGGGTCCGCCCCGTCGCTCTGCCCCAAAGCGCGTGCAATCGCGCGATACAACACCTGGTGCACCAGCGTCGATTTACCCGACCCTGAAACCCCAGTGATCGCCACCAACAAACCCAGCGGAATCTCCACGTCTAGCCTGTGCAGGTTATTTGCTTCCGCTCCGCGCAGCACCAGCTTTTCTTTACCCGGCGCACGCCGACGCGTCGGCACCGGAATCGAAACCTGGCCCGATAAATAGCGACCCGTCAGCGAATTCGGGTTGGCTTCAATCTCCGCCAGAACCCCTTCCGCCAGAAGCTTTCCGCCGAACTCCCCAGCACCCGGTCCAAGGTCGAGCAGATGGTCCGCAGCCCGCAACACGTCCGCATCGTGCTCTACCACCAGGATGGTGTTTCCCAAATCCCGCAGCTCTTCAAGGATGTGGATCAGCCGCGCCGTATCCCGCGCATGCAACCCGATTGACGGCTCATCCAGCACGTACAACGCTCCCACCAGCCGCGAGCCCAGTGAAGTGGCCAGTTGAATCCTCTGCGCCTCGCCACCTGAGAGCGTGGAAGCCAGCCGGTCCAGGGTCAGGTATTCGAGCCCCACAGCATCCAGAAAATTCAGCCGCTGCCGCACCTCATCCAGGATCGGCCCGGCAATTTCTTCATGCATCGGCGACAGCTGCAGCGCTTCGAAGAATGTCTTTGCCTGTGCAATGGTCAGCGCGGTTGCCTGGCAAATATTCTGGTCGTTGATCCGCACGCTTCGAGCTTCAGCGCGCAGCCTCTGACCGCGGCAATCAGGACACTCCGCGTACCCGCGATACTTGCTCAACATCACCCGCACATGCAGTTTGTATTTCTTCCGTTCCATCTGCGCAAAAAATCCGTACACCCCCACAAAGCCGCCTTTGCCGCGCAGCACAATCTCCCGCGCCGCCTCTGCCATCTCCCGCCACGGCACGTCCATCGGAACGCCCAGTTCCGCAGCCTGCTTGCGCAAATCCGTATACCATGGCCGATACTTCGGGCGCTCCCAGGGATCAATCGCACCTTCGCTCAGGGTCAACCCTTTGTCCGGAATTACCAGGTTCAGGTCGAAATCCACCGTATTGCCGAATCCCTGGCAGCGCGGGCAAGCACCAAAGGGATTGTTGAAGCTGAACAGTCGAGGCTCCGGCTCCTTCCCTGGCCGGTGACAAGTCTTGCATTCAAACGCACCTGAAAAACGATGCCGCTTGCGCTCCGCAGACTCCTCTCGCGGCGCCTCCTCGAAGATCACCTCACCGCCTTCGCGATACGCAATCTCCGCCGCATCTACAATGCGCGCGCGGTTCTCCGCACTCACCGCAATTCGATCCAGCAACACAAAAACCGGCAGCGTAAAGTCCAGGTCCAGCAGCGATTCCGGCGTTGAAAACTCCACGATCCTTCCCTGCTGATAGAGCCGGTTGAACCCGCTGTTCCGCAACTCCGTCAGTCGTGCCTTCAGCGTCTCGGTGTGCGGCGAGTCGCCGCCATTCAGCACTGCCTTGGTTTTCCCCGCAGCCTTCCCGATCTTCGTTGACACCTTAACGGGCTTCGCAGTTGACTTCTCTGCCGTCTCAACGACTGGTATGGCATGTGCCACTGGAAACAGCACATTCAGCCGCGTCCCTTCGCCCAGCGCGAGAATCGCCTCCGCCACCTCGTCCATCGAATCGCGTTTCACCAGCCCATCGCAATAAACGCAATGCACCGTCCCGCAGCGAGCGTACAGCAGGCGCAGGTAATCGTAGATTTCAGTCGCCGTGGCAACCGTCGATCGCGGATTGCGCGTCGAGTTCTTCTGCTTGATCGCAATCGCAGGCGCCAGCCCATCGATCAAATCCACATCGGGCTTTTCAATACGCTCCAGAAACTGCCGTGCGTATGCCGAGAGCGACTCCACGTACCGCCGCTGCCCCTCCGCATAGATCGTGTCGAAGGCAAGCGAGCTTTTCCCCGATCCCGACACGCCACTGACCACAGTCAGCTTTCCGTGTGGAATATCGCAGGAAATATTCTTCAGATTATGAGTCCGCGCACCGCGGATGATGATGGCGTCATTCAAAGGAAAAGCACCGGGCATAAGTCGGCCAGTCGCTTCCCAGTCCTCTCAGCGAGGCTCAGGACGCAAACAGCCATTTTTTATTATAGAGGGTGCCACAGCACTCGCAATGATGAGAAACCATCGAGTCAGGCACGCATGGAGATTAAGACAGGCCGTGAGTCACGAAAACTCCGGCGGGGCAGAAATCATCCGAGAAATCAAAACACCGGACTGAAACCGGTCAGGCCACCATTTCAATCAGGTTTGAATATTCCGGTTGTGCTTGTGCTTCGTCGGAGGTCCGATCAAGCACACCGGCCAGGCTCAGCAAAACGGCGGAAGCACACGCCGGACACTGACTTGAGCAGTTTCCAATTGAATTGCAATCCTGGCAAAGATATGCATACGTCAAGGGAATATGAAGCATCGCAGGGTAAGTCATGTCTGACCTCGAAAACCCGTTAGCTGAAGTTGTGTTCGGCGCCGAAAACGCCGCCCCAGATTCTATGGATGCTTTGATGGTGACCCGAGGTTGGTTTGCGTATCACAAAAGCTGTGGGAATTAAGCGGCCCGAAAGATGCCTTTAGTCCATTCGACGCGACCCAACAGGCCGCGGAAGGCATGCGCAGTACTTACCGGTTGCCTTTTGTGAGGGTCCCAATGCTAGCGACCCTCACAGCAAGGTTCACACAATGTCTATTTCGAGAACATGTTGCTGTTGTCCTTGTCGAAGTTCTGCTCCGTCTTGGAGCCCTTCCTGGCCATTTTGCCGGCGAACTGATCCACCTTGCTTTGTTCGGGAGTCAGCGGTGCCTCAACCTTGCCTGGCTTTGAGGGGATCGTATTCGGCTGGTTGTTAATGTTGGTGGGCTGGTTCGCTGGATTCGTGTCGACCGTTGTCGTCTCGTGCGTAGAATTCTTGTTCGCCGTAGTTGTCATAGTCAACTCCTGCTTACTTGGATGCCGGCTGGCGCACCCCAGTAGCCCAGTTGGCCTGCTCTCGCGAAAAATCAGACACTTAGCCGATTACTTGCAGCCACCTTCCCATACCAAAGTCCGGAATCCTTCACCGTCCTCTTCTGATCTCGAAAATCCACGTAGGTCAGCCCGTATCTCTGACTGTATCCGTCTGTCCACTCGAAGTTGTCCATCAAACTCCACGCATGGAACGCACGCACCCGCGCTCCATCCTTGATTGCGCGCGCCAACTCCGTCAGCACGCCTTTGAAGAACTCTGTTCGTCGCTGATCTGGAACTCCACCGCCGGCCTCCTCATACGGGGTATCCATGTAGCAGCAGCCGCATTCCGTGATCTCGATGATCGGACGGTCATATTCGTTTGAAATCTGCATCACCAGGTCGTACATCCCTCGCGGCCAAACCTCGAGTCCCGCATGCGTCAGTGGGCCTTCCG
>Ga0302319_10013213_pt1 | contig 15488 bp, 19 predicted proteins | sample Bog_T0_2_FD_203319 | JGI IMG/M metagenome (GOLD analysis project Ga0302319, IMG submission 203319) | Peat permafrost microbial communities from Stordalen Mire near Abisko, Sweden - Bog_T0_2 | ecosystem: Environmental > Terrestrial > Soil > Wetlands > Peat | place: Sweden: Abisko, Stordalen Mire... | reverse complement strand
TCGGCACACGCAAGGGCGCCTTTGTCCTCACTTCGGATGGCAAGCGCAAGGACTGGACCATCTCGCAGCCGCACTTTGCCGGATGGGAGATGTATCACCTGAAGGGCTCGCCCGCCGACCCCAACCGCATCTACGCATCCCAGTCCTCGGGCTGGTTCGGTCAGCAGATTCAGCGTTCGGATGACGGCGGCGTGACCTGGACGCCGGTGGACAACAAGTTCGCCTACGACGGCACGCCCGGGACCCACCAGTGGTACGACGGCACAGCGCATCCGTGGGAGTTCAAGCGCGTGTGGCACCTGGAGCCCTCGCTCACCGACCCTGACACCTGCTACGCCGGCGTCGAAGACGCCGCCATGTTCAAGACCACCGACGGCGGCAAGAGCTGGCGCGAACTGTCCGGTCTGCGCACCAACGCCACCGGCCCTGACTGGCAGCCCGGTGCCGGCGGCATGTGTCTGCACACCATCCTTCTCGACCGCGAACATCCGGAGCGTATCGTCATCGCCATCTCTGCGGCTGGAGCCTTTCGCTCCGATGATGCGGGCACGACATGGAAGCCCATCAACAAGGGGCTCTACTCCAAGTACATTCCAAATCCCACGGCTGACGTCGGCCACTGCGTGCATCACATCGCCATGAATCCGGCCACGCCCGACACGCTCTTCATGCAGAAGCACTGGGATGTGATGCGCTCCGACGACGCCGGCGAACAGTGGACCAAGATCAGCGGCAACCTGCCCACCGACTTCGGCTTCGTCATCGATGTGCACGCGCACCAGCCGGAGACGGTCTACGTTGTGCCCATCAAGAGCGACTCCGAGCACTTTCCGCTCGACGGCAAGCTGCAGGTCTTCCGCTCCAGGTCCGGCGGTAACGAGTGGGAGCCGCTGACTCGCGGCCTGCCGCAGAGAGACTGTTATGTGAACGTGCTGCGCGATGCTATGAGCGTCGACACGCTCTCGGATTCCAAAGACGAGTGCGGCGTCTACTTCGGCACCACCGGCGGACAGGTGTACTGCTCGCCCGACGGCGGCGAGAGTTGGAGCGCCATCACCCACGATCTGCCGGCGGTGCTCTCCGTGGAAGCGCAAACGCTGCCATGAGCGCGGTGCGGGTGGACTTGCCTCCGCATCTGCGCCAGCTCGCGGGCATCGCCGGGCATGAGGTGCTGCTGGAGATTGCCGCGCCAGTCACATTGACTGCGTTGTTGGACGCGCTTGAAGCGTTCTACCCGGCGCTGCGCGGCACGGTGCGCGACCACCATACACAACAGCGACGCCCGTTTCTGCGCTTCTTCGCTTGTGAAGAAGACATTTCGCTGCAATCGCTGGACGCGCCTCTACCGGCTGCGATTGCTGACGGAAGAGATCCGTTGCTGATCATCGCCGGAATCGCGGGCGGGTAAGACTCATCCTCAGCCTGTTCCTTCGTACAATCTAGGGATGGCCCGACTGTATCCTTTCCGCGCACTTCGTTATGACCCCACCCGCGTCCCAATGACGGACATCGTCACCCAGCCCTACGACAAGATCACGACGGAGATGCAGGAGCGCTACTACCAGCTCAGCCCGTACAACCTGATCCGTGTGATCCTGGGCAAGAAGTTCTCCACCGATACCGAGGAAGGCCCCAACGTCTACACCCGCGCCGCTGCCACGCTGAACGACTGGCGCAAAGAAGGCATCCTGAAAGAGGAGTCCGTGCCGTCGCTCTATGGTTATGCGCAGACCTACAAGGTTCCCGGCAGTGAAGAAACGCGTGAGCGTCGCGGTTTCATTGCGCTGGGTCAGCTCTCTGACTACGCCGATCATGTGGTCTACCGTCATGAGCAGACCTTTCCGAAGCACAAGTCTGACCGGCTGGCGCTCTTCAAGGCTACGCGCGCCTACTGCGAGCAGATCTACATGCTCTACTCCGACCCGACGTTTACCGCCGAGAAGGCCATCTTCGAGACCGGTACCGCACCCGAGCTGGAGATCACCGACGAGTACGCCGTAGTGCACCGCCTGTGGAAGCTCACCGATCCGGCACTGATCCAGCGTGTGCTTGCGGCGATGGACGACAAGTGGCTGCTCATCGCAGACGGCCACCACCGCTATGAGACCTCTACGGCCTACATGTTCGAGCGCGCCGCGGAGCTGGGCGTCGATCCAAAGGCCGCGCCCAAGACCACGGCCCAATGGCTGCCCGCACCAGCGTTTCCCGAGCAGGCGATGATGATGACCTTCGTCAACATGGACGCGCCGGGCATCACCATCCTGCCGACGCACCGCGTGGCCTCGGGTCTCGCCAACTTCACTACAGCGGGCTTCATAGCCGCCGCGAAGGACTACTTCACCATCGAGGAACTTCCCAGCGGCCTCGCGCCGGGCGAACTCATTCATCGCCTCAGTGCCATCGATGGCGTCGCGTTCATCGCCATGACGCGCGACGGAAACTTTCTGCTGCAGCCCAAACCAGAGGCAATCGCTCCGCTGCTCGTAGGTCTGAGCCCACGTCAGGCGGCTTTGGACGTCACACAGCTCCACAAGGTCGTCCTGGAGAAGCTGCTGGGCCTGGACGAGGAGACAGTCCGTGCTGGCGACCACATCCGCTATTATCGCGAAGCCTCCGAATCAATGGAACGAGTCACCTCAGGCAAAGCCGACGTTGCCTTCCTCATCAAGCCCGTCACGCTGGAGCAGATGAAGGACGTTTCGCTGAACCTCGAGGTCATGCCGCAGAAATCGACTGACTTTTATCCGAAGCTGCTGAGCGGGCTGGCGATGTACACCCTGGACTAGCTACCGGTCTTGCAATCGAGGCATAATCTCCTAAAGGAGAATCTCACCATGGCGACCTCACCGGTTCTGCTCTCCATAGAAGAGTACCTCCGCACCAGCTACCACCCCGACGCCGATTTCGTTGACGGCGAGATCGAGGAGCGCAACTTGGGCGAATATGAACACGCGCGCCTGCAATTCATTCTTGCCGCAATGTTTGCGCGTTACGAGCACGATTGGAATGTTCGCGGGCTTACCGAACAACGCATCTATATCAACTCGAGTCGCGTTCGCATTTGCGATCTCTGCCTCATCTCAAAAGACGCTGTTCGACAGCGGGTCTTGCGTCAGCCGCCTCTGCTCTGCATTGAAATTCTTTCCCCGGAAGACCGTCTAGCCCGGGCGCAGATCGTTCTCCAGGACTACCTGAATATCGGCGTTCAAAATATCTGGCTGCTTGACCCGATGCGGCAAGCAGCGCACATCTTCGACGCGACGGGTTTGCACATCGTGAATTCCACCACCCTTGCCGCCCCCAACACGCCGATCCATCTGGATCTAACCGAAGCTTTTGCCGCAATCGACTAGCGGGAAACGCCCTCCAGCGGCGAGCTTGCAGTCGCATACAGCTTCTTCGCCATGCGCCCGGCAAGAAACGCCTCGCGGCCGGCCTCCACGCCCTTTTTCATCGCGGAGGACATCAGCACCGGGTCCTTGGCGGCGGCCATCGCCGTGTTCAATAGCACGCCGTCAAAGCCCATCTCCATGGCGAGCGCCGCGTCGCTCGCCGTGCCGAGACCGGCGTCCACAATCAGCGGAACCTCAGTAATCAGCTCACGCATCATGCGCAGCGTGTAGGTGTTCGCAATGCCGAGACCGGTCCCGATCGGCGCGCCCAGCGGCATCACCGCGGCTGCGCCTACGTCGATCAAGCGCTTCGCAAAGACAATGTCATCCGTGGTGTAGGGCAGGACTGTAAAACCCTCCTTCACCAGCACGCGCGTGGCTTCAACCGTCGCTTGAATATCCGGGTAGAGCGTGGCCTGGTCGCCGATGACCTCAATCTTTACCCAGTCTGACAGGCCCACCTCGCGCCCAAGGCGGGCTGCGCGAATCGCTTCGTCGGCGGTGTAGCAGCCAGCGGTGTTGGGGAGTAGAAAATACTTCTTTGGGTCGATGAAGTCCAGCAGAGACTCCTTGCTGCGGTCAAGGTTTACGCGGCGCACCGCGACCGTGACCATCTCCGCGCCGGAGGCCTCAATGGCGGTTTTGGTCTCCGCGCCGTCCTTGTACTTGCCCGTCCCAACGATCAGCCGCGATGTGAAGCTGCGGCCCGCAATCAGCAAGGCGTCCGCACTTGCCGCGATCTCTGTTCTATCAATGACCATCTCGCTCATAATTTAATCCTACGCCGTACAGACACAATCGGCCCGTCCCGAAGGACGAGCCGATATGCGGTGAACTGGGTGGTTTGACCTGAGGCATCCGCACTCGGATGGGCCTCGGAGTTGGAGCGGCCGCAACTGCCCGCCCGTCTTCATCTCCAGGACTAGAGCGTGGATGCTCTAAGCCTCAGTCACCTCACGTGTTGTACTGCTACAACTTTCAGATTCAATCTTCATAGGCTTGGACCATCCTCCTTTCCCGTGTAGCTGCAAAGTAAAACCAAAGCCGCCTGTGCGTCAACCCTTTCCGAACCCACCCACGGCAAACTTCGCGCATCTCACTGACGCGGTAAAACTTTTTGCGAGGAGACTAACACCCCATGAAACCCGCCACCATCATCGGCCTCATCCTGATCGTCATCGCCATCATCGGCTTCGCCGTGGGCGGCGTCAGCTTCACGCATCAGAAGCAGGATGCGAAGCTGGGCCCCATCGACATCTCGCACAAGCAGACCGATACTGTGCCCATCCCGCCCATTCTGAGCGCAATTGCGCTGGTGGGCGGCATTGGGCTGGTGGTCGTTGGCGTGAAGGGCAAGTAGCGGCCGCCGGCCTCATTTCATATACGCCCGCACAATGTCGATCAGCTCTTCACCCAGCTCGGGAGTCAGTGCTTTAGCTTTGGGCCCAACCAGGTGCAGGCGGATGTGGTCCTCCAGCACCTCCGCCATCAAAGCGTCAATGCCTCCCCGAACCGCGGCTAGCAGCATAAGGACGTCCGTGCATTCGCGGCCTTCCATCAGCGTCCGCTCCACCGTCTCCATCTGGCCGTGGATCCTCTTCGCTCGGTTGATCAGCTTCGTTCGCTCTCGATCCATTTTTGTCACCTTAGATACCCTACGGGGGTATATTATCAATTCTAGTTGCGCCAACGGCGCGGAAAGGAGTCTCCCATGAACATACACGTCCCTATCCTTCGCAACGCACCTGTCTGCGGCTGCGGCGGTCCGGTCGCGCGGCCCGTCCGCCTGACCCGGAACTTCGTTGAAACGGGTGATGAACGTTGCCCCATTGCGGGCATCTGGTCGCGTCTGGAATGCGATCCCATCGCCGATGACCCTGAATCTACCCGGCCCGCCATGCGGAGACTTGGTCCATGGCGGGCTGTTCACCTTCCGCTCACACTTCCCCGCTACAGTCTTGTCTGATTCCTGCGTTCTTTTCCATGCCCAAGCTCAACCGTACCGCTGCGCTTGCCGCGCTGATCCCCTGCCTGATGGCGGCTGGGCGGGGCCATGCTCAAACCGACGAAGCCCCAACCGCTGCTGCGCAGGAGCCCGCGCCGCCTGTCACCGTCTTTCCGCACGCCGACAGCACACGCTGGCTGCTCACGGGACAGGCGAACATCATCTTCCAGGCGCATCCGGGCTTTCACTCGCCCTATGACGGCACCAACTCCCTGCTGGCGCGCGGCGAGTACAAGACCTCGCTGGTGGGCACGCTCTTTGCCGGCTACCAAGTCGTCCGCACACCGCGCTTTGATACCGACCTGATCTACGACGAGGAGTCGGCCGGGGGCCGGGGTATCTCCGAGGCGCTGGGGCTAGCCGGCTTCACCAACCTGGACGTGGTGCGGAATCCCAACCTCGGCCCGGTGCCCTACCTGGCACGCGTGGAGGTCCACCAGACCATCGGACTGACGGACAAGATGGTGGACCAGCAACGGTCGCCCTTCGCGCTGGCCACCAAGGTCCCCGAGCGGCGCATGGACCTGCGCTTCGGCAAGATGGGGCTTCCCGATTTGCTGGACCTGAACGGACCCGGCTCCGACTCGCACCTCCAGTTCCTGAATTGGACGGTGGACAACAACGGCGCGTGGGACTACGCCGCCGATACCCGCGGCTACACCTACGCCTTTATCGCCGAGTACGACGACGCGGACTGGTCGGCACGGTATGCGCTGGCGCTGATGCCGACGGTCGCCAACGGCATCGACCTGGAGTGGAACCTGCGCCGCGCCAACGCTCAGAACGTGGAGCTGGAGGTCCGCAAGACACCGCTCGCTGCTCTGCTGACCGCTGAGCGCAAGGGCACGGTGCGGCTGCTGGGCTATGTGAACCATGCCAACATGGGCGACTACCGCGTGCAGAACAACCTGGCGCTGGCCGCCCGCGCCAAGGGCGATCCGAGTGCCACGCCGGTCATCACCGCGCATCCCTTCGCCACCACGGTCAAGTACGGCGTGGGGCTGAACTTCGAGCAGGAGCTGACCCCGGACCTGCGGGTGTTCGGCCGCTTCGGCTGGAATGAGGGCCAGCATGAGAGCTACGCCTATACCGAGGTCGACCAGACCTTCCAACTGGGCGCGGACCTGGCCGGCAACCGCTGGGGCCGGGCAAACGACAAAGTTGGTCTCGTCGGCGTCTCCAACGCGATTAAGCGGGACCACCAGAACTACCTTGCGCTGGGCGGCCTGGGTTTCCTGCTGGGCGACGGCAGGCTGAGCTACGCGCGGGAGGACATCCTGGAGACCTACTACACGGCGCACACCTGGCGCGGGCTGTTCACCTCACTGGACGCCCAGCTCATCGCTCATCCCGGCTACGACCAGGCGCGAGGGCCGGTGGCGGTGTTCAGCGTGCGGACCCATGTAGATTTCTAGCAGAATTTTTCATTGGATAGACGGCTGGAGTTCCCCCTCCCCCTCCCCTCAGAACCGAATCTTTGGAATCAGCGAGATAGCCGGTGACCATTTCCTCCATGGCTAAACCACGTTGCTCCGCTTGCACTTACGGCGGGAATGAAGTCCAGCTCTTTCAAAACGAAGGCTTGTCCAGTGATTTTTTAAGGTTAGCAGGTGGAGGAGGTATTAATTACCGCTTCTGCGGATTTTTTATCCGACTTTTTCATTGAGTTGCGGGGAATTTTTGGGGTTTGGGGAGCTTGACACGGCGTTTTGGGCTAAAGTCGGGGTTCTTGCCGCTATGTAGCTGATTGCAAAAGGCAAACGCGGAGGACGCAAAGGACGCGGAGAGGCGCGGAGGAAAGCAGATCCCTTCGGCTTCGCTCAGAGCAGACTCTTCGACTGCGGGGTGCGCCCTACGCTCAGGATGACAATCCTTCTGTGTTGTGAATTGTTGACTCACCACGCTAGAACCTATGTTTTTGGTGTTTCTTGAGGTAGCTTTCGTGTTGCAAATAGGCACCTTGAGCTGCCTTTTGAGCGCATGGATTTTGCAAAAACCCTGGCGGGTACAAGGGCAAATCCCACTCCGCAACGAAATCCATAGGTGGTGGACACCGGATGTCAAGCCAGGTCCGCCGGTTTGCTGCGCCCTCTGAGGCGCAGAATCCAGCCCAGATCGAAGAGTACCGTACTCAGGATGGCCAGCCTGATCGCCGCGCCATAGACGCGCGCCGCGGTGGCAATGATGGCGCGTTGCGGGTCACCGGCGGGCCACGCCACGGGCAGGCTGGTTCCGGCGGCAAACTCCGCTTCATCTGAGCCCTGGGAGGCGAGCACCTGCACGTTCTCGCCGGTGGGGGTGCGGAAGCGCAGGCGCGGACGGTAGAGTACGCCGCCGCCCGGCGCCAAGGCCGCGACGTTCTCCCCGACGGTGGCCGTGGCGTGGAGCAGCGCCCGGGCCTGCCACCAGGAGTGCACTGCGAAGACCGCCGCCAGCGCCAGCAGCAGCCCGCCCAGCGGCGGAAGCCATCGGGCCAGCGGGGGCGCAATGCGTTCCAGAAGGCGTGTGCAGGTCCGAAGCCACTCCATGGCCTCACTCTACGCGAGTGACGGGCGCGGGGGGGACGCTGCGCCTCGCGCGATTTCTGTGAGCCGGAGGGCCCGAGACGTTAGAATTCGTCCAATGCCCATGCCAACTTCGATCAACTTTCTGAAAGCCTTCCGGCTCACTCACCGTTATCTCGGTATCTTCATCGCGCCCATGCTGCTTTTTTTCAGCGTCAGCGGTTCATTGCAGACGTTCAGCCTGCATGAGACCTCGCAGGGCAGCAGCTACCAGCCGCCGCACTGGATCATGACCCTGGCGCAGATGCACAAGGACCAGACCGACATCATCCCGGCGCGCAAGCTGAAGCCGCCGTCGGCACCGAAGGCGGACAAGCCCAAAGGCGACGAGCCGACGACGACGGCCGCACCGCCGACTCCGGCTCCTACGCCGCTGCCGACGGCGAAGTGGCACGAGCACCTGGCGATGAAGATCTTCTTCCTGCTGGTGGCGCTGGGGCTGTTCACGTCCACGCTGACCGGGCTGTACATGGCCTACAAGTTCGAGCGTAGCGCATGGGTGGTGTCGGGGATTTTGCTGGCAGGGGTGGTGGTGCCGCTGGTGCTGCTGAAGTTTTAGAGCGGGTTTGCTGGATGGTCCCGATGGGCGCGATAGGTCGGGCCTCCGGCCCTGAAAGCAAAGCGGCTGCCCGAGGGCAGCCGCTGCTGTTTGAATCACGTACGCTGGCGTTAGCGATGGCCGCCGTGCGATCCGCCGCCGCCACCACCATGGAAGCCTCCGCCGCCGCTGACGCGGGCTGCGCCCCCATAGCCGCCGCGGGCGACTGCACCACCGCGATAGACACCCACTGATCCGCCGCGGGGGTAGGCCGCGACTCCGCCGCGATAGCCGTAGCCGCCCCCACGGTAGCCGTAGGCGCCGCGGTATCCACCGTAGTAACCGCCGTAGCCGCGACCGTAGCCGTAGCCACCGCGGAACCAGGGACCGGCCCCGATGAAGGCTCCGCCGTAGAACCAGTCGGGCCCATAGTAGCCATAGGGCGCGCAGCTATAGGGGTAGTAGGCGTAGTAGCCGTAGGCGCAGGCGGGCGGGCCGTACGGATAGGCAGGATAAGCGCCGACTCCGATTCCGATGCCGACCTGCGCGTTCGCCCTGGCTGCGGGAGCAAGCATCAGCAGGCCAACTACTGACAGTAGAGCGAGATAGCGAAATTTCTTGAGATAGTTCATGACGTTTGCCTCTCCCGGCCCAACTGTTCGGGGCCGACGGACCGGGGCGCGAAAGACGCTCCATCCACAAGATTAGAACCCAAATGAGGAGGAGATGTTGCTCACCGAGGGTGTCATGGAGCACTTGCGAGCTTTACAGGGACGCGACGATCAATACCCTCATTGCGAGCGGGGTGATGATTTTAAAAAACATTTGCTCGAATCATCCTGCGAGTATATTGAATCAGCAAACTTTAGACTCTACCGCAAGGCATTCCGATGGCGCATAAGGTGTTCATCTGCCATTCCTCCAAAGACAAGGCCGTCGCGAATGCGGCATGCGCGGCCCTGGAGTCCCGCCGTATTCCTTGCTGGATGGCCCCACGCGACATTCTTGCGGGAAAAGAGTGGGGCGCATCGATCATTCACGGCCTCGACCAATGCCAGATCATTCTCCTCATCTTCTCTTCCAACGCCAATAATTCGGCTCAATGCCGCCGTGAGATCGAGCGCGCTGTCAGCAAAGAAAAGATACTGGTGCCATTTCGTATCGAAAACGTCATGCCTTCCGATGCCATGGAGTATGCGCTGATGAACACCCATTGGCTGGATGCGCTGAATCCGCCACTGGAGCAGCGCCTAAACGAACTGTGCGATACCGTAGCTCGCCTGCTCGATCAGCCCGTTGACCCTGGACAAACAGCCCTTTGGACACGGCCGCCCCAACCTGCCTCCCGGCGGAAATGGTTTCTGTGGGCTGTACCGCTCTGTGTGCTGCTGCTGGCTGTTGTTGCCGTTGCGGGCCTGCATCTCTACCGGGCCAAGGCCACAACGAGCGTTGGGCCGACGCCAGAGGGCACCGCCACGCCGGCTTATAACGCGCAGTCACCACGCGATCAACCGACTATCCCGCAGCCCAAGCTGCCGAAGACGCAACCGGGGAACGTGGTTCACACCCAGCCACCGCAACCGCCTGTCGAGCCAAAGCGCGATACGCCGCCCCCGCCACCCGCGATCAGCGCGGAGCAGCAGGCACGGCTGGACGCACTGGAGACACGCATTGACGCGCTGCAAAACGCCAGCGTCGGCGTCAACGACTCTCTTGCCAACCTGAAACAACAGATGGCCCCCAACACACTGAACTCACAGTGGGTAGAACTGCAGGCCGGCATGAAGACCAGTTTGGACAAGGCCACGGACGCCCTTCGCCAAAAAGATGCGGACCGCGCCGAACGCTACGCCAACACCGCCGACGCCGACATCAAGCAACTCAAATCATTTCTTGGACGCTAGACCGATTCCTCAGGAGGCACCATGATGAGCACGACTGCCTTACGTCTTCTCCGCCTTGCCGGCGTCCTCGCCGCCGTCTTCGTTGTTCCTGTCAGCGGCGCGGTCCACGCGCAGCAGCACCGGATTGCGATTCTCGCCTTTGACGCCGGCCCCGAAGCAAAGAAGAGCGCCGCTCAATTTGGAATTACCGACGACCTGGGCGTTGACCTCTCCAACCTGCTGCTGTCCAAGCTTGTCAACGACGGCAAGTTCATCGTGATCGTGCGCGGCCCCGACAACAAGTCGATCATCGATGAGCAGAACACCGCCAACAGCAACCGCAACGACCCGGCCACCGCCGCCAAGATCGGCAAAATCTTGGGCGTAGACGAGATGGTTATCGGCAACGTGACCCAGTTCGGAGAACAGACCAAAGACAAGACGACTGCCGTCAACAAAGTCATCAAGAAGTGTCCATTCTGCCCGTCGATCCATCAGCAGGACTCGGAGGTCCGCGTCCAAATCCTGGTTCGCTTGGTGGACACAACGACAGGTCAGGTCATTGCCGCCCCAGTGGGCAAAGGTGAGCCGCCCTCCAATTCCAAAATCGACGTCCCAAACTCAATCACCACAGTCAGTGCTAAGAATTCTGACTTCGCCAATTCCAACATTGGCGAGGCGACGCTGCAAGCCATCAACTCCATTGCCAGCCAACTGGAACTGGCCAACGGATCGTCCGCGGCTGCCGCTCCAGCGCCGCCGCCGGTACCGCTGAGCTACTCCGGCGTCGTCGCCGACGTAAGCGACAAGACGCTCATCCTTACCGTGGGCACCAAAGCAGGAGTGAAGGTCGGCGATGTTGTGACCATCACCCGTGTCGTCCGCAAAGTCTACGACCCCAATAACCCTGCGGTCGTCATCAAGGTTATCTCCGACCCCATCGGTCCGGCGACGATCACACAGGTCGACGACAGCTCGTCCACCGCGACCTACCAGGGCACTGCCGTCGTGAAGGTCTCAGACGCCGCCACGAAGAGCCCATAACGTCCCCGGTCTCCCATCCCCTATACTGACCCGGATGCCCTCCCCCTTTGCCTTCGAGCTTGCTGCTCTGTTCCTCGGTCTGCTCTTCGGCAGCTTTCTGAACGTCTGCATCTCGCGCCTGCCAAAGCACGAGAGCCTGTGGAAGCCGCGCTCCCACTGCCCAAACTGCCACGCCACGATCCGCTGGTATGACAACATCCCGCTGCTGAGCTGGGTGCTGCTGCGAGCGCGCTGCCGGGAGTGCAAGCAACCGATCTCGTGGCGTTATCCGGCGGTGGAGCTTGCGGTGGGATTGTGGTTCTTAGTTTGTTTGAACGACTACCTTGGCGCCCGCTTCAACGCGTTCTATTTTCCCCAGCAACATGTTACCAATGCGTCCACAGATGGCCTTCAGGCATTCGCGCTCACCATCCTCGGCTTCCTGCTCATCGGCCTGCTCGTGATGGACTGGCAGACGCACAAACTCCCCGACGCCTTCACGCTTACTGGCATCGTCATCGGGTTTGTGCTGGTCTGTGTGCAGGCGGGGTTCCTGGGCGAGCATCAGGATGAGGTGGTTCTGCATGGACGGAATCCGCTCTCCAGCCCCGGCGGCGTGGTGGACAGCGGCAACGTAGTGCTGACCGGGGCAGAACACCTGATCCTGGGGCGGCTGCTGGCCATCGCGGCGGCGGCCGGTATTCTGCTGCTCATACGGTTTGCCTACATGAAGCTGCGCGGGCGCGAGGGCATGGGCCTCGGCGACGCCAAGCTGATGGCCATGCTGGCCGCGTTCCTCGGCTTCTGGCCGGCGATGCTGGCGTTCTTTGTGGGCGTGGTGCTGTGCGCGGTATACGCGGTGACGCTTCTGGCCCGCCGCCAGGGCACCGCGCTGAGCCGGCTGCCGCTGGGGACGTTTTTGTGCATCGGCGGGCTGTTTACGGCGCTGTTTGGATCGCAAGTGCTTGCGTGGTACGGCGGGCAGTTTTAGCGCGAGTGAGAGACGCCCAGGAAGCATGCAGAGAGACAGTTTCCAGTCGTCCAGTCTTCCAGTGGCCAGTTTTCGCGTTGCCGGTGTTCAAAACTGTGCAGAAATTTGTTGGCCCAATCCCTAATCCTTGTTCCCTAACCCCTGCTTTACTTGACCCTTGACCGCGGCGCTTCTAGACTCAAAACTGGCTATGCTGACTTACCCCTACGTCTGGCAATACGTCCCACTCGTGCTGCAAATCCTGTTCGCTCTGGCGATGGCCGGGGGCATGGTGGGTGCAAGCTTTCTCATCGGCAAACACAAGCGCTCGCGCACCAAGCTGGGCGCGTATGAGTGCGGCATGGACCCCGTCGGCGACGCCCGCGGACGGTTCTCCGTCCGCTTTTACATGGTGGCTATGTTGTTCATCCTGTTCGACGTAGAGGCCGTGTTCATGCTGCCTTGGGCGGTCATCTATCGGCGTCTGCCGGGTATTACCGGAACCCCCGGTCACCCGAACCGCCTCTTCGGCTTCTGGGAGATCCTGGTGTACCTGGGCTTCGTTGCCGTGGGGCTGTTCTATGTGTGGAAGAAGGGCATCCTGAACTGGGGCGCGGACAAGGGGGACTTATAGATGCCGGAGCCCACCGAACCCATTACAGACACCGTTGCCACTCCTGAGGCCTGCTTTGGCAAGGACGCCGTGACCGCCGCGCTGGCTGACCACGCCGCCGTGCAGGGGCTGGCGAGCTTCATCACCGACGCCAAGTGGGACCGCGGTGAGCTGACCCTGACCCTCGCACCGGAGAGCATCGTAGAGGCCATGAAGGCAGCGCAGGCCGCCGGCTACAACTTCTTTGAGGATGTGACCGCAGTGGATTGGTATCCGGCTGCGCCGCGGTTTCAGCTGAGCTACTCGCTGTTGTCGCATCGGCTGAAGCAGCGCATCCGCGTGGTCGCGCGGCTGGACGAGGGGCAGACGATTGCGTCGATTACGTCGGTCTGGCCAGCAGCCAACTTTTATGAGCGCGAGGTCTTTGACCTGTTCGGCGTTCCCTTCGCCGGGCATCCGGGGCTGACGCGCATTATGATGCCCACGGACTGGAAGGGCCATCCGCTGCGCAAGGACTACCCCGTGGAGGGCTACCGCTGATGCCTACCGTGCTGCCACCCCTGCAGGAGCAAGACGCCGAAGACATGATCGCTCCCGGCGTGGAGGACGTGGTCCGCGAATCGACCTCGCACCACCATCCACGCGGCTCTGACCCGATCAGCGACCAGACGATGGTGCTGAACATGGGCCCGCAGCATCCGTCGACGCATGGCGTGCTGCGGCTGGTGCTGGAGATTGACGGCGAGACCATTATTTCGCTGGCGCCGGACATTGGGTATCTGCATACGGGTATTGAGAAGACCTGCGAGGCCAAGTTCTACGCTCAGGTCACGCCGATGACCGACCGCATTGACTACCTGTGTCCCATGACCAACAACACCGCCTACGCGCTGGCGGTGGAGAAGCTGCTGCAGCTGGAAGTTCCGGAGCGGGCGCAGTGGCTGCGCGTGCTCTTCAACGAGCTGACGCGCATCCAGAGCCACCTCGTCTGGCTGGGCTCACACGCCATGGACATCGGCGCGCTGACCGTCTTCCTCTACTGCTTCCGCGAGCGCGAAGACCTGATGCGCATCTTTGAGTCGGTGAGCGGCCAGCGCATGATGACCAGCTATGTGCGCATCGGCGGCGTGGCGCTGGAGCCGCCGCTGGACCTCTTCGACAAGATTCGCGCGTTCCTCAAGAGCTTTCCATCGAAGATCGCCGAGTACGAAGGCCTGCTGAACAACAACCCCATCTGGATGGAGCGGCTGAAGGGCGTCGGCTACCTGTCGCCGGAGAACGCGATTGCGCTGGGCGTGACGGGGCCGTCGCTGCGCGGCAGTGGTGTGGACTTTGATGTGCGCCGCGATATGCCGTACTCCGGCTATGAGAAGTTCGAGTTCAAGGTGCCGACGCTGACCAGCGGCGATGTGTGGGCGCGGTACCTGGTCCGCATGGACGAGATGCGCGAGAGCGTGAAGATATGCCTGCAGGCGCTGGACGGCATGCCCGAGGGCCGCATCGTCGCCGACGCGCCGAAGATCATCCTGCCCGACCGCGAGCAGATGAAGACGCAGATGGAGTCGCTCATTCATCACTTCAAGATCGTGACGGAGGGCTTCCAGGTGCCGGCCGGCGAGGTCACCAGCTCGGTGGAGGCGCCGCACGGGATGATGAACTACTACGTCGTCTCCGACGGCACGGCCAAGCCCTACCGCGTGCACATGCGCAACCCGGACTTTGCCACGCTGCAGTCGCTGGAGACCATGTGCAAGGGCCAGTTGATCGCGGATGTCGTCGCGGTGATTGGGTCGATTGATATTGTGCTGGGAGCGATTGATCGCTAGCCCCATGCAAAGCTTTTGGGAAAGGAAGTGATTCGGAATATGGTTGCTGGACTTCTGTTTCTCTTGTTTATCGGTACCTTTATTTATTCGATCGTGCGAAGCAAGCGGAAGCTAAGAACCCTCCTTTACACGTTCGGTGCGATGATCGCCTCTGTCTGCATCGCAGTCCTACTTGTTGTCCTCGTTTTCGAAAGCAAGGGTTTGTCCTCACACGACAGTGGCTATGTTGCAGGATATGTCTCAGGCTACTTCGCCGAGATAACAGGAATAGTTACATCACTGATTTATTCCGGGAAGACAAAGAGCCTACCGGATGCTGCGGTAAACGTTTGAGTCCCGGCCTCCACGCCGAACTCTGGACCTCGTGGGCTTCCCTGCTGCGCAGCTATGCAGCCGCTCACGGACTGAACAGCACGCACCACGCGGTCGTCGAGGTGAGTGCGGATGAGATTACCCTCCGCGTCGGCAGCCGCTGGCTGCGATTTACGGAGAAAGAAGTTCAAAGGAGCGACGAAGCGCCGCAGCCGTTCGCGCTTCACGAAGACGGGACCGTCAGCATCAACGGCGGGGCGCAGGAAGAGATGGACATCGCAGCCGAGCAGTTGGCGCGCGAGATGATAAGTGATTCGTAGTGAGGGCAACAACGGAAGGGCACGGCTTCAGCCGGGCCATGC